>Ga0207113_1125_pt1 | contig 18715 bp, 16 predicted proteins | sample Alteio_BWMinHeat_69_FD_153559 | JGI IMG/M metagenome (GOLD analysis project Ga0207113, IMG submission 153559) | Enriched cells from forest soil in Barre Woods Harvard Forest LTER site, Petersham, Massachusetts, United States -... | ecosystem: Environmental > Terrestrial > Soil > Temperate forest >... | reverse complement strand
AAAAGCTTATTCCAATGCTTTTAATCTTCTTTCTACTTTTTTTCAACTACAATCTCCTGCGAATCATGAAAGACACCATGGTTGTCACTGCGAAGTCTTCAGGTGCGGAGGTGATTCCCTTCATCAAAGTATGGGTGATGTTCCCAGCAGCTATCTTACTCACCTATGTCTTTACTCGAATGTCTAATCGTTTTAAACGAGAGACTGTCTTTTATGGGATGCTGGCAATTTTCCTTTCTTATTTTTTCGTTTTTGTCACTGTCCTTTATCCTGCGAGAGATTTTCTTCATCCAAATGAAACTGCCGATTTCTTAGAGTCTCTTCTTCCTGGTGGTTTCAAAGGGATGATTGCTATGTTTCGCAATTGGACTCTTACGATTTTTTATGTGATGGCAGAGCTGTGGAGCAATATTATCTTGTCGCTCCTTTTCTGGGGCTTTGCAAATCAGGTCACACGTCTTGGTGAAGCTAAACGTTTTTATGGATTGTTCGGCATAGGAGCAAATTTTTCCGGAGTTGCAGCAGGAGCCACATCGGTATGGTTTTCGAGTCATAAGTTTAATCCCAATCTTCCTTTCGGGTCTGATGCTTGGGATCAATCAATGACTATGTTGTTAGGTTTTGTATTCCTCGCTGGTGGTAGCGCTATTCTGATTTTTCGTTGGTTTAATAAAAAAGTTCTTACCGACTCTCGTTTTTGTGATTTAAGTGAACAGAAAAAAGCGACTGAGGTGCGTGGTAAACTATCGATGAGAGAGAGCATCAGTTATTTGATGAGATCTCGTTATATGATTTGCATTGCTGTTATTGTCATTGCATACAACATAGTAATCAACCTTGTTGAAGTTGTATGGAAGCATCAGATGAAAGAGCTTTACCCTTCTCCAATTGAATACAACCTTTACATGAGTCATGTGACGACTATTATTGGGGTTGTGGCCACACTGACAGCTTTGTTTGTTTCGGGAAATTCTTTGCGAAAAGGTGGCTGGACATTCACGGCTATGATTACCCCTGCGATTCTGTTTTTTACTAGCATCGGTTTTTTTGCCTTCTTTTTTGCTAAGGGAGATATGGCTACTATCGTCTTGCAAATCTTTGGAGCAACTCCATTAGCAATCGTTGTGTTCTTTGGATCGGCTCAAAACATCCTTAGCCGTGCCGCTAAATACACGGTTTTTGATGCCACAAAGGAAATGGCATTTGTTCCGCTAACTCCAGAAGACCAGCTCAAGGGAAAACCAATTATTGACGGTGTTTGTTCTCGCCTTGGAAAGTCTGGCGGATCTGTTGTCCATCAAGCACTACTGTTGACATTTACAACAATTACGGCAAGCGCTCCTTATGTCGCTGGTATTCTTTTCCTCATTATTGGAGTTTGGACCTTAGCCATCCGTTTATTGGGTAAAGAGTTCAATGAGCTCACCAAAGTCACCTCTAGCACCCCTCTGAAACAGACAGAAACTATCGTTAATCCAACATAATCCTTTTTTGTGGGATAATCTATGATCGATCTTCGTAGAATTGGAATTCAAAATCCTATTACAACGGCCGCTCTACTCATCGCAGGAAGTGCAACGGGATGTCAAAAAGAAGCAATTTGCGGGTGTTTGTGTCAAACAATTTTCAACACGGTTTTTCACATTTCTGAATTTAAGTCGTTTAGAGCTGTGATTTTAGACTTAATCATCATCGGATTGACTTTAAAAATTGGCTATCATACGGAACATAAAATCTATGTGATCGACTCGATTAAAGCGCTATTCATAACGGCAATAAAAATCTTGTGGCTATTCGGCGCTTTTAACATCATTTTAACAAAAATTACCCACGGCATAGATGAGTGGAAAGAGACCTATTTAACTCGAGTCTGCACTCAACTAGAAATGGCCTCGATAGAAAGGGGTTGTACACTTAAAGATAGGAAAATATATTTAACTAAAGTTCGTGGACCAAGAAATATTCCCCTTGCTCGAGTCTTAATAGCTTTAGGGGCAAATATCAACCATAAAAATTCAATTCACAAGACCCCCTTAGATCTGGTATATGACAACTATTATTGTACTCTTATAAACAACCCTCCTTTATCACAGGAATTCATACAGGTGTATGGCGAAGATTATTGTACTCTTGTAAACACCCTTCCTTTATCAGAGGAACACAAAGCTGATTATATAAAAATGATCAATTTTTTGATTAAACACGGAGGACAACGTTCCAAAACTTTGTCAGGTCCTACACCTGTTCATCAAATATTTTTCAAAAGAGAGCTATCACAGATCTTTAATGAAATACACTTATTAGGCATTTTATGTAAATTTTATTCTTTTTAACGGATAAAAAACACATAACGTTTTCTTTAAAATTATTTAACACGTCGATTTTTCACTCACATCATATCTTGAGCGTACCTTTTAAGGCTCAAGCTTGGTTCAAAAAACAATCCAAAATGGGTAATAATTTCTTGTTCTATCTCCCCTCCGTGTTCTCTGTGCCTCTGTGTTTCTATCTTTTGAAACACAGAGGCACAGAGAACACAGAAGGGTAAATTAAATAACCAAATGACCGGTAGTTTCCTTGTACAAATGAACAGGGCCCCTTTTTACAACCTAATTAACTAGCTTTTTGAATGAGTGATATTCGGCGGCCTCTTTACGGATCTCTCGAACTTTTGCTTCATAGAATCCGTTACAGCAATTCTCCCATAAAATCTTAGCTGCAATCACTCCTGCGCAGATAGTAACACCACAGATGCCCACGTTATGCAAGGAATCAAAATTCCTCACCATTAACTCTGGAAGACACCTAACAACAGCAGGTAAAGTAAGAATAGGCTTAAGGAGGCAAAGAGAGGCAGCCCCAGTTGTAGAAATAGCGATTTTCTCTAAAATAGATCTTTTGCGTTCGCTATAAATATCAACTTGCAGATCCCCAATCCTTTGCGCCGTCCGCCGTATCTCAAATTCAATTGTATCTGGATCACATGGTTTTTTCGTACATTCCGTCCTCAAGTTATTCTGAAGCGCCCTCGTATTATCGACTCCCCATTTAGCTCTCGGACATTGCATGAAAACCTGATAGGCCGCGTATGACAAGCAAGCGACGATACCAATTCCAATCATAACTGCCGCATAGCTATCCTTATCATCCTTTTTATCATCACTACAAGAGACTACCCCACCCCTACGATACCTTCTTGAAAGACAATACACCTGATCATCATCGTCAATGTTGTTATCACACACAATAAAAGTCCGTGAAGCTCTCGGCTGCTTAATTGGACTAATCTCGTCTGCAAGACTTATTCCGTTTTTAACAATTTGATCTGCGATCACAAGAGCTGATTGATTCACTGGCTGCATAACATCCCCTTTTATTCATTCTTTTGCATTATCCTAATCTAATCAGAATTTAAAAATCAACTAAAAAAAAAAAATAAAAGTAAAAGCAACAGATACTAATAAATTATTTTTAATTTATTATTTTAAATCATAAAAAAAACGTACGGTATTGGGAGTCAGGCTTGTTAGTTTTATTTAACCACTTCGTGGTAAAGCCCCAAATTTGAGTTGCTTATCCAAAAGAACTCGCGTTATCAATGCAATCTACCATTTTGTTTTGCTTCGTAAAGTACCACCATCATCTGCTCGCCCATGCCCAACTGCTCTACTTAACAAAGGTCTATTGGCTTCTCGTTCTCGCTCTGCAAGTTTTTTTGCTATCTTGGCTTCGACCCGATCTTTCATGTTAAGAGGACGAATTTCGACAGAACCTGGATGGTGATCATCCTCATCTTCATCCTCAACGTCAAAACCCACGCTTTCATTCTTTAAATTGAATATGACAAATTTACCATTTAAAGATGGTTTATCAGAGCTAAAAACACTCATCACCTTGTCAAAAAATACCTAGCTTTTTACTGGGTTTTTGAGCAAGCTCTTCTATACATCGCAACGCTTCTTTTACAAAATAATCGATTCTCTCTTCAGTCAATTTTTCGTGGTTTCCTTTAACCAAAATATTGATACCCCCTTCTGTGCGAAAACAAACGTTTTCCGGAGCTGAATTACTTCGAGCACTTTGAATATTCATAATAAACCTCACTTAAGTATAAATATTAGTAAACAAACTACAATTCTAATTATAGCATTAAACTAAATTATCGTACAAAAAAATAGTTAAATTTTACTTGATCTAGAATTATGATGAACTTTCCTGATTCTGTACATTCACAAAAAGAATGGTTAAGAGACTTTTTAGCTCTTTTGTATCCTGGCTTTGCAAGTAGCGCAGAGGAACCTAAGGTTAGTTCTGATGGGAGCTTTTCTCCAGCCGCTGCCGTTCCCAAAAGTAAAGAAGAACTCGCATCAAAAATAGCCCTATTTAACCCATGCGAACTCAATGCTCTTGATTTTCAAAAAAAAATCACCCAAGCTAATTCAGAAACAACAATGTGTGTCGTACGAGAAATCCTATCCAATGAAATCCCTGAACTCACAGGGATTAAAGGTGTTGTTGTTTCATTAACTGGCAGTGATGGAAGAACTGAAAAACTAAGCTCTGAGTCCTCTAATGTGGAATTAGAAATTATTTTGGATAGAAAGGAATTATTAGAATCTGGGATTTTAGAGAAATTCAAACAATTAGTTTCTTCAAATTCAAAACATCCCAACGTTTTTTATCCCGAAATTAGAGTCTATTCTTTAGATGTTGATTCTTTGATTCACTTTAATCGAAATTCCGACTGGACTCAAAAAAAAAACTTGCTTCCATTTCCAACTCGAGCTTTAGACGGCCTATACGTCATCGGAGATCCCGAAACTTTTCATGGATTTAAAAAATTACTTTTCTCCCAAATTGGTAATCCCTCTAACCAAAAACCTCTGGAAAAGTTTAGAAATGATAGGGTCAGGCCAACTTTAAATTTGCTTCGTGCTTTGGTTAAGCAATTAGCAGAAGACAAATTAACCGGCTGTGAAGCCCCAGTAGCGGCGGAGCCGGCCCCAATAGCAACAGAGGCAGCCGTAACAGCTGCAGCAGGAGCAAAAGACCATGCAGCCGAAGGGGAACAAGAAGCTCAAGCAATGGCAGATATCGATATCGCTAATGGTGTTCTCCGTTACGATGGAGACAGAGTCAAAGCCACTAAATACCCATTGCTAAGACCTGTTCAGTATCAGCTAGCTCAACATGTTATCAGGCTAATCAAGAATAAAAAAATAAGAGAAGATGTCTTCTTACAAATGCCTGCTACAATAGTTGAACGAATCGAATGGTTAGCACAAAATAAACTGATTAACATCTCAAGTGCTCAGGTACAAAACGTACAAAAAGCATACATTATCTCTTTGGCCTGGTGCGGCATAGCAACCAAAAGATTCGAAGTCTTGCATGAAACACAAACTCAAGTGCCTGTAAAGGATCTACAAATCGTTGTTAAGGCAATTGCAGAATTTTGCCTAACAGAAAGCATATTCGCTCCTGCAAACCCAGGAAAACATTAGACTTCTTTCGAAACTGCAATCCCGTGCCTTTGCCTGTGCCTGTGCCCGCCCTTCCCCGATTATTTTTTTCGTTGAGCCATTTTGACCAGAAAGGAGTCTAGCTTAATTTCTTTTAAAGTTTAATCGGGAAAGGGCGGGCACGGGCACAGGCAAAGGCACGGGATTACAGTTTCGAAAAAGGTTTATTACCCTTTCCTCTATCCATCAAAAAAATCATATTCTAAATAAAAGGAAAAAAGCTATAAGTAATTTCTAGTACATACACCTCGGTAGGGAATGGCCAACATCAACTTAACAATTAACAGCCAATCGATCACTGTTCCTAAGGGAACCACCGTTTACCAAGCGTGCAAACAACTTGGCATCGAGCTCCCTATCTTTTGCTATCAGGACCGAATGCCCCCCTTTGGCGCTTGCCGTGTCTGTATGGTCGAAGTGGAAAAAATGGGGAAGCCACAAACTTCGTGCACGCTCGAAGCAACAGAAGGAATGATCGTCCACACCGATAGTAAACTAGCTGTCGATGCGCGAAAAGGGATTTTAGAGCTCCTTTTGATTAACCACCCTCTCGATTGCCCCATCTGCGACCGTGGGGGGGAGTGCCCACTACAAGACCAAACAGTGAAGTATGGACCTGGGTTAAGTCGCTTTTTTGAAGAAAAAAGACACTTCAAAAAACAGCTGCCATTGGGTCCTGTGCTGATGCTCGACCGTGAGCGTTGCATCGCCTGTGCACGTTGCACTCGCTTTGGAGATGTTGTCGCTGGGGACCATGCTCTTGAGTTTAAAGAACGTGGATATAAAATCGAAGTAGGCACCCCTGATAATGTCCAGGCACAATCCAAATTCATTGGAAATACAATCATGATTTGCCCTGTAGGGGCGCTAACAAGCCAGGTATATCGCTTTCGTGCCCGTCCCTGGGATAACGACTCCACCCCAACAACATGCACGTTATGCCCTGTAGGATGTAGCTCCATTTTTGACTCTCGCGATGGAGAAATCATGCGAACGCGTTCTCAAGAAAACCGCGATGTCAACGATATCTGGATGTGCGATAAGGGGTGGTTTGGATATGAATTTGTCTCTCATCCCGACCGTTTAAAAACGCCTTTGATTCGTCGCAACGGAATCCTTAAACCTGCTACCTTTGAAGAGGCTCTCGACCTCATCGCCACCAAAATGCGAGAAGCAAAACCTAATAAAAAGCTCGCTGCTCTTGGTGGTAATCCCCTCACCATCGAAGAAAACTATCTTTTCCAGAAGCTCTTTCGCGATTTTGGAAATGTCAATCACATTGACCACAGAGTGGGGATGCCGATTATTCCTCTTAAAGAGGAAGGGATAGCGTCCGGAATGGAAATCACCATCGGCGAGTGTGAGAACCTCTCTTCGATCCTTCTTTTAGGGATCGACCTCACAGAGGAGTTTCCAGTCATCTGGTTAAGAATTAAGCAAGCGATCAATAAAGGGGCTAAAGCCATTTTTATCGGCCACTTCTCCCCTGAAATCGCCCAGCACCTCTCTTCTGTGATCACACATACTCCCGGAGAAGAAATCGATCTATTACATCGACATGCCTCACAACTGGAAGAACTGTTTAAAAACTCTCCGGGAGCTATTTTTGTCGGTCGTCAGTATTTGAATTCCTCTCATCGACAAATAATTTTATCTGAATTGCTCAAATGGAAAGGAAAAGGACAAAACCTATCTCTCAACCTTCTCGAAGGACGCAATAACAGCATGGGAGCACGTTTTGCTGGGGTCCATCCCGAACTTGGTCCTATGGGAGAGCGACTCGCTCAACCAGGACTCAATGCAACACAAATTCTAGAGACAGCAGCAGAAAATGGGTGGGATTTCCTCCATGTTGCCGGTGCAGACCCAGCAGTGAAATATCCAACTTCTTTGTGGAACGACGCTAGAAGTAAACTAAACTTCCTCGTCGTCCAAGATATTTTCTTAACGGCAACGGCACAGCAGGCCGATGTCGTCCTTCCGACCTTATGTTATGCAGAAAAACAGGGGCATTTCATGAATATTGAAGGGAGACTTCAACCCCTTTTGCCTGGCAAAGAACTCCCTGAAGAAATCTATAGCGACGGAGAGATCTTTGCTCTTCTTGCACAAAAACTAGGCGTCTCAGCGACCATTCCCTCTTCTCTCATATCGAATAGAGTCAATTTTACTAGACCTGCCCAACTCCCCTCTTTATCAAAACAACAAATCAATCATAATCCGAACTCACTTACGGCCACTTTCACCCACACACTTTTCGACCATGGCAACAGGATGAAACACAACAAACATCTCGTCCAAATGGCAAAAGAACCCTGCGTCCGAATCAACCCAATAGAAGGGATGAAAAGGGAGATTCGAAACAACGACTGGGTAGATTTAAGTGCACATGAAGGTTCTTTTATCAAAGCAAAGGTCGAACTCGATGAACGAGTTCCCACAGGCACCATCGTCCTCCCACTGGGATTTGAGAGCTTCCCTGTTTACCAGCTAGCCTCAAACCTGACTAATGGCCTCTCTATAAAAATTGAAAAAACGAGGACTCATGCCATCTGATGTAATGGAAGTCCTTATCAAAGGCCTTATTGTCGTATTAGTTCTCATGGGAGCTGCAGCTTATATGACGTTCTGTGAACGCGTTGTCATGGCAAAAATGCAATTGAGAATCGGTCCCAACAGAGTAGGTCCATTGGGTCTACTGCAACCTATTGCTGATGGAATCAAACTGCTATGCAAAGAGAGTTTTCGACCAACAGGAGCAGAAATGTTGACCTACTGGCTAGCACCAGGAATTTCTCTCTTCACCGCTTTGGCTGCTTTTGTGCTGATTCCTATTGGAGGTTCTGTGGTCCTCTGGGGGCATCCAGTCACTCTTTACATTGCTGACATCAATGCAGGCATCGTCTTTCTTTTAGCCTTTTCCTCATTGGCTGTTTATGGAGTCGTTTTGGCCGGCTGGGGATCGGATAATCGCTATTCTCTTCTTGGAGGACTTCGAAGCACAGCGCAAATCATTAGTTATGAAATTCCGATGGGGATATCGCTCCTCACTGTTATTCTTGCAGCAGGTACTCTTAGTCTTCCTAAAATCGTCGAAGCCCAAAGCAACTACTGGTTTGTCTTGACCAACCCGATCAGCTTTATCATCTATGTCATCACCGCCTTTGCAGAAACGAATAGAGCCCCCTTTGACCTTCCAGAAGCTGAACAAGAACTTACAGGTGGCTACCATACTGAATACGGAGGGATGAAGTTCGCCATGTTTTTCCTTGCCGAGTATGTCAACATCCTCGCTGTATCTTCCATTGCCATCACTCTTTTTTTGGGCGGATGGCATGGTCCTGGGGACATTCCAGTTGTTTGGTTTTTTCTTAAGCTCGCAGCTTTTGTCTTTTTTTTCATCCTAGTGCGTTCCACCATGGCTCGTCTAAGATATGATCAGCTAATGAGTTTTGGGTGGAAAGTGCTCACCCCTATTGCAATTGTGAATTTAATTGTAACGGCCTACTTTATTCTGGTGGTACAATGAAGAAAAAATGGAAAGGGACAACCGCCTCAAAAGTCATTGCGATGCTAAAAGGGCTTCTTATCGTCTTCAAATATGGTTTTAAAAAGCCTGCCACCATCCGTTATCCTGAGGAAAGAAGGAAGCTCCCCTCGCGTTCACGTGGACGCCACTACCTCACCAAATGGAACGATGGGAAGGAACGATGTGTTGGCTGTGAACTATGCGCCATCGTGTGTCCCTCGCAAGCCATCTATGTCAAACCAGCGAACAACACCCCTCAAGAGCAGCATTCACATGGAGAGCGTTATGCTGCCGATTTTCAAATTAACATGCTCAGGTGCATCTACTGCGGCTACTGCGAAGAGGCGTGTCCTACAGGAGCTATCATCTTGAGCAATGAATTTGAACTTGCTGGCTACACGAGAGAATCGCTTATTTTCGATAAAGAAAAGCTGACGGAAAAACAACCCGGAGATTCCGGACGCGATCCCAATAGGGAGATTTAAGATGGATTGGGATGAAAATATGATACAGTGGATAACAGGGTTTATTTTACTTCTTTCCTCGTTAGGGATGATCATCACCAAAAATCCCGTCCATTCATGTCTTTCATTTCTCCTTTCTCTTTTAGCTCTTGCGACCCTATATCTTGAACTCTCAGCATCCTTCATCGCCGTGATGCAAATCCTCGTCTATGCCGGCGCGATTTTAGTTCTTTTCATGTTTGTCATCATCCTATTTCAAGATGCCTATCCCAAAATAGAAATGGTCAAAGCCCGCAATTGCCCCGTCTTTCTTTTGGGTACTGGAACTGCTTTTATTTTGACATTATTTTCTATCGGGAAAAAAATGGTCAGTCTTACCCCCTCTGAAACGCATTTACCGAAAGATTTTGGCACTGTGGAGACTCTTGGCAAGGCTCTTTACCTCGATTTTTTCTTTCCTTTTGAAGCGGTGATCTTACTTTTCTTAGTTGCTCTCATCGGCTCTTTATACATTGGAAAAAAGGCGACTTGATATGGAAGCTCCTCTTATGATTTTTATCAGTATGGCGATGTTTGCAATAGGGATTTTGGGAGTCCTTACGAGACGAAATGCATTGATTTTTTTTCTTTCGATAGAACTCATGCTCAATGCCTCCAACCTTCTTTTTGTCTCTTTTGCCAATGACTGGGGAGATATCACCGGCCTTGTATGGGTATTTTTTGTCCTTGTTGTCGCAGCCGCTGAAGCCGCTGTTGGACTTGCCATCACTGTTAATTTATTTCGTTCCAAAGAACAAGTCGACGTCGATCAATTCAATGATTTGAAGGGTTATTAATATGGATTACACAACCTATACCGGACTTTTTCTTCCCTTACTCGGGTTTCTATTCCTCCTTGCCACCTCTGATTTCTTGGGTCGCAAATCCACTGCCATTGTAGGATGTGGAACGGTCTTTTTCTCCTTCTGCTGCTTTTCCTCTTTGTTAATCTCATACATAAATGAATCACTTGTTCAAGAGAGCTTTACCCTTTTTCATTGGATCCCGATCGAAGGAATCAACGCCGACTTCACGTTACACCTCGACCCTCTGTCTCTTCTCATGACATTAATTATCACTGGAGTGGGTTTCCTCATCCATCTTTACTCAGTGGGTTATATGGAGCATGACCCCGATGTTAACCGCTATTTTGCATGCCTGAATTTCTTTATCTTTGCCATGCTACTGCTAGTGCTTTCAGGAGATCTTTTACTTCTTTTTGTAGGCTGGGAAGGAGTGGGACTAGCCTCGTATTTACTCATCGGATTTTGGTATGAAAAACCCATTGCAGCAGCAGCTGCGGTCAAAGCTTTCGTCGTTAATCGCGTTGGAGATCTTGGCTTCTTACTGGCATTACTACTAACATTTCATCTTTTTGGCACTAGCAACATCGCAGAAATTACTCATCGAGCATCGATAGAATTTACTTTAGGAGCCCCAATAGTCACAGTGCTTACGCTCCTTTATTTTATCGGAGCGATCGGTAAGTCGGCGCAATTCCCCTTACACACATGGCTTGCCGATGCAATGGCGGGTCCGACTCCGGTCTCTGCACTGATCCACGCAGCCACAATGGTGACTGCTGGAGTCTACCTAATCGTTCGCCTGCATGAACTCTTTGTCTTAGCACCCACAACCCTTGAAATCATTGGCGTCATTGGCGGAGGGACAGCTCTTTTCGCCGCCCTTGCAGCCCTTGCTCAGACAGAACTCAAAAAAGTCTTAGCTTATTCAACGATGAGTCAACTAGGTTTTATGTTCCTCGCCTGCGGTATCGCCGATTTTTACGGTGCGATGTTTCATCTTACCATGCACGCGTTTGTCAAAGGCCTTCTTTTCCTCGCCGCTGGAAACGTCCTACATATGGCGCATGAAATCACCGATATGAGGGAAATGGGAGGACTGACAAAAAAACTTCCCAAAACCCATATCCTCTTTTTAATTGGAGCCTTAGCCCTGTCGGGAATTCCCCCTTTAGCCGCTTTTTTCAGCAAAGACCTCGTCCTCGAGCAAGAATATCTCCTCGGACACTACACCCTATTCTACATTGGACTTGCAGCCTCAATCTGCACTGGAGCTTATCTCACACGTGCTTATTGCATGACATTTTTGGGACCTTCCCACACTCCAAAAAAGATCTACGATGCAATCAAAGAAGCTCCTATGATCATGATTTTCCCCATGATCCTTTTGGCTTTATTGTCGATAGGAGGAGGCTTCATCGGTTTTGCTTCGGGGCATCTTTCATTTTTAGAGGAGTTTCTGGGACAGGTAGGAGTTACCCTTGCAGATCTTTCACATCGAGGAGAATCGCTCTTCACCCCTCAAACGATACAAGCGATCAGTGGAGCATTTACAGCTGTGATTGCCACTTGGGCCCTCTACACCTATTTTGGAGGAATCCCTGAAAATAAATTTAAATCTCTGAAATATCTATTGAGAAATGCCTTTTATATCGATGCCATTTATTTTTTCTGCATCACTCGTCCTGTGAGGGGCATTTCGAGATTGATCGCCAACGTGTTAGAACCCAAAATTTTTGAGCAATCGATCGGATGTACCGTTGATGGAATAGAAAGAACAGCCCAACGTCTGCAGTATTTCCAAAATGGACAGATCCGGTCATATACCGCTTGGATTGTTGTTGGGGTTGTATTCACACTTATTTATATAACCCTATGAACGGATACCATACTTTCTATGCATGAGAATAGAAACGCAAAGGCGCAAAGACGCAAAGGCGCAGAGGAAAGAGCGTTTCTTCGATTGAGAGAAATACTTCTCTTTGCATCTTTGCGCCTTTGCGTCTTTGCGTTTCTATTCTCATGCATAGCATCACATTTACAAGGATTGTTATGCCCGATTTGCTGATTTTATTTACGATACCATTTGTGATGGCAGTGCTTCTTTCCATCCTGCCTATATCCTCAGAAAAAATTCTAAAAAAGATCGCCGTTGGATTCAGCACCATCCCTTTACTGATCTTACTTAGTCAACACACCCACTTGGTTGGAGCTAACATTGATTATAATTGGATACCAACGCTGTCAATTCGCTTCCATCTCAATGTTGATGCTTTATCCCTAATTTTCCTCTATATCACCTGCTTCATCATCCCAATAAGCCTCACAATCGCTCCTGTATCGCGTCTTTTTTACTCGTTAGTATTCATCTTGCAGGGACTTTTAATCGGTTTTTTCACAGCGGCGGATCTAGCTCTCTTTACAATTTTTTGGGAAGCGATGCTCCTTCCTCTTTATTTTATCATCAATTTATGGAGAGAAAAAAAACACTCATCAGCTGCAATGCAGTTTCTTATCTACATGATTGCAGGATCTGTCTTTATGATCGCAGCGGTACTTTCACTCTATTTCAGCGCCACCACATTTGACATCAAATCTCTAGCGACAATCGCACAAAACGTTCCGCATGCAGCTTTGATAGGAGCAGTGTTTTTCCTTGCCTTTGCCGTAAAAGCTCCTCTTTTCCCTTTTCACGCATGGTTACCAGATGCCTACTGTGCAGCTCCTGCCTCAGGAACGATTCTCCTCTCTGCAATCCTTTCGAAAGCCGGAATCTACGGAATTTTGCGGGTTGGAATCCCATTTTTCCCCATGTTGATCCAGCAATGGGGGCCAGTACTGCTTGGACTCTCGATCACAGGTGTTCTCTATGGAGCCCTTGCTGCCTGGGCTCAAAATGATTTCAAACGCCTTTTAGCCTACTCGAGTTTTTCCCATGTTAACTTCATTCTCGTCGGTCTTTTTATCTGGAGCGATCTCGCGCATACAGGAGCTATCATCCAAACTGTTAACCATGCCGTTGTCATCACCGGACTCTTTATGATGGGGAGTTATCTAGAAAGAGAAATTAAAACGACATCGATTACAGAGATGTCTGGAGTTGCTTCTTTTCTTCCCAAGCTGTGTTGGCTGACCCTGTTTTTTGTCTTAGCTTCTGTAGCAGTTCCAGGGACCAATAATTTCGTTGGAGAACTGCTCATTTTTCTTGCTCTTTTTAACCAAAATATTCCGTGGCTCACTCCTCTTTTGGGACTCTCCATCATCCTATCGGTCATTTATATGCTCCAATGGATGAAAAAGTCTTTTTTTGGTCCTGCTGCCCCTCCAGATAAAAACTACACCGATATCAAAGCAAAACAAATGCTCGTTGCATTGCCACTCGTCATTTTAATTTTATGGATAGGGATCTACCCAGCACCACTGATCTCAACAGCGCAAAACGCACTTGCGGCTATTATGGAGGCAAAATGAATCAATTACTCACGGTCGTTGATATCCTGGCGATCTCCCCGATGCTTATATTGCTTACAGGTCTTGTGTTGGTCCTACTCGTAGAAAGTTTTAGCAAAGCCCCGAAACGGTATGTCTTTCCACTTACTGTAGCGACTTTATCAATCGCATTGATTGCTTCTTTTTATGCTCCTGTCAGCGATCATGCCCTTCTTACTCACTGGATAAGGTTTGATCCACCAGGAGAATTTTTCACCCGTTTTTTTATTTTCATCGGACTTGGAACCGCATTTCTCGCCTCTTCCTTTTTTCGACAAGTTAAGACAAGTGAAGGGGAATATTATTTTTTACTTCTCAGTTCATTGATTGGATTGATTCTTATCGGCATTGCAGCTGACTTTTTGACTCTGTTCATCGGATTAGAAACCCTTTCGATTTCACTGTATATTTTGTGTGGTTACATTAAGGGATGGAAGCTCTCTCACGAGGCAGCTATTAAATATTTTCTGATCGGCGCCCTAGCTGCGGCCATTCTTCTTTATGGAATTGCATTGATTTATGGAGCTATAGGCACCACCCGATTTGCTTTGATGCTAGAGGGATATAAACACATCAGCACGACAGCTCACACAACTTTATTCTTAAGCGGTATAGCACTTGTAACAGCAGGTCTTGCTTTCAAAGCGGCAATCGTCCCTTTTCACGCATGGGCTCCTGACGTCTATGCCGGCTCACCAACCCCTGTGACTGCGTTTATGTCGACAGGAACTAAAGTTGGAGCCTTTGCTGCTTTTATCATTGTTTTTACAATCGCTTTACCTAACTTCCATCCACTATGGAATCAATGTGTTGCGTTACTTGCCTATCCGACAATCGTTTTTGCCAATATCGTCGCATTGCGTCAAACGCATTTACGTCGTTTCTTTGCTTATTCGGGAATTTCTCATGCAGGATTCCTGCTTATTCCACTTGCTTCTGGTGGTCCTGACGCTCTTTCTTCGCTCCTTTTTTATCTTGTCGTCTATGCAACAGCCACATTTGGAGCTTTTGCGACGATCACTTTCTTAGATCATCATGAAGGAGAAGATATTTCGATCAAGAGCCTAACTGGACTTTTCTACCGTTCTCCATTTCTTGGGTGCATCATGGGCATCTGCCTACTCACCCTTGCGGGACTCCCCCCTACAGCTGGTTTTTTAGCTAAATTTTATATCTTTAAAGTTGCTTTTGAAGCTGATAACTATGCCCTTGTAATCGTCGGACTCCTGATGAGTGTGCTATCCGTTTTTTATTACACGCGCATAGTTGGCCTTATCTTCTCAAAAGAAAATGGAGAACGGGAGTCTCTTTCTCCCTTATGGATGACGAGCACAGTGGCGATTGCGGCTCTCTTCGGCGTGATTGCCCTTTCTGTTAACCCAGAGATGATTTTGATGGCAATTCAGTTTATAAACAGGCGCAATTAAAATATGGATTAATCACGTAACGTGATCCAGAAATTGTATTGCTACGCGAAGCGTTTGGAAAACCCCCTTTCGCTTTCACAACAAAGCGAAAGGGACTTTCGCACTTCTCATTACAAGTTTTGTTCTAAATCAATAAGAATTGTGCGCATTTCTTTTATGTCAATTAAAATTCCAGTCAGATGCGCATCTTGTTGGCTTTGTTGGGGCTTGTTGCATAAATGCCCGCTAGGACATTTATGCAACAAGCCGCTGAACAATAAATCACCTCTTGACTTTTAAATAATATATAATGTATCATGTATCATGACCTCAATAAATTAATAAATCATTTACACCATCATTGGTGATTATTAAAAAAAAGGAAATCAAAATGGTAAAAATTCTTGAGTCACAAGCAATGGATCCCAACAAATGGGAAATGGTATGTCAGAATAGTCAAAACAATGGGATTTTAAGCAAAGAATATGTAAATCAAAACTCCAACCAGAAAGAATTGATTTCGAAACTTGGAAACTCTATTCTAAGCTCAAGCGACGACCTTGGTAGTGTTAAGATTGTGGTAGATCCTAATTTAAAGAAACCTATAGAGCTGAGTGTAAGTACGATCGGCTGGCCTTGTTGCGGTCAGTCTGCTTTAAAATTATCTATTCATCCGCTCACTTTGCTTAGTTGTAATCTAAACCAAGAAAAAATGGTTCTAGAACAGCAATTATTTTACACTCGTTTAAGCGAAATTCTGTCTAAATCTCCAGATCAACTAGCAACTGGTCATGAAGATATGAAAGAACTTAATCGCAAGTATCAATTTATTCTTCCTACCGGAGAGCTAGTAGGCTATATCAATGAGCAAATTATCGCTACGACAGCACAAAAAACGATACAAAAAGTCAATGCATTTCAGACAATAGTAGCTACGGCGGGTGCATTACTAACAATGGGAATAGGAAACTGGGTCGGTCAGGACATTCTCGCAGAACCTTCATGGCATACATGGGCCTTTTTTCCAATTTTTGCATTGGGCGTAGGGCTCAAAGCCAGTGATGCATATCAAGGTCTATGCGGGTTGACATCTAATGCAATAGCAGCCGTAAATCTGCAGGCTTTAAGATTGATGAATCCCCCGCTAGAGAGAATGGCAAAAGGACTTCTTTCTGCGCCAAGATCCGCCCAAATGTAGGCAATAAATTATTCTTAAAAATGGGTAGATTAAAATGGTAAGAACTGTTGAGTCACGAGCAATGGCCCCAAGCCAATGGAACATGGTCTGTCAGAACAGCCAGAAAACTGATGTTTTAAGCAACGAATATGTGAATCAAAATTCCGATCAGGAAAAATTAATTACGGCACTTGGAAGCTCTATTTTAAGCTCACATAAAAAGTTGGATAGCGTTAAGATTATAGTCGATCCTAATTTAGAGGAACCTACGAAATTGACTATCAACGCAAGTTGGCCTTGTTGCGGTAGTTCTATTTTAAAACGCTCTATGTTAAAACTATCTATTCATCCGTTAACCTTGCTCAGTTCTAATCTAACTCTAGAAAGAATGGTCCCAGAACAGCAATTATTTTACATACGTTTGTTAGAGAATTCTTATAAATCTCCAGATCAATTAGCAACCGGTCATGACGATATGAAAAAGCTTAACTACAAGTATCAATTTGTTCTTCCTATCAAAGAGCTAAAAGAATCTATCAATAAACAAATCATCGATGTGATAAGACAAGAAAGGATACAAGGAGTCAACAGACTTCAAACAAAAGCAACTATAGTAGGTGCATTACTAACGATGGGAATAGGAAACAGGGTCGGTCAGGATATTCTCGCAGAACCCTCATGGCATACATGGGTCTTTTTTTCAGCTTTTATCTTAAGCATACCACTGTGGGCTGCTCTTGCACACCAAAGTCTGTGCAATTGGACATCTCGTTTAAAAGAAAGGATAAATCTTGAGGCTTCAAAAAAATTAATGACCCCCCTACCGCAAATAAAAACAAAAATAAATCTTGGCATGCCAAGTCCCGCCCAGGCGCAGACAATAAATTATTCTTAAAAATGGGTAACTATTCAGGTGATATAACCCAGGCCTTCAGCCTGAATGGATTCGTTGTATTACCTGAATAGTTACCAAAATACTAAACGAAAAGCCGTGAACACGACGACAGAACTTGTGTCCGGTATACAATAATATAAAACACATCCCCTCTAAACGATTTGCTATCTTTGGGATACCTGGAAGCGGTAAATCAACCTTTGCCAACAAATTGGGAAGAAAGCTCAATATTGCCGTCCATCACCTGGACAAGCACTATTTCGTAGCGAAATGGAAGACCCGAGATCGAAATGAATTTTTAGTGGCTCAACAAGCGATGCTCGATAAGGAAACAAATAAGGAAACAATTAAGAAACAATTCGTTGACTATTTTTATCATATTTTGTAGGATGCTGTCTATGAAAACAATCAAGTATCTCCCAAAATTTGAACGCAGCGCGATGCTTATTCGTCATTTGACGCACGCAACAACTTTAATGTCTTGGATTAATCACCAGACCACAGATGTCTCATGGATTGCAAAATGTCAAAGAGATTCGTTAATTCGGCAGGCACACTTTTCAACTGCCATTGAAGGTAATCCATTAACGCTACAAGAAGTAGCGGCTCTAGCAGAGGGTAAAGAAATAGTTGCTTCAGATCAATCTCGCCTGGAAGTATTAAACTACTTTGCTTCTCTACGATTAATATGGAGCAAATTACCTGCACACATTACAGAACGTCAGCTCTTATATTTACATAAAGTCTTAACAAAAGGTGTTTTACAACATAGTGATGTAGGTAAATATAAAACGCGTCCTAATGCGATTGTTGGTAATGGTAAGATAATATATAGACCTCCACCGCCGGAAGTTGCACCTATGCTTACACAATCTTTGATTAATTGGATTAACACAGACTCTCAAAAAGAACACGCTGTTATAGCTGCTGCCATTGCCCATCATAGACTTCTGTCAATTCACCCATTTGCTGACGGCAATGGCAGAACGTCCAGACTCCTTGAGTCTTGGATTTTGTTCAATCGTAACTTTGACAGTCAGCATATTTTTTCTTTGGATGAATTCTTTGAAATTGACAGAGCTCGTTATTATCGCGAAATTCAAGATGCTAGAGATAATGGAGACGATCTTTCTTGTTGGATCACATATGTTGCTGAGGGGGTTGTTGAAACATTGCAAAAGACTAAAATTCGCATTCAAGCGCTTGGAGCTAACGTATCAGCTACTAAAATTTCGCTTAACGCTAAACAGGAACGCATTCTTCATATTTTAGCCCAACAACCATGCGCAAATGGGAGTGATCTCGCAAAAAAATTAGGAATTGGTAGAAGTTTTCTCAGCAAACTATTAAAGACATTAATAGACTCTGGACTAATAATTCGTGATGGGTCT
>Ga0207113_1138_pt1 | contig 18846 bp, 20 predicted proteins | sample Alteio_BWMinHeat_69_FD_153559 | JGI IMG/M metagenome (GOLD analysis project Ga0207113, IMG submission 153559) | Enriched cells from forest soil in Barre Woods Harvard Forest LTER site, Petersham, Massachusetts, United States -... | ecosystem: Environmental > Terrestrial > Soil > Temperate forest >... | reverse complement strand
CCCCCAGAATACCAGAATACCAAGCCTGACCTCAGTGCTGGTTATCCAAAACTCGCGTTAATCCTGGGCCCGTTTAAATATAACCTGAATCAAATTATCTATTGAAAAATTAATAACAAATATGGTAGAATGACCATTTTTGAATTAAATTAATAATTAAAAAGAGAGTTTTTTTTATGAAGTGTTTATCAAGAACTAAAGAGTACGTAATTAATACAACTCTGTATGGTTGCTCCCTGGCAGCAGGTGCTGCTATACTCTTTTCTGGAAGTTCATTTCTGTTTTCCATGGGGCTTATTGGTTTTAATTCTTCTTTTGAATCACTGGGAATAGAAAATAAATTTTATAAAATAGAACCAGAAAATGAGGCTAATATCTATTTATTAAAGACGATTTCTATGACTTCTTTTGTTGCTTGTGCTGTAATTCTGATGACTTTAGAAGTTCGTCAATTTTGTATAGACTACTTTAATGCAGATATGGAAGAGCAGTTCCCGTGGGGCAATGAGGACAAGCAAAATGAAAGTCCTGCACCTCAACAGCCCCAGATTAATTTTTCAACTTACCTTACAGCTCCTGGTATTAGTGCAAGTGAGGGCTGCTCTGGACTGAATTCCAACCCGATGTTTTTAAACCAAATTGGCGGGCATAATCAAAGAAACTTGAGGCTTTTATGCAATACTCTTTCTGCTAGGGCAGAGTCTTAAAAGGATTTTTTATGCAGCGTTTATCAAGAGCTAAAGAGTATATGATTGATACCACTTTATTTAATTGTTATAAGGTAGCAGATGTTGGAGTAAGAGTTTCTCTAATCCCTGTTGTGTTTTCTATCCTGCTCCACGCTGTCGACACTTCCTTCAAATTGTTGCAAATGGAAAATAAATTTTATAAAATAGAGCCGAAAAACGAAAACATCGTTCTATTAGGTGGTTTTTTTGGTTGTTGTTGTTTTTGTTTTGATGCAATTCGGGGACATTTAAACAATTCCATCAAGGCGCGCGATGCTGCAAGCCATAAGGCTGAATGGGTTCCCGATGCTAGCGATCAGGGAATAGCTAGAAGTTCTGCACCTCAACAGCCTCAGATGGATCTTTCTGGTTTGCTCATAGCTCCTGGTATTAGTGTAAACGAGAGCAGCCCTGGACTGAATTTCACTCCGACGCCCGAATTGAGGGGCCTAATCAAAGAAACTTGAGGCTTTTATCTAGTACACTGTCAAGTTAATGTTAAAGTTATCTGTTGAAATTTAACAATAGATATGGTAAAATGGGATTTTACAATTAGGTTAATAATTAAAAAAGGTTTTTTTATGGACTATTATTTATCGAAAGTCAAAGACTCCGTAATTGATACAGCTTTATTTGGAGGTTGTTGCTTGGCAGTTGCTGGGTTAACGGTTTCCGCAGCAATGGCCACGTTCCTTACTACGGTCGCTGTTGTCGATGCTGCTTTTAAATCATTGCAAATGGAACATGGATTGTACAAAATAAATGATGAACAATCATTTAACATCGGTACAGCAGTTGTTCTTTTTACGGCTAGTGGCGTTCTTTTTTGGGGAATGCAGAGATGTGTGAATCGAACCATCAAGGCTCGCGAGGATGTAAAACAGAAATCCGATCCTGACAGCCATAAAACAGCAGGCGGAAGTTCTTCGCCTCAACAGGGCCAATCATCTCATGGTGGTGCCATTGGAAATGGGGAGGGTGATGAGAGTTTTGCTTCACTCTTGGGCATCCCTGACCCTGATGAGGATGTGGATGATGTCTCTGATCCCTATCAACCAAGTAATAGTGGCACTCGACCCAGCGTTCCTTCTGAAAGAGTGCGTCGGATAACGACGGGGGGTAATAATCCTCATCGTATTAAAAATGACTAGTAAAAATGAAGTTAAGAATATTTAAATTTTAATAATTAAAAGGAGTTCTTTATGCAGTGTTTATCAAGAGCTAAAGCGTGTGTGATTGACACAACCTTGTATGGTTGTTCTCGAGCGGCAAATTATGCAAAAAAAGGTTGTGGGGTATTGACTGGTGCTACTGCTGCTGTCTTTATAATAGATTCTTATTCATCTTTAAATAAAATGGAGAATGATTTTTATATACTAGAGCCAAAAACCAGTTTCATGTTAACGGTGGCTGGTGTGGTGTTAATGGCCTTGTTTCATAAGAGTGAACAGTTTGTAAATCAGTCTATCGAAGCTCGTCATAATAGGGTTTGTGAAAGTGATGTGTGTGCGCGCGTCCCACGCAAACCAACTTTAGCCTTTAGCGCTGCTTTAAGTGATCCTGAACTCAGTGATAGAAGCGAAAGAAGTGATAATGAAAGCGATAGAAGCGATCATGAGTCTGGACCTGGCAGCTCCTCTGCACGAGGGCGTGGTTCTCGAAGAGTAACCTTTTCACCAGGACGAGGCGGTCTTGTTCAGAGAACCCATTCGGAACGAGGATCCCCTAGCGTCAGAGGGGGAGGGGTTGGTAGTGCTTCTTTTAGAACGATGCATCGTTCTATGAGAGGGGGCATCAATAGTTTTTAAAGAACCATCTAAAGGACTGTTTTGAGTATAATGGTTATTTGTCCATTGTTGTTTGTCCATGATGTCCACAATGTCCATGATGTCCACAATGTCCATGATGTCCACAATGTCCATGATGTCCACAATGTCCATGATGTCCACAATGTCCATTTGTTCTTGGTTTAAAATGGACATTGTGGACACTGTGGACATCATGGACATTGTGGACAGACCCGATTAAGCTGCGATAGTTTTCAAGAAAACTGATAATTTGATCTGTGGTCAGCTTAGAGCATTGAGCTAGATATTCGGGTGTGAAGTATTGAATCGTTTTTTTCATAGACTTTCCAACGCTTTAACATCTTCCAAATCTTGAGGGCGCCCTGAAGCCTTTTTCATGGCGATTAGATCTTGTCGTGATAGGACATTAATTTTGCCAAAAGCAGTGGTGATGAGTTCTGTATGTGCGTTTTTGAGGTCATAGGTAATGATGATGTCGACTTGATTAACCGGATTTTTTGGGTCGTAAAAATTCCAGGCGATTAAATTCCGTTCTTGAATGTATTCATTTTTATGTGAGAATAGATCCGTTGCATCGATTGGGAGTAGGGATACTAAGCCTAGTTTTTTTAGAGTTTTTTCGACTATTTTAAGAGTTTCTAAAGACCAGTTGATAGCAATATCAACATCTATTGTTCCACGCACAGCTCCATGTAAAGCAACAGCGTATCCTCCCACGATAGCATAAGGGATTTCGGCATCATTAAGAGCTTTACAAACATCCTGAATAAACACAGTCATTCCTCAGTAGTATGTTTTATTTTAAGGCCATTGTAGTTGATAGTTTTTATAAAGTCAATTAAAAAGAGAGGCTAAGCGCTAGTCCAAAGAGGAATAAGATAAGCACGCTATGTTTGAAGTAATGGTCTACCGTCTTTGAGGTCCAGATCCCTCTAATAAAGAGAATGGCGATCGGTAGGACAATAAAAGGCAGGTAGAGGGCAACGGTAAAATGAAATAGAGACCAGCACACATTCATTGCAAAAGGCAAGAATGTGAGTAGAGTGATTTCCCATTTTGCAAAAGTCTTTCCAAAGCGGACGGCCAGCGTCTTTTTGCCGACGGCAGCATCGGTGTCGATATCGCGGAAGTTGTTGAGAGCATTTGGTAGAATGGCGAGTAGTCCCATCTGCGAGGCCGCAAGCATTATTTCGGCATTGACGAATCCTGTTTGCACATAGAATGGGACGATGAGACACACCCATCCGTAGAAGATAAAAATAAATAGTTCGCTGAGTCCTAAATAAGAAATGGGGAAGGGGCCTCCTGTGTAGTAGTAGCCACAAAGGACACAGAAAAGAGTAAGAAGACAGATCGGCCAGCCTACAGGCAGGAGCAAAGGCACCGTGCATGCAATTGTAAAACACAAGATCCCTACGGCAAGGACTGACGATTTCGTTAAAATTCCGGCAGGAATCATTTTAAGCTGCCCTGGTCGGTTGAGAGGGTCTCCTCCCTTTTCAAAATCGATCACATCATTGATGAGGTTCATTCCGACAGTGATCAAACAGGCGACCAACCAGGCTCCTAGGGCTATAGTCCAGCTCATATGAAGGGAAAACTTTGCAGCCAATGTCATGCTTGTAATGATTTGAATTGTGGGGATAGGCAGGGTGCGTAGACGTGCTGCCATCGCCCATGCCTGTGGCTTTGAAATCGTTGTTGATGTGGGCATCTGCTTTAACATCCTTATGGAAGACGGGCAAATTGTTGAAAGTTTGGTTTCCGTTTTTCAAGAAACGCTTGGCGTCCCTCTTGAGCCTCTTCTGTCATGTAGTAAAGCATCGTTGCGTTTCCTGCTAGGTCCAAAAGGCCTACTTGTCCATCGCAGTCTGCATTGAGGGCTGTTTTTAGGCAGCGCAATGCAAGTGGTGAATGGGAGAGGATCTCGCGGCACCATTTCAGAGTTTCTTCTTCGAGATTTTCAAGAGGGACGACGCAGTTGATCAATCCCATGTCTAATGCTTCTTGAGCATTGTATTGGCGGCATAAAAACCAAATTTCGCGCGCTTTTTTTTGTCCGACGATGCGCGCTAGATAACTACTCCCTAAACCTCCATCAAAGGAACCTACTTTTGGTCCAACCTGTCCAAATCGAGCATTATTGGCAGCAATTGTGAGGTCGCACACAATATGAAGAACATGCCCTCCTCCTATTGCATAACCGGCAACCATCGCAATGACAGGTTTTGGTAGAGAGCGGATTTGCTTTTGCAGGTCGAGGACATTGAGGCGGGGGACTCCATCTTGTCCAATATACCCTTCGTCGCCCCGGATTTTTTGGTCGCCACCGGAGCAGAAAGCTTCTTTTCCTTCTCCGGTGAGGATGACAACACCGATGGAGGGATCGTTGCGGCATATGTCAAAGGCATCTTGCATTTCGATGACGGTTTCAGGACGAAAGGCATTGCGGACATGAGGGCGGTTGATTGTGATTTTGGCGACACCATCAGCAGTTCTTTCTAGGCGGATATCTTCATATGTTTTAATTTCTTCCCATAGCGATTCGACTGTTTTTTGTAGCATTGTAAAGCCTTTTGTTGAGATTAGATTTTCAACATACTACTTAACTAGTCAGAATTTGAGCAAGGATTATATTGCGCAGTATAAAATTGGATTGAGATGACGGTGACGTTGTCTCCGCTGTCAAAATCATTAATTGCGGATTCGACGAGAGCGTTTGAGATGTTTCTACCCGTTTTGAGGCTTGTTTCTATGTTTCCTATGATCGATTGTTCTGGGACGTAATCTTTGAGTCCATCGCAGGCAAGAATTAAAATGTCTCCTGGCTGTACGATGTTGACTGTGATTTTGGGTTTGTGTATGACTCCTGGTCGTTCATTCCATGAGCTTAATTTCACATCTCCTAGCGCTCTGCTGACATTAATGCCGTAGTCGGGATGGGGAAATCTAATTTTCTCATCATTTTTTTTCTCTTGAGGCCATTTGATGGCAATATCAGGGGAGTTGAGTGCTTCTGCTGCCCTTGCAGCATCTTTTTCGCTGCTCCAATCTCGAACGCATGAGAGGGGGATTGATTTCATCTTGCCATCGATGACTCGATAGATATTCGCTTCGCTATCACCGAGAGTTGCGGTATAGATGAGTCGAGTTGTTTTGTCTATGAATGATATGACGGCTGTGGAGCCGATATAACCCCATTCTTTTCTTTGAGCTATTTCGTCGTGGATTTCGTTGAGGAGAATTGTGAATGCCTCTCGTACATTGCCATTTGTTTGATGTAGTTTTTGAGAGAATCGTTCTGAAAAGGCTGTGTTAGCATATTTAGCCACGGCATCTCCTCCATGACCATCAAAGACTCCGGCGAGAATTCCTTGTTCAATTTCAATTTGGAAATGGGCATCTTCCATCGTTGGTCTTATACCCTGCGCCTCGGCAAAATGGTAGGAATAAGTAAGTGGCTCATGTGGGATGGGGGTTTTAAGGGATGAAAGTGAAGGAAAAGCCTCTTCAATTGTGGCATAGGCTCCGTTGTCATTATCTGCTTCTCGGTGTTCTTGTATTGCTTTATATGTGTTTTTCCACATTTTTGCTATGGGGTCAGAGTTCTTGGGGAAAAACATATTTTCTGAGGATTCGGGCTTTTCAGGGAAAAAGATATGATAAATGAATATGACAAACTGCGCAACTTTTCTGACAATTGTCCCAATGATAGGGACCGATTCAGTGGCAATGATAAATTTACGCCTACATTGACAGCTACCCTGAAAATGTAGGTGAGCTGCCTCCGGAATGAATTTTTGTTGGGATGTTATATCCGTTTTAAATTCATGGATTTCTATTGCATGCATTTTATTTCCCTAATAATAATTATTAAAGGCAGAATTGTATACCAAAAATAATTTAACGTCAACTTATTATTGCAGAGAGAAACTGGTTGTTTATTGAACGATTTTGTGTTATACTGCGGGGCATAACCTTTGGAGTGTTTTTTATGATTAGCAATCAACTTTGTCAAGCACCTATGACTTTAGTTTCTAAAGAAGGGCTGAGAAATGCTTTTTATTCGGCCTTGCAGGTTTTAGGAGCCTCCCTTTTCATTGCGATCTGTGCGCAGATCAGCATTCCTCTTTATTTCACTCCGGTTCCTTTATCTGGCCAGACATTTGCCGTTATGCTCATTGGAGCGACCATGGGAAGTCGAAAGGGACTGTTGAGTGTGTTGGCTTATTTGATCGAAGGTGGAATGGGGTTGCCTGTCTTTAGTGGAGGCAGCATGGGTTTTATCGATTTCATCGGCCCAACGGGTGGTTATTTGGTTGGATTTCTTCTTCAAGTGTACTTTTTAGGCTGGTGTGTCGAAAGAGCAAAGATTTTTTCTACAACAAAAACACTTTGCTTTTTATTATCTTCTTGCGCAATTCAATTGGCTCTTGGTGCTATGTGGCTTTCTCATTTTGTAGGGGCCCAAGGAGCTTTTCTGCTTGGCGTAGCACCTTTCATCATTGGTGAAGTTCTTAAAGCAATAGCGGTTGTGACATACCTAAAGTACAATGAAAAAAATACTCATCTATAAGGGGGCGGGAGTTTGTCCCCAATCTGTGAGTTCCCTGATATTTTCTCTCCAACAGGAGAAATATGATCAAAAATATTTGATTTCATGTGTCGATAAATCTATTTTTTCCAATGATCAATGGCATAAAGAGACTGAGCTATTAATCTTCCCAGGAGGACGAGATATCCCTTATCACCATGCTTTGCGGGGCAGACCTAATGATTCTATTCGCAATTTCGTTCTAGAAGGTGGTAAGTTTTTGGGGATTTGTGCCGGAGGATATTACGGAAGTGCTGTTGTTGAATTTGAATTGGGTCATCCTTTAGAAGTTACTGGACGTCGCGAGTTGCAATTTTTTCCTGGCGTTGCTTCTGGGCCTGCTTATGGTCCTGGAAAATTTTGCTATTATAGTCTGCGGGGGGCCCAGATGGCTACTCTTTCGTTATCTGAGCCATTCCCGCTCTGCCCTTTCGAGGATCTTCGGGAGTTTTTCGATGATTGTACCGCCATCCCTCCTCAAGTATATGTAAGTAAATATGCTTTTCGGAGGGGTGGGGTAAACTCATTCGAAAACTTCCCGAACCTCCTCGGAAAAATCACAGCGGGAATGGCTCTATCTCAATCGGAAGTGTCAGCGTATTACAACGGTGGTTGTCTTTTTAAATCGGTTGAAGAATACTCTTCAGTTTCCGTTATTGCTCGTTATGCCGATATAGAGGGACATCCTGCAGCTATTGTAAAATGTATCGTTGGGGATGGTCAGGCGACCCTATGTGGGGTACATCCAGAATATAGCGCTTATCATGCAGAAGTTCAGGATGCGCTTGAAAATTCTTTGTTATTGAATTTAAAAGCAGCCGAAGAGAAACGTCGGCTGCTTTTTAGAAACATATTAGACGTTTAAAGCGTTATAACGTCCAATCGCATCGCGCATATGACGTGTGTCGGCAACGTTACGGTGTTCTGTGTTTTCAAGCCCAGCTTTGAAGAGCATGATAGCGCCAAAAGCGATTCCAGTGATGAGTGCAATCGACATATAGGCAGGGTGGATAAACGCAAAAGCGCTGATCAATCCAAAAACAGCAGAAACAACTAAGCCAGCGCGCAATACGACATCAATAAGAGCTGAATTGGCAATACGGTTGCAAATCGATGTTTCTATATCAGCAACTTCCTTGGCTAAAGTAAGTTGTTGATATTGACGGCTGCTTATTGCAAAATCGCTGCGATCCAGTTGATCTCGATTGGAGAGCGCATTGTATAATTCATTTCTAGCATCCATAAGACGTGAAACAGCAGCTCCAAGAGCCAATGAACCAAACCCAATGATAAGCGTCATGATAATGCCAACAAGCGCTCTTTCACCACTATTATCTTGGCGTCTTGAGTTGTCTGGGAATATATAAACAGGTTGGTACCACGGAGAATACCACCAAGGGGATCCGTACCCGTGGATGATAGTGGGATGAGAACAGCAACTACCGCTAGATCCTGAAGATCGTGGTGTTGGATCTATCTGTTCTGCAAGCGCTTGACCGTTTGCGATGATACTTCTCGCTGCGTTCTGAGCAGCTTGATTATCTATGCCTGGTTGGGCCGGATTAGCACTACTGTAGCTGCTGCTAGTAGAACCTGTGAAAGTATTTGGACCTTGGTAAGTTGTGCTGGTTGGTGCACTTGCCATAACAATTCTCCTTATAATATTTTTTTAGTAACCGTGGGAAGTTCCGCAACCGCAAGCTGATTTTACATTTGGATTGCTTATTTTAAATCCTGAGCCCTTGAGGCCGTCGACAAAATCGATTTCTGAGCCGAGGAGACGGCTGACCATATTTTTTGTGATATGAACTTCAATCCCCATGCTTTCGAACACTGAATCATCGGGAAGTGCTTTTTCAGAGTAATCTAAAGAATATTCAAAGCCGTTGCAACCAGCCATGCGTTCTGCAAAGCGAAGGCCCCATCCCTGCTTGCCTTCTTCGGCGAGGATTTCGCGGTATTTTTCCGCAGCGCGTTTAGTAATCGTGATAGTAGAAGCATCGATTTCCTCTTCCAAAAGGGCGTTGAGGCGTGAGACGAGGCGATCGATAGCTTCATCATTCATTCCGTGGCTGTACATTCCCGCTTCAAGAGTTTCCCAAGTAGCGGCATGGCAGCCGACGCAATGGAGACCTGCATTGGTGATTTCTTGCGAAAGACGTTGAGCCTTGTAGGGGAAAAGCGAAAGAATTTCTTCGATCGTCATTTGACGATGAATCTTTTTTGTTGTTTGTTTGTTTTCTATCATAAAAATTGGATTCCTTAAATGTTGTTAAAAAGAAATTCGGATTGTACCACATTTGATTTTACATTGACACGCAAGTCTTTCATCGCGGGTTCCTTCCCCTAAGAAATCTTCCTCTTCTGGGGTGGGATCAGAAAGGTTTTCCTTCCCTTCTTTAATTTCTATCACGCATGTTCCGCAAACTCCTTCGGTGCAGGCGAATGGAACGCCCGCTTCTTCGCATACCTCGATAATAGGTGAATTATCTGGAAGTTCTCTTTCTTCTCCATTGTGGTCGAAAATAAGTTTAGCCATAAATCTCCAAATCTTTAAGTAATGCGCTCAATTTACTTGAAAAGGAAAATAAGATCAATAAAAATCTTATAAAAAATGTATTTAAATGGACATTATGGATAGACCACATTGCAACATTCCTCAGTTGCTACGCGAAGCGTTTTGCGAAAGTCCTCTTTCGCTTTGTTGTTTAAGGCAAAGCGAAAGAGGACTTTCCAAACGCTTCGCGTAGCATTGTTATGTGTTTTATCAAACTATGCTTTTAATTGCACTTGACATTGTGGAATAAATGTGTTTTTAATTGACTTTATAGTTTTTTTATTGTATGCTAGTGTTACTAATTTTAATATGGGTCATTATATGCCTTCTGCAGCTTCCTTGCTAAATTCTCCTTCTGGTGAAAGCAGCATAGTCCTGTTTAATCAAGATAGAGATTTAATTCCGTTTCAAAATATGGCAGTTCGAGGTGGAATTCTCCTTTTGGAAGCAGAAGTTGAATCTTCTTTGTCGAATAGAGTTAAACACATCATTGAAGTTGTGCTCGCTTGGATAACCGATGGTAAGTGGTGTGGTGATTCTCGAGTCGAACAGTTTAATGACCACATTAAATTTTTTGCCCGATTGCTTAAGTCCGATATCGATATAAACAGTTTGGATCAGATGCGTTCGATCTGCGAAAAATTACAATTTGTTTACGATCAAGTTCACGCTCTTAGATCCAAACAGCGTATCATAACCACGGGTGAAGAGTTAGCTCTTTTAGCTTCTAAGATTAGTGAATTGAAGAAAATCGTTTCTTCAAATGAACAGCCTACCATCTTGACAAATGAGCCTTTGCCTGCTTTTACTGTTGAAAGAAAACCCTCTATTACTTATGTGCAAACTCCGTTGTTGATAGAGGAACATTCATTAGCATTAGAGCTTGACTCACCATTGAATTCTTGTGTAGATACACCTAAATTACCCGTTGCGGCCGACCAATTGTTGATTTCAACAACAACACCTGATGAGTCTCCTGTTCTAGTTCAGTCAACTCCAAAGCAAGATGCACGAGGAACTGCAAAAGCGAAGGAATCGCATTCAGATAAAGGACCAGCGGGTTCGGCTGTTCCCCAAAAAACAAAGACAGAAACGGCCAAGCCTGCTCCAATGCATGAATTCGCTCCTTTCGATGAGAACGATTGGGAAATAGACGAGGCTTTTCTAAACGATGATGACTCAGACGATGATTCTGAAGAATTGGCAAGGTCGACAACCTATCGGGTAGATGAGTCTGAAGATGAAGCGCCGATACCCAATCTTATTACGTCTGGAAGTCGTGTCTTCAAACCAGAAGACATCTCACAGCCAATTCCACAAAAAGTAGAGCCATTGGCTATAGGGGCTTTTGCTTGGACAGAAGCTTCCTCAGAGCACGGGGGATCTGCTATTAGTGGCAGAAAAGTTCAGCCTCTTTTCATAACGGCTGCGAATGCAATTGATGTTCCTTCGGCTCAGGTGGCAGAAAGTATTCCCGTTGATGAGCCTCCGGTTTCATCGAATGCTGCATCCAAAGGCGAATCCACATCCATGGATGGTGAAGTTAAAGAAGTTGATTCAAGAGATCGCACTGTTGAAGTGGAGTCTGATCAAGAAGATTATGATAAGAAGCAGAATATAATGATATTTTTTAGAGAATATCTCTCAGAGCATGAGATTCGGTTCTTTGATGAGGAACATTTTCAGTTGTGGCAATTGTCAAAAAAGAGGTCGCTTGAAAAGGAGATGGAACAATTGAAACTTCCAAAATATCGTTATAAAGAATTTGCATTTACTGATTGGCATGAACAATATATTTTAGAATTTAATATTACATATGAGGCTGGAGATTTTGATAAGTGGATTATCTCTTTTTATGAATGGATCATGGCTCAAAAGAGATTTAGTGACTTAGTAATTCAACTCTCAGAAATCAAACGATATGCGTCAGAGTTAATGGGTATCGCGTTCGAAATGCGAAAGCCTCTTGAGGCAATTCAGGAAGAAGAGCCTATTTTTTCTAAGGAAACTGTTTTCCGTGCCGATCCCAGCGGTTATGGATCCGATCTTGATGTAGAAGACCATGGTGCATATCGTGGTTCCTCCGACAGTAAAAAACCTAGGCTGTTTCTCGAAGGCGCTCCGATTTCTCAGTCTTCTCCTGATTTATACGGTGATGCCCCACCATTTTCGGTTGGTCAATCAACAACAGCAGGCACGAGATGGACTAATCGGGTGGGGCTCATGAGTAGACCAACTCGAGCAAGTCAACTGCAACCTCCGGCACACCAACCGCAACTTCTTAGGATTGAGCCTCCTAGGTCATAAAATGATCTCTTACAAGCTTTTTTTTGTAGAAAGTTTGGTAAAAAAGATGAAGAATATGTAAGAATAGGCTATAGATAGTAGATAGATGGATGTCTTATAAATTACATACAAGGAGATCTTTTTCATGCAAACTTTATTTTTTACCGCTTTTTTAGCGACTTTGATATTTAGTCTTTTTCCAATGATCACTTTTGCTAATGCTCCAACAGATTCCTCTGCTTCAAAAGATTCTCCTGCTCCAAAAGAAGAATCTAAAGAGGAGGCAGCAGCGATTCGTGCTGCAGAGTCCGTGACAAAGGCGTGGCTCGCTCTTATTGACAAAAAGCAGTACAAGGAAGCTTGGGATCAATCATCTAATCTAATGAAAAATACTTTAGATTTAGACACATGGAATCAGGTGATGCTACATGTTAGAGAGCCATTTGGTACAGTAACTTCACGTGAAGTTGCTGATGAACGCACAGCAAAAGATCCAAAAGGACTTCCTGCTGGCGATTACATGGTGATGTTTTATAAAACTGTATTTTCAAATAGACCGAATGCTTATGAGCTCGTGACGCTGTTTTATGATGATGGCGTATGGCGTGTTGTGACATATCAGGTGAATTAATTTTTTAAGGTTATATGCTGTTTAGAGGGCTCTACGAGATTGTTTTGGTGATATTTGGGCTGCTGATGCTGCCCAAATATCTCTATCAGGTTGTCGTCAAACATAAGTACCGGAATAGTTTTTTAAATCGCTTTGGCAGTCGCTTCCCCATCATTCAGAAGGGGGAGCGAACTCTCGTTTGGATTCACGCTGTTTCTTTGGGTGAAACGAAGGCGATTACCCCTCTTGTAAAGTCTTTAAGACGAGAACTTGGAAATCCGATTATCGTTTTTTCAACGACGACAGAGACGGGGCATGTGGAAGCTTGCCGCACTGTCGATGCTGATCATCACGTTTACTTACCCCTCGATTTTGGATGGGTCATTAGGCCGATTATCAGGCGCACGGCCCCTAATCTTGTCGTTTTATGTGAGTCTGATTTCTGGTATAATTTCCTTTCGGCCTCCAAAGAATGTGGGGCAAAGATAGCACTCGTTAATGGCAAGGTTTCTTCCCGTTCTTTTAAGCGCTTTTTGAAATTCCCATTTGTGGCGGAATCCCTTTTTTCTCCTATTGATTTATTCTGCGTGCAAAGCCAATTGTATGGTAAGCGTTTTGAATCCCTCGGTGTCCCGGAAGAAAAAATCAAGGTAACAGGTAATATCAAGCTTGACGGGGACTACCCGAAGTTATCTGATCAGGAGCTGCAGGCGTGGCGCATGGAGCTTGGCATCCTTCCGTCTGATCCGGTCGTTGTGATTGGTTCTACGCACAATCCGGAAGAGTCTTTATTGATGGTCGAAATGGAAAAAGTATGGGCCGAATTCCCCAATTTAAAAGTCATTTTTGTCCCTCGTCATCCAGAGCGATTCAATGAGGTCGCTGCTCTCTTGCAAAAAGGGAAAATGGGGGTTAGACGCTTGAGCCAGAAAGGTGATCAGCAAGGAGAGTCGGTCATTTTGGTTGATGCGATGGGGCAGCTGCGCAAATGTTACCAGCTGGCAGATGTGGCAATTGTCGCCGGAAGCTATACTGAGAAGGTGGGAGGACATAATATCCTGGAGCCTTGTTGGTATGGTGTCCCTGTGATTTTTGGTCCTCATATGTATGGACAGCCAGATTTTGTCGATTTGATCACAGAGTACCAAGCAGGAATGCAGGTTTCTCTGGAAAATGTCGCCGAAACAGTCATTGATTTACTTAAAGATGACAGTAAGCATAAAGTTCTTAGTGATGGTGGTTTTCGTCTTTCAAGTAGCGTTCAGGGGGCAACAAAGCGCACTCTTGACTTGTTAAAAACGCTCACTTTTTCATGATTGTTGTTTTTTATGTTTGTTAGGAAATAGCTGTTCTGGTATGCTTCTTTTTCATGACAGAATGTGACGCGGGGTGGAGCAGGGGTTAGCTCGTTGGGCTCATAACCCAAAGGCCGGAGGTTCGAATCCTTCCCCCGCTATTTTTTGTTATTTTATCTTCTCTTGGCGGCATAGCTCAGTTGGTAGAGCGGTGGAATCATAATCCATGTGTCGTCGGTTCAATCCCGGCTGCCGCTATCATAAGGACATATAGACTGTCCTTAGGGTCTTTGGTTTCCTTAAGAGGCGACTGCAAAAGTGAAAAGAAGATTTTTTAGATAACGATATTCTACTACGCGAAGCGTTTGGAGTGCGAAAGTCCTCTTTCGCTTTACCTTAAATGACAAAGCGAAAGAGGACTTTCTCACTCCAAACGCTTCGCGTAATAACGGGATTAGGCTTAAAGGTCTTCAATCGCCTCTTAAGGTCCTTTGTCCTTTGATTATGGCTCTGGAAAACAAAAAAATGTTCGTACCTTTGCGTTTGGTTTTATTGTTTATTGGCCTAGCCAATTCCTTGACCCTTCCGATTACGGGATCTGTTCTTTCTATTTGGCTAATGGAATCAGGTTTTGATAAAGAGGCTATTGGATTGTTTGCTCTTTTGGGAATCCCGTGTAGTTTGAAGATTTTATGGGGTCCGTTTATTGATTACTACTGTCCCTTTTTTTTCCATTCTATGCCTCGTAAAGCATGGATGTTGATCTCTTTGATTGGCATGTCACTTTCTCTCATCTTAATGAGTTGTTCTGCTCCGGCTGAGTCCCTTACTTCTTTGGTTGTCGGTTTGTTTTTTCTTTCTACATTCGCCGGCTGTTTTTGTGTTGTAGGAGTCTCGTATGAGTTGGAAAGCCAGGAGGATACCGATTATAGCATGGGTTCTGCCTGTGTGACAATGGGGTATCGATTGGGATTGCTTTGTGGTGGGGCTGGGGCTCTCTACCTCTCCGTTTTTTGCGGTTGGTTATGGATGTTAAGAGCAATGGCTTTAATCCTTTTTTTTGGTGCCCTGTTGATTCTAATTCGGCCTGAGCCTTACAAATCCAAAGGAGTGATTGAGGAGAAACGCAAAAATTTTTCCAGCTCCTCCTCGCTTTTTGTTTTTTTTCGCGAATTGATTACTGAGCCTTGCCGTTTGTTTGTTCAGAATCCTTTGTGGATATCTATCTTAATTCTCATATTTACCTTTAAGATGGGCGATCAGCTGGTAAATAGTATGGGGGGGCTTTTTTATCTTTCTTTGGGTTTTGATAAAATCACTTTGGCCAATGCTGCAAAAGTGTGGGGGATGGCCGCGACGATTGTGGGTGCTGCCATTGGTGGCGTTATGTTTAGAGGGGCAAATCTATTTTTTGCTGTCGTTATCATGGGATTAGTGCATGCCTGCTCTTTAGTTTGCGATTGTTTTTTAGCTTTTTTTGGAGGTTCTATAGTCGGTTTGTATGCGACAGTGTTTATTGAGCATCTGACCAGTGGGATGGCAATGGTTGTTTTTATTGCTTTTTTGTGGCGAGTGTGTGACAGGCGCTATGCAGCGACACAATACTTACTGCTGTACTCGCTTTATTCCTTTAAAGGCGATCTATTTGCCTGTTTAGGAGGTTTTTTAGCAGCGGTTTCTTCATGGAATTTCTTTTTTATTTTGCGGTTGGTCTTCAGCGTTACCGCTGCTCTTTTAGCGTATCGATCTGTTTACGTGGCGCATGCGGCGAACCGCATCAATGATGATGGTAGAGGCCGTTCTAATCTCTTCTTCGGTCGTAAATCTGCTCAAAGAGAAACGAATTGATGAAAGGACTAGATCTAATGGCAATCCCATTTCTAAGAGAATACGGGAAGGTTCGGTAGATCCTGAGGCGCATGCAGAACCATGGCTAGCAGCGACCCCTGCGGCATCGAGGGCGATCAGTAATGCCTCTCCATCGACACCAGAGAAAGCTAAGTTGCTCGTATTGGCAATGCGGGGGCCAGTGCCGTTGATCGATATCCTATCGAGATTTTCCATTAGTAGCGATTCGAATAGGTTGCGTAGAGATTGCATTCGTAAAGAGGCCTCAGGAAGTTCTGTAGAAAGCAATTCTACTGCTGTTGCAAGACCGATGATGCCCAGTACATTTTGAGTTCCGCCCCTTTTTCCAAATTCTTGCTCTCCTCCGGTTAAAAGAGGATCTAATTTAAAATTGGAACGGATAAATGTCATTCCGATTCCCTTGGGAGCATGTAGCTTGTGTCCGCTAAAAGTCATTGCAGAGACGCCTGAAGGAATGGTGAAAGGTTCTTTTCCCAAGAGAGCCACTCCGTCGATAAATAACGGAACGTTGTGTTGCTTTGCCACTTCGGCGATTCCGGCGATATCGGATTTTACTCCCGTTTCATTGTTGACGGCCATAATAGCGATGAGTTGGGTCTCTTGACAGATCGCTTCATGTACCGCATCGGCACTGACGCTACCTATAAGTCCGGGGGAGAGGTAGGTGACTCGGTAATCGTTTTTTTCTAATGCTTGAATAGTCGCAAACACACATGAATGCTCCACGGTCGATGTGATGATATGTCCCTTTTTTTTCTGTGAAGAGATTCCTTTAAGGACCATATTAGCCCCTTCTGTACCTCCAGAGGTGAAAATAAGTTCGTGAGGTTTGACACCTAAGTATGAGGCTATTGAATCTCTTGCTTTGCCTACAGCCCCAAGGGTTTGCCGGCCAAAAAAATGGGTGCTTGAAGGATTGCCTTGTAAATCTTGGAGTATTTTGGCTAGGCTATGACAAACGCGAGGATCTAGCGCTGTGCTGCCATTGTTATCGAGGTAGATTCGTTTCATGAGGTGATTTTAGCTAGGACGACAGTGATATTATCTCGGCCGCCTCTTTTATTGGCGAAAGAAACTAAGTTTTCAGCCGTTTCTGCGAAATCGACTGATGTTGCGACGATTTCATTGATTTCGTTGATGTTAAGAAGGTCTGATAGTCCATCAGAACACATTAAATAAACATCTCCGACGACTGCTTCTATGGTTTTAACTGCAGGGTCTACTTTAGGTTCGGTTCCAATAGCTTTGGTAATGATGTTTCCGTAGAGGAATTCATTGGCCTGGTCCTGAGCGATTTGCCCTTGGTCAACGAGTTCGCAGAAGAGAGAGTGATCTCTTGTAAGTAACTGCAAGATCTCCTCATGCAATCGGTAGATGCGGCTATCGCCTACATGAGCGACAATCACCCCTTTGGGATGAAAAAAGATCGCACATAAAGTGGTTCCCATTCCTCTTAGGTCGGGGTTGGCTCGTCCCATTTTAAAAATGTGGGCGTTAACGTGTATAATGGCCTGTTTTAAGCATTCTTCAACTTCTTTTGTAGACATCCGATCATATTCAGCTTGGGTCTTTCTACTCATCATTTCAGCGAGGTTTGAGACGGCTTCGTTTGCAGCGATCTCTCCGGCTTGATGTCCTCCCATTCCATCTGCGAGGATGAAAAAATTCAGATTTGGGAGTATCTCCCAGGCATCTTCATTATTTTGACGCACCAGCCCAACGTCAGAGAGAGCAAAAGCCTTGATTGTATGCGGCATCAAATGGACAACCTGATTCAAAGTAAATCTCCAAAAGAAAATACGCTGCCTGCCAAACAGGACAGGCCTTGAGCGCATTGTATCATGTTAGAAGTTTTTTTTCTACTATATATTTTTTCGGAGCCTACGAAAGGAACTTGTATTGGTGGTTTATGTCAATTTCTTTGATTAAATATTTAGTAAAACTTCCAGGCACGGTATTTTCGTCTTGCATTGCCTTTTGATACTCGTTGTCATCGTGAAAAATCACCGGGGTATATCCTCCAGCTGAAAGAACACCATTCATTAAAAGGCGAGCAAGTCGTCCATTTGCGTCAGAAAATGGATGGATTTGTCCAATTTGGCAATGGACCCAACTAGCTAATGAAATTGGGTGAATGTCCTGCTTCCCATAGGTAAGCCATTCCTTAGCGAATTGATTCATCAACTTAGAAATTTTTCTAGGACTGGGAGGAAAATAGAATAATTTATTCATCACTGATAACTCTTTGGCTGTCATGATATCTGGTTGAGCAAACTTTTTCATTCCGCTTTCAAATGCTTGTAATTCTTCTCTGGATGCTTTCAACTTATCGCGTAGATAAAAATAGAAGTCTTCAAAAGTATAGAGATATTCATTAAAATATACGCTAATTTCAGAATTTCGGTATTCCCCTGCCCCAGCCTCTAGCTGGTTTAAAAGGATACTGTGAGTTTTTTTTATTGTTGCAACTAGACTTTTTACAGGCTGTTCGTAGAAGTCTGTTCTTTTAAGCATTTTTTCCTCGATAAACTTCATCGCCGTTTGAAAATTTTTCTGTTTTTTTGGATTCATACCAAAGTTAAATTGGTATATTTGATTTTGAACATTTATAGTTGTCGTTAGGCCTTTCTCTTGGAGGTCTTTCTTTCCGGATTTTTTAATTGATTTTTGAAACTGAGGATCGTTTTCCACTATTTTTTTTGCATTAGCCGAAAATTGTTCGCAGATTTCAAATATTTCGGGGTGTTCATTGATATGACATGCCCGTTCACCTTCGCCAGCTAAGACAAGTTGATTGTTCATAAATTTTGATAGATGAGCAGGAAAATGGGAGTAACCTTCAAATTGGTCAGGCTTTAAATTTGCAAAAAAATTATCCGAAACGAAATCACAGCTGACGGTACCAGGGGGTGTGTTAAAGGTAGGTATTGGACAAAGTGCTTTATCTTGGAATGATTGACCTATTCCTCCGAGAAGGAAGGCTTGGCTTAGGAGTAATAATGCGATTCCGGCAACAGCTGCAATTTGGATTAACGAAATTGATTTTGGTCGGCAACATCGTTGCCATAAACTAGTTGAATGAGTTTCTCTTCTGGAAGT
>Ga0207113_1136_pt1 | contig 19280 bp, 17 predicted proteins | sample Alteio_BWMinHeat_69_FD_153559 | JGI IMG/M metagenome (GOLD analysis project Ga0207113, IMG submission 153559) | Enriched cells from forest soil in Barre Woods Harvard Forest LTER site, Petersham, Massachusetts, United States -... | ecosystem: Environmental > Terrestrial > Soil > Temperate forest >... | reverse complement strand
AATAAAAATAACAGAATAGGCAGGATCAGCTTTGCCGGCAGAACATGTAGGGGGTATCCTGCCGGCGAAGCCGATCCTGCCTATCCTGTTATTTTCTTATTTTTTCATATTATTTTCCATTTAAAATGATGGAGAGGCAGTCAGACCTGACCTTATTTCTTGACCCATTTGTTCAAAACTCATCATGTTTTCAAACAGGAAATATTCCAAATGTTAAGAACTTCATGGAGATCCAAATTTTTTGGCTTTTCTCCGATTTTATCAGCTAATGTACAAAGAACTGTAATAAATTGTTGTTGTGCTTGAAAAATCGAATCAGAACTTCCATTATGTGCACTGCTAACAATGCTCCTAAATAGTCGATGATAATACAATAAAGCTCCTGGGTCATCAACAAATTGGAACTCACCCCGTTCCCCTCTGCTTACTTTCTCGGGAAGATTGAACAATCCTGCAAATTTCACCAATCGATTAGAAGCATGTATATTAATATTTCCCTCTTCCGATACAATTTCGTTTAGGCAAATAACATTAATCGCTGAAACTAAAATATCTGATTTACTTTTAAGCGGCGCCAATAGAACAAGACTCCATTCCTCACAATAGAGACGAATCGGTCCAAGCGACTCCAAGGGGGAATAAACAATTGCAAAAATAGCGCCATTAATTCCCACTAATTGCAACCTATGATCCTCACTGCTTTTAGGAAAAGTAATCAACAATTTTGTCTCTAGCTTTTCATTATCACTTAAATCCTTCATGATATTTAGACTCCTTTCTTAAAGAAAAAGGATTCTATCACAAATCTCCTTAAAAAATCAGCATTTAAAATACGAACCATTCCCGCTGTGCCCTTTCGAGGATCTTCGGGAGTTTTTCGATGATTTTACCGCCACCCCTCCTCAAGTATATGTAAGTAAATATGCTTTTCGGAGGGGTGGGGTAAACTCATTCGAAAACTTCCCGAACCTCCTCGGAAAAATCACAACGGGAATGGCTCTACGGAATTTCCCGAGTTCAAAAAAAATAATTCGAACACTTGATGTGAAAAATCTATCGACTCTATGTTAATTTTAGTTTATCCTAAAACTAGCATACAAATGCGCTTAAGCGAATGTCAGAATGTCAGGCCTGACCCCAATTTTTAAAGGAGGGATCCTATAGACGACCATATTTGCCCCATTTCAGGGGAAAGCAAGCGCGAAGAACTATTTAATTATCGAACTCACGGCATGGCTTGGATTTTAAGTCTTATAGGTCTACCTGTTTTAATTTTCTCTGCCTATTTGTATGGGGACGTTTGGAGCATTGTAAGTTATTCAATATTTGGCATTTCTCTTGTTCTTTTATATGGGATATCGACCTATTACCATCGATGTCAAACTCTCCACACTAAAGAGAGTTTGCGTATCATGGATCATATTTGTATTTATGTGCTTATCGCTGGTTCATATTCTCCCTTCACTTTGGGACCATTAAGAGAATTTTCTGGATGGACATTATTCGGAATAGAATGGGCAATAGTTGTTATCGGAGCGGTTTTAAAAGTTTTTGCTTTCGATAAAACAACAACAATTTCGTTAATTGCTTACCTCGTTATGGGATGGCTAATTATCTTTTGGTGGCCTGCTTTAAGTCAAGTTATCTCAACGACTACACTGACATTATTAATTGTAGGAGGGCTTTCCTACAGCCTTGGAGTTATCTTCTTTTTGTGGGAAAATCTTCCTTACAACCACGCAATATGGCATCTCTTTGTAATTAATGGCAGCGCTTGCCATTATTGTGCAGTTTTCTTACTCTAAATGATTCTTCTTATTGAGATTTACATTTCTTTTTGTTTGCAAAATTTACCAAAATTCAATAGGATCTGAAAGTATAAGAAAACTCTAAAAAGGCCTGGTTCAAAAACACTCCAAAACAGGTAACGGTTTCCTCCGCCCCCTCTCTGTGTTCCTCTGTGCCTCTGTGTTTCAAAAAAAGGTGAAACACAGAGGCACAGAGGAACACAGAGAGGGGATGGAGAAAAAATGTAACCCTTATTTGAACCAGGCCTAAAAAAAACAAAAATTTACAGCATTATAATATTATGAAGTGGCATCCTGATATTCCAGATCTACCTATAGAAAAGCCGAAGCAAATCGAACAGCTCGAACAAATGGACCGGGTTAGCCTTGATTCAATGCCACCAATGGAAGTTCAAGAAAAAGTTGAAGAGATTGCACACGCAGTGGCGTCCGCATACAAAGAACAAGTCAAACATGGTTCTTTTGATACCTGTGTAGAAATTGTCTCAACAGCCCTAACGATGACTGGCAGCTCAATTGGGGGCCACGTGGGTGACGCCCTTATTGCCAATAGCGATAAAGCATCCCACCACGCATGCTCAATTGCCTTTCCAGGTTCTTCCTAAGTCACAAATAGGATCAGGACGGCCTCCATTTTTTAAATATTCTTCGAGTCCTCGCTTTTCTAAAATAGTTTCGGCTTCCTCCCAAGAAATAGAAGTTTTATTATGCAATGCTTCCAAAATGCGAATCACACACAATCCAACCTCAGCATTCTGTCCTGTTTTTTGAACCCTCCTACCATATTCAATAGCATCAAATAAAATGGCATTCGCTTCTGCATATAGAATTTTATCCTCCGGAAGAAGAGCGTCGTTCACATGACTCAAAATCAAGAAGGTGGCTCTTCCAATGAGCTTGAGATTTCCAGGGTTGACATTGGTCATTGTATTGCTTACCACCCTTCCCAATTTGGCCATGACCCCCGTCGAATGGGTATTAAGCAGCATCTTTAATCCCACATGTTGACGCAACTTCAAAGGATCCTGACTGCTATCCAAAGGCAATTGCAATACAAGAGCTTCCGGGGCGAGGTAATTAATACTCTGAATGATTGAATCATCAGCCATAAGTGGTTTTAAAGGCAATACAATGACTGCGACATTTGCATTTTTTTCCACAAAAGTTCTCAACCAGCTTTGAAATGGAAAAGAATCATCTGCCAGTTGCTCAATCTCATCTGCAAAAAGAACCATAACACCAAGATCCCCTTTCTGAGGGCCATACACCTCTACATTTGCTTGAGAGTAAGAAAAATCATACAAAAGTTGCTGCTCATTTCCTGCATTTTTTAGACTGCGAAGAGCCGCTGTTTTTAGGTAAGGATCCTCTATATCTTGAGAAAATGGCGATTCATAAAACTTTCTATCGAGACCAAAAAAGGGACGTCCCAAAAAGCTATTCCACGCCTCTAACTTATCTGCAGCGGGCGTCCACACTTGAATCCATGATTTTCTTGCAATCGCATCACAAGTATCCAAAGGAAAGAGCCTAAACGTTGGAGCTCGTTCTGTTGAATCAATAAACACTGTAATCAACGCGTCTTGTGCGAAATAGGTAGAAAAGCCTTTATTTCTATATGTAGAGGCTTCCAAATCGGTCAATCGACTGATCGCATTCCGAATTTCATAGACGCCTTGTTGTACCTGTAAAAAGCTTAAAAGCCTTTCACGCATCGAGATGGAATAGAATTTCAATTCTTCCAATTCCTCTTTTGAAAGATGAGGTTCCAGCAATTCATATATCGCCTGTTCCAGGATAACACCTACTACAAATGTTTCGCTTGTCGTTGCTTGTAACCTTGTAGAGCCTGTAATCGATTGTGGCCCTGTTGCTAGACAAAGTTTCGTAATCGCATCGTTTTCCAGCACTTTACGGCTTCTTTCAAATGGGAGGAGTAAATGGTCTGGGTTATTGTAGATGAAATAAAGGTGTTTTTGTTTTTCGATGATATCATCAGAACTAGAGTACTGATCCGAAGCGGCTAAAATCGTTCCAATCACAGAAGATGTTTCCCCTCCTTCAGTGACTGCAAAAATGACATCCCCCTTCTGAATATGGTGATCTTCAAGCTGCAAGCGCCCAATCAAATGAAGATCCTCAAATCCCTCTAACGAGCTGATAAGAGCACGGTCCCCTCCTGTCATTTCACCAATCAAACGATTTCCAATATTTGCAAAATGGCTTTTAATAGATTCCCATCGAGGGTGTGATTCCATTTTCTTCCAAAAAGGACGCCAAAAAGAGCTTTCCATTTGTTTGGCAAGACGACCGGTTGCTCCGCAACCATAGATATAAATGCTCCTACCCTCTAAAATTGCATCTTTCACAGAGGAGACAGCCTGATCAAGAAGTGATGTATCCTCAGACAGTTCAAGAATTCTTTGCGAAACATCGATATCGACACTTAAAAGAGATTGAATGCCAACCAACGTATCTGTTTGAATTTGGTAGCTTAGATCCCATGTTTTAGGATGTCGCTGTTCTGTGAGAAGAGTGTGGAGCTGAAATTCCTTTTTATTTGCTATAAAATCTCTAGATTCTTCTGAGGGTTCTATCTTAAGAATATCCAGAATCGGACTGGCATGTGAAAACAATGGAATCGATAAAGCAATGATTAGTGATATTTTATTCATTTTTATTCCTCTCTCCCCATTTCCAAGAAACAATGTAGCAGGAATAAAAAAAGATTGTCCATCGAAAAATTGTCAGATTTGATCCCATTTTCAATTGAATTTTAGTGGATTTTTTAATAAACTACCTGAAAATGAACAACCAATATATCTTCACACGCCAGACCAAGAAGCTTGGTATGCCAAACAAGGATGGCTATTAATAGAAAAATCTTTATGTGGAAAATTCCCAACGTCAGTCATGTCTAAAACATTAAATTGATTACCAAAATTATAGCGGACGTGATTCAACATTTGGAGTCGGATCAATTATCTACGCGAAGCGTTTGGAGTGCGAAAGCCCACTTTCGCTTTACCCTGAACAACAAAAGCGAAAGAGGACTTTCGCACTCCAAACGCTTCGCGTAGAAAATAAAACGAAGCCAAACCCTATTTCAGAGAACTATTTCTTAGGGTCATATACCGAAAGAAATTTATCTGTTCCATAATCTAAAATCTTCTGATCATGAGTTACCAACACGGCATTTTCTTCTATAGCTGTAGCTGCTATGATTCGGTCGGCAGGATCTCCATGTATCACACCTGATAATCGCGCACTTTGAATGGCAATTTTTGGAGAAATCGGGATTAACGCCATTCCAGGCAAAGCCAAAGACCTCTCCACCCAATCCAAACAATCCATTTCCAATTCAATGCGTTTTTTTTCCACCAACATCCCTATTTCCCATATGGATATCGCAGAAATCAAAATGCCATCATGCTTTTGACAACGATTTACAGCTTTGAGAAAATTAGATGATAACCTCAAATCCCCATTCATTAACCAAATCCACACATGTGTATCAAGGAGCAATTTATGCTGCTCTAGTTTTTTAACGATCGGCATCCCATTCCTCATCAACAGATTTCAACAAATCTCCTTTGATATGAACGCCTCCTTTTAAAGCGCCAAATAAATTCCTTTCATCATCCGCAATAGGAGATAGCTTAACAATCGGTAAACGATGCTTTGTAATCACAATTTCGCATCCAGAAGCCTTCACTTCATCCATCATTTTTAAACACTGAGCCTTAAATTTACCTGCAGCAACGTATTTTTTCATAATTACTATCCTCCTATAGTCATAATACCATAGTCACATTTTTTTTGCAAAAAATTATCAGAAGTGTTAATATCCTCTCCATGAAAATTTATTGTTACACAATTGAATCCGACATCGAAAGTTCCTGGGAAAAGCTAGAAGAACTCGGGATTGAATTGCTCTACAGCAATGAAACACCAGGGGGCAAAAAAGAAATCTTTGCTAAACAAATGGTGGAGGTTCCATTTGCTAAGGTAGAAGAATGCACTCTCGACCCCATAGACTGGACTAAACAGTGGAATAACTTTGAAATTGAGGTGGGATCAAGAGTGCTTAAACTCAATCCAGGCCCCGGATTCGGCGATCTTTCACATCCCACAACCCGCCTAGTGCTAAAAATGATGACCCCTTACGTTAAAGATGCACATGTCCTAGACATTGGCTGTGGAAGTGGCATCCTATCCTTAGCGGCAGCGGCACTGGGGGCTGCCTCCGTTCACGGCATTGACATCGATCCAGAAGCAATCGAACATGCAAAAGAGAATGCTAGGATCAACCAACTCGACATCACTTTTGGATTTCCAAAGGATTATCGATTGACAGCTTCTAATTTAGTTGTCCTAATGAATATGATCTCTTCGGAGCAAGAAATCGCTCTCAAATCATTACCGATGTTAAAAGATGTGCCCTGCGAATTTTTTATTTCCGGTGTTTTAGAGGGAGAAGTTTATCAAAGAGAATGGATATTGAGAGAACAAATGGCCGAAGAGGGGTGGCTAGGCTTGCACTATTCAAAATGCTTTACAATCTGATAGGGTTATTGACTAAAATCGCACCTCCTAGTATAACGTATAAACATAAAATATTTTTTGTGTCTCACCCTAAACGAAGGAAACTAAATGAAAAACTGGAACTGGTGGTTTTTATCAAAATGTCTACTCTCTTTTTTGTTCGTATGCTCGTTGTGTTTCATCCTGCTATTCGCGTACAGAGAATCCTTACCTCATTACAATACTACATTAGGCCACGAAAAGAAATTTGTTTGGTTTAGAGTTTCAAAAGTTGGATCAAAAACGATTGCAAACATTTTAAATACAAATGAAGCCATTTCTTCATTTAACTATGATGCTCCGTACGATAGCAACGACTACCCCGATTATTTTAAATTTGCCTTCGTTAGAAATCCCTGGGATCGCGTCGTTTCTTGCTACCAAAATAGAATCGTCACGGCAGACAAAAAACGCTTTAAAGAATGCCATGGAAAAAATTTTGACTGTTTTGTCAGATATATTGATAAACAGGATTTGCTCACAGCTGATAAACACATCAAACTCCAAACAGCATCGATGCCATTAGAAGAAATGGATTTTATTGGTCGGTTAGAAAACTTTTCAGAAGATCTTCCCTACGTCCTAGAACGTCTTGGTTGTAAAAACAACAATTATTTACACAAAAATCGAACGGATCATGCACATTATAGCACCTACTATACAGATGAAACCCGAGAAATTATCGCTAGAAAATATAAAGCCGATATTGATTATTTTGGATACACCTTTGAAACTGTTAATGAATAATCTATACGGAAACGCAAGGAAATAGAAATGAAAAACTGGAACTGGTCTTTTTTATTTAAAACCTCACTCATCATTGTATTAATTTCTGTTTCATGGTTTTACGTTAGAAAGTACCTTGAGCACCACCACAGAACAGTCATTAGCCATGACAAAAAATTCGTGTGGTTCTGGAATTCTAAAGTTGGAGGAAATTCCATTAGGGAAGTTCTAAGAAAAAATGACACAAGTGCCACACGCGACATCTACCTCTCATATAAGCTACACCCAGATTATTTCAAATTTGCCTTTGTTCGAAACCCATGGGACCGCGCTGTTTCTTGTTACCAAGACAAGGTGGTAAAGGAGCGCTACAAGCCATTTAAAGAGTGTTATGGGAAGGATTTTGACTATTTTGTCGACTTCCTTGACAGACAAAATTTGAAGATAGCAGACCGACATATCAAACTACAAACTAGCGCCATACCGGTCGCAGAAATGGATTTTATCGGTCGGCTAGAAAACTTTGACAAGGACTTTGCTTGCGTCCTCGAACGTCTGAACATAGAAAACACTGAATGTCCACATAAAAACGCTTCTAAACATAAACACTACAGTGCCTACTACACGCCAAGAACCCAAGAAATTATCGCCAGAAAATACAAGGCCGATATCGATTATTTTGGGTACACTTTTGAAACTGTTAACCCATAGACCTAATCCTTACTCCTTTATTTTCATCATTTTACCTTTTTTTTACAAAAAAGCTTGACGCAAAATGATGTAATGGTGTAACATTACATAAACAAGCAAACAAAAGTTTAAGAGGATTATTATGCAACTTACTGAAATAACAGTTTTCCCTCATGATCATTTTTCTAGGGATGTGTCTTTACTACCGAAGAAAACTGCCCTTATCAAAGGTGCAGGTCCCGCAGGGCTAACGACTGCTTTCAAATTACTTAAAGCAGGCTATGATGTCACTATCGTTGACAGAAGGGAGGATATTTTTTCTCGCTTCAATATCGTTAATATTAACGTAGAAGCAGATACCTTTTTAGAAGAATTTGGATTGCTCGAAGAATTCCAAGCATCCGTTGCAGCAAGAATTAAAGAACATGAAGTCTTTCTAATCACAAAAGCAGGAGCAAGACGCGTTGAGCATTCTAAAGTTTTCGGACTAAAACACGATAAGTCTATCCCCTTTGAACGCGAACACTTTAACAAACTTTTCACAAAAGATGGAGTTTATAGTGTGCAAATTGGAGCTCTCCAAAGATTTCTTGTCCAGCAGCTCTCAAAAGCTGGTGTTAAGATAATTACCCACGCAGAAACCGATATTTTAGAACGCACAGAGACTGGAGGAATATCGACGGTACAAATCAGAAAAATCGACGGTGTAAGCTCTCCAATTATTCTAAAACCAGACAGAGTCTATATAGCTGAGGGCGCACATTCTGAAACTGCGGAACTGCTTCAAATGAGGACGAAAGTCATAGAAAACGAGTGTAGCAATGAAAGCTGGGCCTTTGCAAATCTCGAATACAACGGAGCAGAAACCTTTGTCACCTCCTTTTTCGACACCACCCAAAAAACTTTACGAATAGCGAATGTAATTTTTAACGCCAAAAGCCACATTGTCAACGTCGCTGTAACTTCCGATAAAGCTGGTATGCAAGAGGCTATATTAGAATTCGCGCAAATAGCCTTTAAGCTTAAAAATATCGAGGCCTTACCTAAGATTTTAAATATGGTAGAAGAACCAGTGACTATTACAAATAAAATAGCTGTCGATTTTTCACTAGGCAATGTCCGCCGAGTTGGTGATGCAGGAGGTGTGAGCTCTCCTCTTGCTGGTCTGGGAGCAGCTTTATGCCTTACTCTTGTTCCAGATACCGTTGGAAAAGACTTAAATACTCAAGACAGTGAGGATTTTGATAAAAACTCAGAAGCTTATGTTTTAAGATGGGTTGACAAATCAGTGACGGTTAAAAATATCGGTCTTAAGTGTTTCAAGGCAGAACAAGCTGCAACTGCGCAAGCCCAAGCAGAAGAGCAGGCAGCAGCAGCACCACCTCTAGAAGAGGAAAAAACTCATGATGATTGATAAAGCAAAACAAAGTTTTTTTATCATCATCTTAGGGGTTGCTTTTGAACACTTTGACATGATGCTCGTTAGCTTGCTAGCGAGCTCTATCGTCGAAGAATTTGTCGGCAACAGCAGCCTTGAACTCAAATTGCTCTATGCCTACATAGGATATGCAATCGCCTTCCTATTTAGGCCTTTGGGAGCTTTTTGCTTCGGTTGCATCGGCGATTTGTATGGGCGTAAAACCTCATTGATCAGCTCTATGGTATTGATGTCAACCGCAACTCTTGCGTTAGCTTTCATCCCGAGTGTGCAGGTATTAGGATTGACATCAACCATATTTTTCCTCCTTTGTCGAATCTGTCAGGGACTTGCCGTTGGAGGAGAATATGGAACTGCAATGACGTATGCTTTCGAACTCAACCCAAAGCTCCGTACTTTTTATGGAGCCTGTGTTGTTTCATCGACGCACCTAGGAGGAATGTTTGCAAGTTTTCTAGCCAGTCAGTATGTAGAAAATTTTCGTGTGACGTTTTTGATAGGAGGATTAATTGGTTTTTTTCTCTTATCCCTTCGCTCATTCATGAAAGAATATCATGTGACGACAATAGAAAAAATCTCCGAAATAGCAACAGAATCCGTAAAAGATAAAAAAGCCATCTTAGAAGCATTAATCGTCGCATCGATGCTCGTTTTAGTTTTTTACGGATCGTTGATTTATCTCAATGAGTTTGTGCATCAAAATCTGGAAATTTCTCGATCTGAAATATTCAAAGCCAATTCGCTTTTACTTGGTCTTTGGATCGTACTGCCACCGTTGTGTGGCTATTTTGCAGATAGATTTTCCCTCTGCTACCGCAAGATGATGAGGTTTGGGGCCTTCGGAGTTTTCTTAAGTGCACCCTTTTTGGGTCTGGCTTTGGTCCTAGGTTGCTATCCAGCTATATTAATGGCGCAGATTGTCATGAATCTTTTCCACATGATTTTCTGTCTTTGCACTCCTCGTTTTTTCGGGGATCTTTTTGCTGGTCAAGCACGCAACACTGCGATCTCGACCTACTATTCTCTGGGAGCTTCTTTTACTTCTGCTTTAGCCCCCATGATTTGCCACATCAGTATTGCCTTGTTTCATACAAACTTTGCAATCTGCATTCCATTCATGTTGACCGCATTAGCGGCAGCCTATATTCTCAAAAAGAACAATTCATACAAAAGGATAATTTATGCAAAAGGATGATAGTTTTGAACTTTACGATATCAAAGTTGAAGTGCTCAATAATGGGATCAAACCGATGGTTTGCAACCACAAGGTAGGAGATTACTTTCTGCTCTCTGGTGAGAATTTTTCTCTGCCGGATGGCCAGAGTTTCCCCATCTACTGCCTTGCCGCCCTAATGCCAATCATCACGGTGAAACAACGGTGTACAGATCCCAACGACTGGATGAGCACAGATCACATGGTCGCTTGTCCAGATGTCAATTGCGGAGGTGTTTTTAAAATATCAAGGATAGGAAAAAAGACCTTTTACCACCACCAAGTAACAGCAACGAAACATTCTCATGAATGAAAAAGTAAACACATCGAACATCATTAGAGGCTGCTGGCAGCTTTCTGTTGGTCATTCTCAGCAGAATTCTGGCATACAGCCAATTGTAGATGCCGTCGAATGTGGGTTTATCACCTTTGACTGCGGGGATATTTATCTTGGAGTCGAAGAATTATTGGGGAATGTTTCAAAGACAACACGAAAAAAACTGCGCATCCACACTAAGTTTGTGCCAGATCTCAACCATCTAAAAGACATTGACCGCAAATACGTTGAAAATATCATCGACCGCTCTCTTAAACGTTTGCAAGTTGAACGTATCGATCTCGTGCAACTTCACTGGTGGGATTGGGAAGTGAATAACTACCTTTCCACCATGGAATTTCTTTCAGAATTAAAAGCTAAGGGTAAAATCGCTGAAATCGGCCTGACGAATGTAAATAGCAAATACCTACTAGAATTTTTGGGATATTTTGATATTGCTTCCCTACAAGTCCAAATTTCTCTTTTCGATAGAAGGGCTGAACGAGGCATCGAGCAATTATGTCGCGAAAAAAATATCAAGATATTTGGCTATGGTTCACTCCTTGGAGGGTTTATCAATGAGAAATGGCTTGCCAAAGAAGAACCCGCATTAGAACAATTGACAAATCGCTCTCTGGTAAAGTACAAACTTCTCATCGATGCAGCTTGTGGGTGGAAAGAATTTCAACGACGTCTTTTTGTACTGAGTGAATTGGCTGCCAAATATCGGTGTGAAATGGCAAATATTGCAATTGCTGCCCTGCTTCAAGCCAAACGAACAGATGCTGTTATCGTAGGACTTAGTCCTCAGAACTTTGCTGCACAAAACCGCAGTTTAGCACACCTTCCCCTATTAGAAGCACAGGACCTGCAAGAAATCACCATATGGGCTTGTCATCTATCTGGAGATGCCTATGACGAAGAAAGAGTGAAAAATGGTGCCCATGCTAAAGTGATGAAGTACAATCTCAATTCTCAATAGTCGCACTGATAAAAAACCGCTAGGCAAAAAACTGTTTTTCCAATAGTCTAAATTTTAAGCGATATGCGAGTTTTTCTGGTAAAAAACAGATTTAAAAAAGCAGCTATGGATCCAAGTTATATTGAAGAACAAGCTGAAATGCTTGTTGCCAAAACAAAACACTATTTAATCACAATGATGGGTCGCGTCTCTGACGAGGCTAATGCTGATGAGTTTTACTACGCTTTCTCCCAAGCTATTCGCGAAGAGATCATGATCAATTGGCTGGCGACTTCACGGACTCAAGTGGCGCAAGATGTCCGTACTCTCTACTATTTATCGATGGAGTATCTCCCCGGCCGAATACTTAGCAATAACATCACAAATCTACAGTCAGATGCTATTGTGCGTTTGGTCCTACATAAAATGAACCGGAATCTTGCTGACATCATCTCTAGAGAGTCAGATCCAGGACTTGGCAATGGAGGTTTAGGACGTCTTGCTTCTTGCTTTTTAGATTCTTTGGCGACGCATAACTACCCTGTTGTTGCCTATGGACTGCGCTATCAATATGGGATTTTTGAGCAACAATTGTGGAATGGACTGCAAGTAGAAGCTCCAGATTGCTGGCTCCTTAGAAACAATCCTTGGGAATTTCGTCGTGATTTAAGAAAAGTTGTCGTTAAATTTGGAGGTAAGACGACAGAGACGACAAATATCCATAATGATTCTATCCTGCTTCTAAGTGACCATGAGGAAGTTTGGGCCCTCCCCTATGACATTCCAATCATCGGCTACAGCAAAGACAAAAACTATTCTGTCGTCACGCTGCGTTTGTGGACGACAAAAGACACCCCTCATAATTTTCTACTGCAGCGTTATAATGCTGGAAGACTCGATGAAGCTGCTGAAAATACAGCCTTAACAGATGTCCTTTATCCAAGTGATTACCATGATATTGGAAAACGGATCCGCCTAAAGCAGGAATTTCTCCTTGTCTCAGCAAGCTTACAAGATATTATCCGTCATTATTTGGCCAGCCATACCAATTTTAGAGCGTTTGCAGACAAGGTGCGCATACAAATTAATGACACCCACCCCGCTTTAATTATTCCTGAGCTCATTCGCATTTTAACAAAAGAACACGATATCCCCTGGAAAACAGCTGTAGAAATGACAATAGCGTGTATGGGCTACACGAATCATACAATTTTAGGGGAAGCTCTGGAACAATGGGAACAATCCCTTCTGTATTACCTGCTACCACGTCAATATAAAATCATCGAACGTCTTAATCACGAATTTTGCAATTCAATTCGTCATCGCTATCCAGAGGATGAAGAAAAAATCCGCAGGATGTCTATCATTGAAAATAATAAAATACGGATGGCCAATCTAGCTATTATCGGTTCACATAAAATCAATGGTGTGGCAGCCCTACATACAGAAATTCTCAAACACGATGTCTTTAAAGATTTTTATGAACTCTACCCAGAGCGCTTCACTAATGTCACTAACGGTGTCACACAAAGGCGTTGGCTTCTCCATTGCAACCCAGACCTAGCAAAATTCATTACAAAACGAATTGGCGATGGATGGATCACCGATTTCACCCAAATAAAAAAACTGGCTGAATATGCGAGTGACCTCAAATCCCAAGAAGAATTTTTAGCCATAAAAAGGAAAAACAAAACCCACCTTGTCGATTTAATCAATCACTCGAACAGACTTCGCAATGCCTCGGGAGAATACTTCTCCCCTCCCCCAATCATCGATGTCAACTCCCTGTTCGATGTGCAAGTCAAGCGCATTCACGAATATAAACGACAGCTTCTCAATATTCTCCATGTCATTATGCTCTACCAGGAAATCTGTGCTGGTTCCTCACATCAAAGGATTAAACGAACATGCATTTTCGGGGGAAAATCAGCTGCTAGTTATGAAACAGCCAAAGATATCATCCGTCTTATTTCATGCGTTGCCCGGCGAATCAACAGAGATCCCGCGGTAGGAAACGCATTAAAAATCATCTATATCGAAAATTATAATGTCTCAAAAGCCGAAGTGATCATCCCGGCTGCCGACCTGTCGGAACAAATCTCTACTGCGGGCACAGAGGCTTCTGGGACAGGAAACATGAAATTCAGCATGAATGGAGCTCTCACAATTGGAACCCATGATGGAGCCAATATTGAAATGAATGAAGAGGTGACAGATCAATGGTGGCCATTTGGTTTTGGATGCTCGGCAAAAGAAATTAATGCATTAAAAAACAACAACTTGTATAATCCTAAAGAAATTTGCAATCAAAATCCAAAAATCAAAAGAGCCGTAGACAGCCTTCGCGATCACACCTTCGCCAATGATGATGCAGAGCATTTAGCATTCAGCGATCTTTACCACAAACTGATGGAATCGCACTATGGAGGCCCACCTGATCGTTATTTTACGCTCAAGGATTTAGAAAGTTATTATAAGACACAACTTGAAGTCGAGAACTTATATCAAAAACCAAACTTATGGGCTGAATATGCAATTCATAACATTGCCGGGATGTCTAAGTTTTCTACCGACAACTCAATTAAAAACTACTGCGAAAAAATATGGGGAATTAGCCCTTGCCTACTCGACAATGAAATTTTAGAACGGATCAGACATGAATACAGTATCGTCGATAAGTGCCGCATTTTTTAATTTCCTTAACACCAGCCTAAAGAAACTCGGGATACGGAGACGCGTTTATGTCTTCTTCATCATCGGATTCTTAGCGATCCTCCCTTTCTACTTCTATATTCGGTCCACATCTGAGCTTTCCTACGATAAAGAAACCTACATCATTGCCCGCGATCCCACATGGTATGCAATCGATCTCCTGGGAAAAAAAAGACAACTCACTGCTTTTACCAACACTTTTTTTAATTTTATATCAAAGAAAAGTGGCTTGCACTTCAAATGGCTCGAAAGCCATCCAAGCAGGCTAATGGTCAATTTAGACCAAGGCATTTGCGATGCCATCCTCGTTAAAAGTAATGGGGAAGAAATTAATCAAAAGGCCTACCTAGTATCGGAAATCTTAATAGAAACGGGTCCTATACTGGTCGTGGATCAAAAGTCTAATGTGCATTCGTTGGAGGAATTACGCAACCGCCTCGTCGGAATCTCCATTGGCGGCCCTTCTTTTTCCAGTGCTCTCCTCAATGAACGCGCCCATGCAAATCAAGTACAACTCGTTGCCTATCCAAACGACAATAAAGCAGTTGAAGCACTCGTGCAAGAAGAAGTCGATGCGGTAATTTTGAATAAAATCGCTGCCTATACCCTTACAGAAGGGTTATATCGAGATCAAATAAAAGTCGTCTCTACCCCGTTTATTACTGAAGGACTCCGTCTCATCACCCTCCGCAATGAAGATGGAAAAATTCTGATCGATAAATTTAATGAAGTTCTGAATGAACTTAAAGCTGATGGCTCCTACGATAAGCTGCTCGATAAATGGGGTTTCGGGGTCGCCCTCTAGTCCACTAGACTTCTTTACCACAAAGTGGTTCTCGAGTTTGGCCCTTTTGAAGCGCACATTAAGAAAGAATAGCGGGAAACACCACTACTTAGGATTGTCTTTTCAAATTTTTAGAACTTTTAGGATATATGCATTCCAAATTTTTTACTACCACAGAGCCCACAGAGATCATAGAGAGAAATTTATAGTTTCATATGACGCATGCCACCTCTTCCCTCTCTATGATCTCTGTGGGCTCTGTGGTAGTAAAATTGGAATGCATAGATCCTAAAAGCCCAGGAATTAGGAGCGAGAAGATTTTTTTAAACAATTCCCATTTACCCTCGTAAATTATCTCACTCCTAGTTGCTGATTTAAAAATTATTTTTTTGCATAAAAATAGAAACAAAATATATAATAAGTATATGTGATATTAGTTTTTGTATTAAATAATAAAAAAAATCGAGGTTGTTTATGTCAGGACATTTATCGGCTCCATTATCTCCTTTAAGTTCAGCACATGCAATTACACCCATGGAACAAGGCTTGCTACGTGATCCGTCTAGTTCAAAGGCATCCAGTGAATCTCAGCCATTGGTTCCTATTAGTTCAAAAGATGAACTCCAAAAACAACTACAACCAAAAAACGATAAATATGAAAATGTGGCTAGAGCGATTGAAGTGACAGGACGGGTGATTTCTGCTGTAGCAGGAATCGCTGCTATGGTCTTCGTACTCGCTGCACTTTCCAATCCAATTGGGTGGGCTGTTGTCGGTTCAGCCTTAATAATCGGCATCCTTGCAGGTGGATTATTCCCAGGAGCAATCCGTGGTGGTGGTGACATAAACATAGCAGATACAGCCAAAGAGATGGCCAAAGGAGTGATCATCAACATCGTTTGTGCTTCTTCTCTTGGATTTCTTATCGCAATGATGAATTTGGAGGAAAGTAAAAAAGGAAACCAACAATTAGAAATTAAAAATAAACCTCGCCTATTACCTGAACCCCCTGAAGAAGTAGCTGTTCAAGCCAAAGAAGAACGGCAGTTTGCGCCAACACGAACCCCCAAAACAAGTGAAAAAGAGGCCCGAAAAGATTCAGGTCCCCTACTGGATGGAATCTCCGATCCAACCGAGATTGTTACAGAGATAAACTATATTGAAAAGGGCAGACGTCCAGAAGTTGTTCATTATGCAACGCTACTAACAAAGGATTTACCACTGGGTTATCAAAGAGCTTGGATGGTCGGAGATGTCAATGGGATCATAAATAATAAAGAAAATTACCCGCAGATTTTTGAGCACGTAGCTAAACTGTTTGAAGGAAGATCAATTGGAGAAAGACGCCAAATCCTGGAAGCTATTGCGAAAATCCCGCCTGAGCGTCTTAACGAAGTCGTACAAAACGTAGATCTGTTAATAAAAAACATACCTGGGAAAGAGCCTCAAGGAATTGGGGAAACGCCATATATCAAACAAATACTCGGGATTATACATACAGCCATCATTGATCCATATGTAGCACCATTAGCAGCAGGTTTGGATGATTCTGAAAAATCCAAGATCGTTCGTGCAGTCGAGAATTTCATGCGTGAAAGAACTGACTACGAAAACTTTTTTAGGCTCGTAGCGCCATTGATTGCAGACAGACCAATCGGACAAAGACTCCAGATCATGAATGCTATTCACAACATTTCTCCTGCGAATCTAGAAATAGTAACAAGGGAAGTAGCTCTGTTAATACAAAATATATCTAATCAAAATGACCCAGCGGCGAATAAACAATTGGAACAAGCACTCGGGACTATACCCACTATAAATGAACTTGCGCCTCAACGTCCAAATTATAAAGAGGTCGTTAGACTCGCAGCACCATTCATTGAAGGGAAATCAATTTTTCAACAAAAGGAGATCCAAAAAGCTATTGCCAACGTTCATCCTCCTGAAAGACTTGAAAAAGTCATGTGGGGAGTAGGTCTGCTAACAAAAAACTTACCTAAGGAAGATGAGTCGGGGTTCAACACCAAACGAATAGTCAACACTATAGACTTGGTAAATCAGTTTATGACCGATCATCCAGAAAATTATGATACGATCATAGAGCTTGCAGCACCATGGATTCAAAAAAGATCTGTTCCAGAAATGACCAACATCCTAAAAGCTATTGCCAACATTCCTCCTGGCCTGAATCGTGAAAAAATCACAACAGAAATAGAGTTGCAAATAAAGAACTTGCCTATTTCGAATACACTCGATGAGGCTGTAATCGGCAGTATTGTACAGGACGCGATAGCAGCAGAAAGAAACGAAGCTGGCGGCCCAGCGGCAGCAGCAGCTCCATAACAGTCTTCTCTAATCATGAGTTTGGGAGTGCCCCAAACTCATGATTACAGGTACATGTTCACGGGGTCCATTCACTATAACTCAGGCCTTCAGCCTGAGTTATAGTGAATGGACCCCGTGAACATGTACCTGTAACAAATTGGATCAAGCATTTATTTTTTTTAATTAATTAATTCAGAAATTAATTTTCACAAAAAAAAAAAAAGAAATAAATTATATAATAAATATACATGATGTTAGTTTCTTATATTAAAAAGTAAAAAGTGAGATTGTTTATGTCAGCAAATCCATCTTCAGTAAGTCCATCTATACGAGGCCCTCAACCAAGTATGCTCGTTAGCTCGAACCACAATCGTTTTACTTCTCTAGGTTTCGATCTTGATTCAACAGATTTAGCCCTACACCAGTTAGAAAATGAAGAAATAGAGCAAGGAGAACAGGTAGAACAAAATGCTAACAAAGGGAGAAATCTAGCGATATCAAGCAATACCCCGGGTCAAGTAATGACAAAAACCAAAGAATCTAACGATCTGGCTAGAGTGATTGAAGTCATTGGTCGAATAATTTCTGCAGCAACAGGAATCGGTATTATAGTCCTCGGAAGCCTTGCATTACTCGCTGCATTCTCCAATCCAATCGGATGGGCTGTTATCGGTTCTGCTTTGATAATCGGCGTCCTTGCTGGTGGGTTATTGCCAGGAGCAATCCGTGGTGACGCAACTGACATGGCCAAAGGAGTGTTCATCAATATTGCTTGTGTTATCGCTTTACCTGTCGTACTGGTTTACTGGGCAAGTAATGGCGGAGAAAATGAGCAAGCCACGATTGAACACAAGCCTCCTTCATCACTTCAAGCTGAGATCGGACGAGTTCCTGTAAGAGAAGCCATTAAAGAACCAGAAGCACAGCCGCCCGCATCACAACGAAAACGCGAACCAGATTTAAAAGAGGCCCAAGAAGACTCAAGTAAATTACTAGAGACTGTCTTTGATGAAGGAGCTATTTACATTATTGATGAAATGTCTCTTGTTCCAAAAGAGAAACGTCCAGAAGTTGTTTATTATACAAAACTACTAGCAGAAGGTTTAAGTGGACATCAGAAAGCTGAGATGATCGAAGACATCAATAAAATCATAAATGGTAAAGAAAATTATCAACAGATCTTTGAGCGCGCAGAGGAATTGCTTAAAGGAAGACCACCTGTACAAAAACTCGAAATCTTAAGAGCTATTGCCGAAATTCCTGCTGAAGGTTTTGAAGAAATCCTAAATCAAGTAATGCCGGACATAGCAAACATACTTTCACTAGGACCAGACATATCGATACAGAAACTAATGCTTAATATTATAAACAGAGGCATAGCTGATCACTATGCAAAGCGACTAACAGACGGTTTGGAAAAAGCATTTGAAAAACGCTCAGTGGCTATAGCCGTCCGGAACATCCTTGAAAAGCCAAACTTCAAAGATATCATTAATCAAGCAGCACTACAAGTCGCAGGGAAGTCAGCTCAAGAAAGAATCGCAATCTTGAATGCCATAGCAGAAGGAAGAAACGAAGCTCGCGGCCCAGCGGCAGCAGCAGCTCCATAGTATTCTCGTTAATCATGAGTTTGAGGCACTCCCAAACTCATGATTATACTTCTTTCGAAATTATATCCTGTGCCTTTGCCTGTGCCCGCCCGTGTCCGATAAACTTTATAGGG
>Ga0207113_1135_pt1 | contig 19352 bp, 17 predicted proteins | sample Alteio_BWMinHeat_69_FD_153559 | JGI IMG/M metagenome (GOLD analysis project Ga0207113, IMG submission 153559) | Enriched cells from forest soil in Barre Woods Harvard Forest LTER site, Petersham, Massachusetts, United States -... | ecosystem: Environmental > Terrestrial > Soil > Temperate forest >... | reverse complement strand
CTATCCTGCCGGCGAAGCCGATCCTGTTTATCCTGTTCTTTTTAGTCCTGAGACCAGAACTCCCTCCTCACCCTCTGCGTTTAAATTTCTTGGATGTATGTTTAGCTTTGAGACAGCACGTAGTGTTTAGATTCGGCTAAGGGCATTTGTTCTACACCGAAAACCGTTCTCAATAGATCTTGTGTGATTAATGAGGAAAATGTCCCTTGTCCAAGGCTTTTGCCTTTATTGAGTACCGCAATGGAATGGCAATGGCGTTCAGATAACGATAGATCATGTGTCGTTGCAATCACCACTTTACCGTTGTCTACCAACTGTTGTAGAAGAAGCCAGATCTCTAGCTGATGTTCAATGTCTAAACTGGCTGTGGGTTCATCCAAAAGCAGAATAGGGGACTCTGTAACCAAAGCGCGTGCAATATACACACGTTGCCGTTCCCCTTGTGACAGTCTATTGACCGGACACTTTCTAAGATGCCATCCATCTACGGCTTCTAGTGCTTTTTGAATTAACCCCATTTCACTAGCTGTCCAGTAGTGGGTGTTATGAGGATAACGTCCCATCGCGACAATATCTTCTACAAGAAAATCAAATGCCAACTGTGGGTTTTGAGGAACCAATGAGATCAGACGGCTCATTGCTTTGCGTTCCATCCCTATGATGTTCTCACCATTCCACAAAATGGTCCCTGATGTTGGTCGCCAAATCGCACTTAGATTTTTCAACAGTGTTGATTTTCCCGATCCGTTAGGACCCAACACCGCGTGTAAAAGCCCACTTTCGAACTCCAAAGAGATATCGTGAAGTAGTTCATCATCTTCAATGGCATAAGAAAGGGATTTAATGATCAGACTATTTGACATTAAAGCCTCGATTGTAAAGGCGTTGTGAGCGACGCATGAGAATGAGAAAAGCAAGTCCACCAAAAATCGCAGAGATGGTCCCAATGGAGAAAATATGAATATCAAACAATCGCAACAAAAGATCCAAACAGGCAAATGATGTGCTGCCAACAAGTATACATAGGGGGATAAGACGATGGTTAGAGGGCCCTTGAAGGCGTCTAACGAGATGTGGAAGGACCAATCCAAAAAAAGCAATAATTCCCACTGCGGCGATGGCTCCGCCGGTTAGAAGTGCAACGCAGAGGAAAAGACGCCACCGTACTTTTTCTACTTCAACTCCCAAATTCTTTGCCTCTTCTTCCCCAAGTGTTAAAATATCGATTTCGCTGTGGTAAAACCAGCATCCATAAAGACCTATCAACGTGAGTGGAAGCTGCATGTGGACATGTTTCCAATCTCGATCGAGGGTGGAGCCAGCCTCCCATTCTGTTAGTGTCTGAACGAGGTTCCACTGATCCCTCAACGCATACATAATCGCTGCTTGGATGGCAAAAAGAAGGGATGAAATGGCGATTCCCGTGAGGATGAGAGTGTTGATTTGGACTTTTCCTTCCGAGCGTGACAGCGTATAGACCAAGAGCAGCGTCAGCAAAGAGCCGGTAAAAGCTGCTAAAGGAATGGCGTAGGGGTATTCGAGGTGCCAGTTAAGAATAAAGACAGCCAAAACGAGAAGTGCTCCTCCACAAGAAATTCCAAGAATGTTTGGAGAGGCTAGTGGATTATGAAAAAGAGCTTGCATCACAGCTCCGGAGACGGCTAAAGAGGCTCCTGTGCATAGGATGACAATAAGTCGTGGAATGCGTTCATCGAGAAGGGGGTTCCACCCGGAATCTGTCCCCTCAAATCTCTGGTAAGCATGATTCCAAACACTATCCCAACTGATGTCTCCATTAATAAGTGTCAGCAATGAGCAGACAGTGAGGACACATCCCAGAATAATGGTGAGGTAGTAGTTTTGAAAGGTGTTATTATTAGGGATCATCGTGACCATAAAAGTGTGTGAATAATGTCATAATAAGCCAATACAATATATTGAGAAGGGGAATGTTGAATCGTTTCATCGAGAAAATAAAATTGACGGTTCTTGACTGCTTTAATTTCTCTTAAGCAAGGGTCATTGATGATTTTTTTTTCAAGGTCGTTTCCTTTCCTCCCAATGATAATGAGGTGGTCGGGGTCGAGGTTTAGGAGGTTTTCTTTATCAATAGGAACAGTCCATTCTTGTTCTTTTGCTTTTTTCTTTACGTAATCTAGTGAGATGTCCCAGTCTGGTATCCGGCTCAATAACTGTCCTGTAAGTGTCTTTAAAGTAGGAATATGAAAACTTTGATGGTGGTTGATCACTAAAATACGAGGAAGAGATTCACTGTAACGAAGAAAGTTGGAAGCCATTAATAAAAGTCTGTTATCTAGCGCGATAAAAGCTGCATCGATGAAAATTCTTAATAGCTCAGCTTCCATTGGATGATTGACAATTTCGCCAATCGCGATCAGTTCAGAGGTTAAGTCGTCAATTGTCAATGGCGATCTCATTGTATGTAATAAAATCCCTTGGTTGCTAAGGGCTTGTACGACCATCGGATCAGAATAGTGGGCAACAAATGCAATTTGGGGTTTTCTTAAAAACAGCTTTTCACTGTTGTAACGGTCGATATTGAGAGGAACCTGATCCGTGAGCTCTTTGGGATAAAGTTCAGTTTCATTTCGAATAAATTCAGGGATAGCGACAATCTCATCCGGGGATACAAGAGCAAAAAGATAACTGGCTGCAGCATACGTCTGCGGAAGGTAGCTTCCCGAAGGGGTTGTTTTTTTTGATGATGCAAGGAATCTCCCAATCTCTTGGCTTCGTAAAAATGCAGCTTGGCTGAGACGTTGGGTTCCTGTGACAGGGACAGACTGCAGAAATTGAGCATCGATATCCCATTCGACAATTAATTGTGTCATCAGGGCTACGTCGCCAGCGAGAGCTTGTTTTAAAGTCGTTTTTTCTAATTTGCTTAATTTGTTATCGGCGGGTGTTGAGATAGGATTTTTTTTCGTCGGCAAAGAGGCGACTGGCTCAACTAATGAGGGGGTGGCCTTAAAGGCAATAACCCACCATCCTACAATAAAGAGGACGATAGGGAGGTATAGTTTTGTAGTTTTTGAAAATTTATGCATCGGCATATCATTAATTACAATTATGTCTGAATGGGTTTTTAACGCAAAGACGCAAAGGCGCAAAGAGGGAACAAATCCTTCGGTTCCCGGTGGGGATTGGTTTTAGATTAGGTTTTTTAAATTCCTCGCAAGCTCGGATTTTAAAAAGAAAGCACTCTAAATGGGGCCCCAGGGGCCCCATTTAGAAGGATAAATTGTTTGTTGAACTTAACAATCTTGCTCTATCATGTTTCTTTATTCTAAAAGGAGTCGAAGGTTTGCCTTCTTTGCGCCTTTGCGTCTTTGCGTTAAAAACAAAATGTTATGCTTCTTCGTCTTCTGGGGCTTCGCCGATTAGAGCTTCGGACAGAATCACAATTCCTGCTGTCGAAAGAGCATAAATCAAGCTGTTTTTCACCACTTTAGCAGGGTCAATAATTCCGGCGGCAACGAGATCTTCAATCTTGCCTGTCATTGCATTGTAGCCAAAGGTAGGTTTAGCTTGGAGGACCTCCATTGCGATTACAGAGCCGTCATCTCCGGCATTGACAACTATTTGTCTGAGGGGAGATTCACAAGCGCCTTTGACGATTTTAGCGCCGAGGGCTTCATCACCTGTGAGTTTTAGGTCATCTAAAGAGCGACTAGCACGTAGTAGGGCAACGCCTCCTCCGGGAACAACTCCTTCTTCAATAGCTGCTTTTGTCGAGTTTAAGCTGTCCTCAAACATCTGTTTTTTCTGCTTGAGCTCTGGCTCTGTCGCTGCTCCCACGCGAATGATAGCCACCCCTCCGCTAAGCTTTGCTTTGCGCTCTTCCAGCTTCTCTTTATCATAAGAGCTTGTCACCAATGAGATTTCATTTTCGATCTGTTTGACTCGCGCTTTGATAGCTTCAGGTTTACCACTTCCGTTGATAATCGTTGTATTTTCTTTGGTGACGGTGATTTTTTCTGCACTGCCAAGAATATCTGTGGAAGTTGCCTCGAGAGAAATTCCTACATCTTCAGAAACGACGGTGGCTCCTGTTAGGGTGGCAATATCTTGCAATAGCGCTTTACGGCGGTCGCCAAAGCCAGGAGCTTTAACAGCAACAACTTTCAATGTTCCTCTTAGTCTGTTGACTACGAGGGTTGAAAGAGCTTCTGATTCAATATCTTCTGCGATGATAAGAAGTTCTTTTCCTGAGGTCGCAATTGCAGAGAGAATAGGAAGAATTTCGTGGATATTACTGACTTTTTTATCAATGATGAGGATTTGTGGATGATTGCTTATTTCGACATTCATTTTATCGCTGTTTGTGCAGAAATAAGCGCTGATATAGCCTCGATCAAATTGCATTCCCTCAACGATTTCAATAGTGGTGGCTGTTCCTTTGGCTTCTTCGACTGTAATCACTCCTGTAGTGCCCACTTTTTTCATCGCTTCGCCGATCAAATTGCCAATTTCCTCATGTCCCGAGGCGGACGCCGTCGCTATGTTGATGATCTCTTCGTTGCTAGAGATCTGTTTCGCTGCTTTTTCAATGCCTTTGATGACACATTCGAGGGCTTTATCCATCCCGCGTTTGATCCCAATAGGACTTGCACCTGCTGCCACCTGTTTAATCCCATGTTCGCACAGGTATCTAAGTAGAATAGCCCCTGTTGTTGTTCCATCTCCCGATTTGTCTTTAATTTTTTGGACGGCTTCTTTAGCCATCATTGCACCCATATTTTCGTATTGATCTTTGAAGGAAATTTCTTTGATGATGCTATTACCATCATTCGTGATGATAGGAGCTCCCCAGCTTTTTTCTAGCCCTACATTGCGTCCCTTGGGACCAAGTGTTGCCGCAACAGCTTCTACTAGCTTTTTTATTCCGGATAAAAGAAGGTTGCGAGCTGCTTCTTCGAAAATAATTTCCTTTGGTGTTGATGACATGTTCGATTCTCCTCTGATGGATTGTTTGGCCTAAATTGTAGCTAACAGTAATGAAAGAGGCAAGGGGAAACTTCCCTTATTTCTTTTAAATAAATTCTGGAGTTGGTATAATTAAAGGTGTGAGGATGTTTAACTGGAGGTATTTATATGACTATGGATCCTACTCAAGTTTCTGGTGCTAGTTCCCAGCAAGATGTGACTGCTGCGCAAAATGTTAAAGGTAAAACCAATAAGGCTGCTATGGCGGCTGCTCTTGCAGCTAAGGGAAATGTTAAGGTTCGCACTGTCGACGAACTTCGTACACAAGCTCCTGAGGTGTTTGATGAAATGGAAAAAGCATTGGCGATGAAAATGTGTCAAGAGCAACAAAGAGCCATGGTGAGAATAAAGAATGCAAACAGGAATTCAGCGTAATCGTTTGCATATGCTTGACCTTTCTCTGTTTTTAGGTTTCTGCGTTGATTCCCCTTTGTCAGATGCGATTGACCTCGTAGATCCCGGGGTCGTCGCTCTTTTTATTGGAAGTGGCGACGCCCATTATCTGCAGGAAACTATGTATGAGGGAAAGCGTTACATTGGTAAATTCCTAGGATCAATCACTGATACCAGTACATTATCACTGGTAGAATCTAACATCTACAGCCTGATGAAAAGAATAGTCCCTACATATCCATCTGGAGAATTGCCTCTCTACCTAATTTCGGTAGAAATCTAAATGTCTATGAATGATGAAACTGATTGTGATGCTTTTTTGATTTCCGAGGAGGAGGCCGGCGAGCGTCTGGATAAAATTTTAGCTGCTCGCCTGGGGAAAATAGCCTCACGCACCTACTTTCAATTTTTAATCGACGAGGGAAAAGTCTTAGTTAACGGAGCAAAAGTTAAAAAACGAATATTGCCTAAAAGCGGCGACGAAATCACAGTAGAGTATGTCTTTAATGAAGAGATTTCTGTAACTCCAGAAAATATTCCCCTCGATATCATCTATGAAGATCACGATATCATTGTGGTCAATAAAGCCGCAGGCATGGTGGTCCATCCAGCCACCGGTCATTGGTCCGGCACCTTCGTCAATGCATTGCTATTTCACTGCCCACAGCCTCTAGCTCCTCAGGCTGAGCTTCCTCCGAATCAAGCGCTTCGTCCAGGGATCGTCCATCGTCTCGACAAAGATACTTCTGGACTTCTCATAGCCGCAAAAACACCCTTGGCGCAACAACGCCTGATCGAGATGTTTGCCAACCGTCGGGTTCATAAAGAATACCTGGCAATTTGTATCGGAAATCCCGGAGGAGGCACGGTTGATGTCCCGATTGGAAGGCATCCCGTACACCGTCAGCTAATGGCTGTTAGAAAAGAAGGGGGGCGGCAAGCGATTACCCATTTTCGCACGCTCCATTTCGATGGTCATTTGAGTTTAGTCAGCGCCGTAATTGCAACTGGGCGCACTCACCAAATTCGGGTCCATATGCGCCATCGGGGTTCTCCGGTCTTAGGAGATAAGCTCTATGGGGTCGATGCCCAAAACACCAAATATAAGACAGAACGGCAGCTCCTACATGCATACCGCCTACGTTTCAACCACCCAATTACAGATGTTTTGATGGAACTCGAAGCCCCTATTCCCAAAGATATGCAGCGGTTTAAGTTTTAAGGAACGGGATCATACTTCATGTACTCTCCTCCGCTGGTGTATTTCGATTCGGTGCTATAGATTGTCCGGTAGACCCATGGATCTGGGTTTTCCCGCATCAAACGATCGCACCCCATCACCACACCTTGGAAAAAGCCATATTTGCGCATAGCATCTAGTGTGTATTGAGAGCTACTGGGAGTAAAATGACTCCTAGGGCCGTCTGCAGGAGAAATCACATTTTGATGAAAAGCGATCATCGTTTCGCCAAACTTTCCTAAAATGGGTGTCGGGCAGTAATCGGAGTATTGGCATGTAGTTGAAAAGTTACTGTTATTGGCAAGATCGGCATCCTTTCCCCATGGCCCTCCAGTCTCAGCATGAACACCTGCTTGATATAGTAGTACTACTAGGATGCTATGCATGAGAACAGAAACGCAAAGACGCAAAGACGCAAAGGCGCAAAGAAAATTTGTGTTTTCCTTTGCGTCTTTGCGTCTTTGCGTCTTTGCGTTTCTGTTCTCATGCATAACGTCTAATCTTTCTGTTCTCATGCATAACGTTACGGGGTGAGGGTTATCGCCAACGGCCTTCTGTCCATACCCAATGGTCATGTCGTGGAGTCCAACAACCTGGAATCCATACAGCGTCTCGATAGGGCCTTAACATCCAGAAACCCGGAGCCCATATCCATCTTCCTTCCCATCTCCAGCATCCTTGAATCCATACATAATCGCCACATGGCATACGGGGTCTTATTTCCTCTATTTCTTCCGGAGGGCAGCACCCGACCATTAGCTCTGCAGTGACTGGCATAGGCATAGGCACTGCACAATCGATGGCAACATGGTCGTAATGGGTACGTCCACAAAGGTGTTGGGCTGTCGCGAGGCCTAATCCTAAGAATAGAATAATGGGTAGTATTTGCTTCATCATATGCTCCTGGTTAAAAACACATCTGCATTGTTAACAAAGGAAATAGCTTATTCTCTATGAGAGTTTCTCTTCCAATTCCTTCATAAAGGCGCTCGTTATATTCTTTTGCCGCTAGTCCGGCGCCGTTGATGCCTCCGAAATACCACCCTAGCTCCAGGCTTGTCAGGATGATGCCTGCTGGCACATAACCGCGGTCAAAAAGCTGGTAAGAGGCGGCAATGAAAAGAGCGTTAAGGAAAAAGGAGGTGAGGGCGGCCCTTTGTTGGCCGACATACGAATAACCGGCTCCAGGGAGGACTGCATTCAAGAATTGCGCTTTTGAAACTGACTTTGATTGAGTGGTATAGTTAGTGAGAAATTCACAAACAACGTCACTGTAGACGTTATCTCCAGCCGCGATTGCTTCCATGGTAGTAAAATCGGCTTCGAAGATCGCTCTTTCTATGACCAATTTATTTGCTACCTCTGGGTCTCTGGTATTAATAAAATTGAGAATTTGATTGGCTCTTTCAACCTGGTCAATATGGACATATGAATCATATAGAGCTATTGTGAGATTATTGACAACTGGAAAATCGGTTGGAACATTACTCAAATTTCCTGTTTCAAAAACTTCTACTGCCTCTTTGTACTTACCAGCTAAGTAATAGGTAAAGAAGATCTCATATTCAATTTCAAAGGATCTGTCGGGAGTGGGGTGGCATTCATTATGTAGAAATAACGCTCGCTTAAAACAGGTGAGAGCACGGTAAAAGTCCATCTCCTGCCCAAATTTCCTGCCTAAGTAAAGCTCTCTCGCCCATTCTTGAGAATTCTCTTCTGCAGAAAGCGGAGGAAATAGACCGCATTCATTTGTTGGATCATATAACTTTTCCATCTGTCGGGGCGGTGCAGAATAATAAATCTGAGGATTTAAGGTGTGGCTGTCAGGATGACAGCCCATACACACCAATGCTACTGATATAGCAATCCAAAAATGCCCCTTCATCAGTCCTATTGATCTCATTCGAAGCATCCACATCCACCTTCTGGGTGTAATGTTGGATTTAAGTTGAAAAGATCCAGCCACTGAGAGGCTTCATACTCACTCGATTCAGGAAGCTCATTGTTATAATCATAAACGTCTTGCTGACGTTTCGTCACATTGTTGATCTCTTCTTCAGTGTCAATGATTTTTGGACGAATAAAAATCATGAGGTTCCGTCTGTCGTCTCTATCGCGCTTGTCGCTGAAAAGTCCCCCGAGTAATGGGACTCCACCTAAGCAAGGAACCTGATCTCGCGTAATTGTCTCTTGGTTTTGCAACATTCCGCTGATGATAAGAAAGTATTCATCGGGAATATGTACGCGGGTGACGGTACGATTGAGCTGAGTGGTGGGACCGGGGCTTGTATTTGACGGTGCTCCACTTCCTGGTAGTTCAGAAATGATCACGCTGACTTCTTCTTGAATATCAAGAGAGATAATATCGCCGTTGCCAATATAAGGAGTGACCCTTAATAGAGTTCCCACATCTCGATATTCAAAATTACTTGTGACAACGTCGCCGTTATCGTTAGAGATTGACTGAGTGCGGTAAGGGGTATTTTGACCAACAAAAAGTTCAGCCTGTCCTCCATCTTCAATGAGTAATTTAGGGTGGGAGACAATTTTGTTACAAGACCGTGTATGGAGTGCATGGATGAGAGCGCCGATCGAACCAAATTCAGTTCCACAATGGGTAATTGTTTGTCCAACAACTCCTAAGTTAAAGCCATTGTTTGGAATGAAATTTGTAGCATTAGGGACAATAGCAGTCGGTGTTGAGGGTGTTAATCCAGCTGTGGCAATTGCGGTTCTCAAGGAGGTAAAGTTTTCACCCCCCAAAAAGCCTTGTGATCCGGAAACATCGCCGCCGCCAAAGCGGGTGGCATAGCTGACTCCAAAATCTAGAGTATCTCCCAAGGTAGTCTCAAGGATTAACATCTCGATAAAGACTTGTCGCATTGGAATGTCGATTTCCTTGATGAGTGCACGAACTCGATCGAGAGATTCTACAGTGCCGCTAAAGACTAAGCTATTAGTGGTATTGAGCCATTCCACGCTTTGCAGGGCGAGGATGAGATCTTCATTGCCTCGTTCATTTTTTTGAATTGTACTCGCAATCTGTCGCAGAATGGGCTGGACGCTGTCCCCCTTCCTGTACTTGAGTTTTTCAATGATGAATTTGGTGACTTTTGGGGCGCCTACGACGATTTTAGGACCTCCTGGATAACCTCTGGTAAGAGTGTTTGGATTGAAAGGCTCCTCTTCAAAAAGCTCATACACCCAGTAGCCATTTTGATCTCGCACCCATCTTCCTTTCGGACTAGGGGTATTTAACCCTCCATTCTCACCCAAAACAAACTGCCAGGAACCATCATACTCTCGCTGCCAGTTTCCAGGTGGCGGATTAAAACGATCAGAACCTGTTTGTTCAGAAGGTTTAAAGATCCAATGATTTGTCTCATTCTCAATCCACTCCCCAGTAGGCATACGTATCACAGAGGGATTCTTAGGCAGACTATTGATTAACTCATTAGGAGTCCATTCTCCAACAGGAGCTCGAGTGATAGATCCTCCTGTCTTATCGATGAAAAGTTCGTTGGGACTAAATTCGGTAGGAAAATTTCCGGTGGGACCTCGGCCGATAGAAGGATTTTTGGAGGTGAGTTCATAGATCCAATAGCCATCTTTATTTCTAACCCATTTACCTTCTGGAGTGGGGGCTCCAAGGGCTCCTTCTTCCCCAGGAATAAACTGCCAAGCACCATCATACTCACGCTCCCATTTTCCTGATGGTCGATTGCTTGATGGTTGGGATTGGATGGGTTGAAAGACCCAGTTGCTAAGATCATTTTGCACCCAATTTCCGTAGGGCATACGAACGATTGTAGGGGTTTTAGATGCATTCAAACTCTCTTCTGAGGGGATATCACTGTTAGTGAGATCTAAGATCCCATTCTTTACATTTTCCTCTTCAATATGTTTGAAAATAGCAATGGAGCGCGCAACCAAGAATGGAGAGGCGACGATAAAAACGCTGTTATTGATTGTATGAGGAACAAACACCAATACCTGATTTTGTGAAATCGGCAACATAATTTTTTCTGCAAGAGGAATTAGAGCGTCGATTGGTGTGGCAGCGCTCTGATATTGTCCAATGACAACGCCGCTATTTGGTGCATCGATGCTTCTGATCAGCTGGGTGATTTTTTCTATGTTAGATGCGATATCGGTAATAATGAGGTAATTGCTCCCAGGAAGGGCTTCAACAATAGCTTGATCAGAGCTCATAGGACGTAAAAGAGCCGCAGCTTTTTCTGGATCAAGGGTGTTGAGTAAAAACACTCGAGTGATGATCGTCGCATCTGTCTGGAGAGATCCTGGAATTGCTCGAGAAGCTATCTGAGAGATATTATTGACTTTATTGTTTTTGTGAATAATGAAGTTGTTGCCATCTTGAATCAAAGAAAGACTGTGGATGCGCAATTCTTGTATCAGAGCTGTCATAATGTTTTCAACGGTGGCGGGCTGCTCAGAGACAATTGTTACATTGAATTGAAGGTCATTGTCGTCAAAAATGAAGTTGCGATTCGAAAGCCGACTCACAAAACGAACATACTCGATCATGCTAACATCATTAAAGTTAATTAAAATCGTCTTTTCAGCTTCTGCTTTAAGCTCATTTCTTTCTGCGGTCGCAGTATCGAAAATCGTATCGACAGTTTCTACTACAGGTGTTGGATCGGATGTTTTAGGGAATGTATAGAGGAATGTGCCAGGTTCTTCAGGTGTGTTGTGAATGAGGTTTGGGGTCGGTTCTGTGACTGGGTGTAGGATGGAATTTAAGTCGGGAAGCGGGGCTTCATTTCCTCCTGGGGGGTTTTCTGCAAAGGGGTTTTGTGCATTAGTTGCATCTGCTGCCAATAAGACGAAAGGACTTTTCGTCAACATAAAGGAAAAGCAAATAAATGTAATTACCCTATAACGCTGAAAAAAAATATATCTATTCATATGCTCATGGTGTGTTTGTACAGTTAAAGGTTAAAAATAAAAGAATGTCCACATAAGCGCAAGTTTTATCTGACAAAGAATGAAGAAAACTAACAATTTGAAAGGCGAAAAAGATAAAAATTAACAGGATAGGCAGGATCGGCTTCGCCGCCAGGATAAGGGAGTTATCCTGGCGGCGAAGCCGATCCTGCCTATCCTGTTAATTTATTGTGTTTTTGTGGTGAATAGTTATACCAAACGTGATTCAAAATTGGCATTTGGAGCTGCGCGAAAGCTCCGGCGGTTGAATCGATCGCAAACTGCCTAATATTATTAATATGAGGCTGTTTGCGATCGTTCAACCCTGGGATTTTGGCGCGCTCCAAATGCCAATTTTGAATCACGTTTGGTATACAAGAAAAGATTGGTTTTTTTAAAACTAACCATGTAGATTCAAAATCAATGGTCTTTTCAGTTCTAAAAAAGGATGTTTTATGTTTTACCGTTATGTAATTTGTGCATTTGCCTTGCTATCGACTGTCTTGTATGGAACCGATCAGGAGCTACTGCAAGTAAGCGACGTCAATAAAATCATGAAGCAGATTTTCGATCAGCATGTCGATAAAAAAGAAATTACTGTCTCGATATTAAAAAATTCATTCAGGGTATACATCGACCAATTTGATCCAAACCGCCTTTACCTTCTAGATGTAGAAACTCGTCCATTCCTTCAGATGAGCGATAGTGAATTGGCTCGCATCATGGATCAATATAAACAACAACAATTTCCTGAATATCTACAACTTAATACAATTATTCAAAAGGCAATTGCCCGCGCTGAAAAAAATCGCGCTTCGTGGGCCAATGAAGACCTTTCTCAACTTTTTCAAAAGAGTGATTCCCTCTATGCCGATGGATATGAAGATTGGAGTGATCCCGATTTAAACCATCCATTTGCCACCCAAGAATCAGAATTAAATGAAAGAAATAAAGAGGCTTTAATTCGTTTTATCGCAGCTGAAAGAAGACGCTATGGAGATGCTCTCGTTAAAGAGCGGCTTCCTCAAGTGGTTAAACTCTTTGAAAAAGATGCCCGCATGCATGAAAACCAATACTTATTCCTCGATGATGAGGGACAGCCCATGAAAGAAGCGGAAAAGCAAAATGCCTTTGCAATGCATATCCTCAAGGCTTTGGCAAATAGTTTGGATGCACACACCACAGTATTGAGCTCAATGGAAGCATCTGCGATGAGGGTGAAGCTCGAAAAAGAAGAACACGGAATAGGAGTCAATATTAAGTCGGTGAATAATGGACAAATCATGATCTCGGGATTAATTGACGGTGGGCCCGCAGCCAAGAGCGGATTGGTTTTTGTGGGCGATCAAATACTCCAAATTGATAAAACTTCAGTACTAGGTAAGTCATCGAATGAAATTTTAGATCTCATTCGTGGTAAAGACGGCTCTAAAATTGAACTGCTACTAAAACGAGGTAAAGAAGGAGAACAAAGCCAGGAACTTACGGTCAATCTGATCCGGGGAGATATCCCTGTCGATGAAGATCGCGTTTTAAGTGCGTATGAAAAATTCGATAATGGAATCATCGGGAAACTTAAGTTAGACTCCTTTTACCAAAATGATGATGGCATCACAAGTGAAAATGATATGCGCGATGCGATTAATAAGTTGAAAAAACAAAGTAATTTACGTGGACTCATCATCGACTTGCGGGAAAACAGCGGAGGCTTTCTCATGCAGGCTGTTAAAGTAGTCGGTTTGTTTATTACCAATGGTGTTGTCGTCATCTCTAAGTATTTTAATGGAGAAGAACATTTTTATCGCGATATGGATGGAAAACTCGCTTATGATGGGCCTTTGGTCGTATTGACATCTAAAGCGACAGCGTCGGCAGCGGAAATTATGGCACAGGCACTTCAAGATTATGGCGTTGCCGTTATTGTTGGGGATGAGCATACGTATGGTAAAGGATCGATACAAAGTCAGACAGTGACAGAGAACCAAGGAGCGACATTTTTTAAAGTCACTGTAGGGAAGTATTACACCGTTTCGGGAAAAACACCACAGATTCAAGGCGTCATGGCCGATGTCGTCGTTCCTAGTCAATTCGTCCACGAAAACATCGGAGAAGCGTATCTGGATAATCCATTGAAACCAGACACAATTCCAAGCGCTTATGATGATACCCTAAGCGATATTGCTCCTAACTTAAAGCCATGGTACATGCATTATTACATGCCACAGCTCCAGCACAAGAAGGTGTTCTGGAACAAGGTATTACCAGAGCTAAAAAAACAAAGCGCGTATAGAATAGCACATAATGAAGACTATCAGAAATTCTTGAAAGAAACGACAGTTCAAGCAATGAAAGATCAAACAAATGAAGATCTGCAAATGAACGAAGCTGTGAATGTTTTAAAAGATATGATTGTCGCACAGTCGCGTGAGAGGCTTCAAAGCGACCCTAAAGCCAGCGATTAGAATAGTTTTTTTTGAACTAGAATAAAACATTGTGAAAATAGTTGCGAAAAATAATCCATCTTCTGTATGCTTCCGTATTCGTTGCCTTTCTTAAAGGCCAGATAGCTCAGTCGGTAGAGCAGAGGACTGAAAATCCTTGTGTCGCTGGTTCGATTCCAGTTCTGGCCACTCTAGCAGGAGCGCTTTATGGTGCTTCTGCTTTTTTACCTTATAAAATCTAAAACAATAAAGAAGTGAAGTAGTGATGACGTGGTCTATATCCCTCACGGAGAAAAGTACATTGGAAAGGAAATGTGGCTGTGGTGCTTCCGTGTACTCCTGCTTGGTATCCCGAGCAGCATGAAACCATGCTTACTACGACCATCTCTACTGGGAAGAATGAATCTTGAAAAGATTTCAGAATTTTTAAGCTGCTTGGAAGAACGATTTGGTGTGTATCTCGATGCTACACAAGGTTTTATTTTAAATTATACCCGATTCCTGGAAAGTCAGCAGTGGGTCCATTCGCAGCATGAGATTACCATTGAACAACAAGATCAAGCTTTCATTATTCGTAGCAACCACCCGCCTTCGCCTGATTTAGAGGAGTGTTCTCAACGAGAAAAACATCGGATGACTCAGAAGCAATATAAAGAAAATAATAGAAAGGGCGGTTTAAATCATCGAATTACTCTGGAAGACTGCCTATGCGCAATCTTTAATCAATGGGATGAGTTTAAAAAATACGTTTTAAAGAAGCAGGGTTTACCCGATAGTCAAGTGATGCCTGTCATGGTGTATCTTAAAGCGGTAAGAGATAGGTTAACTCATATGAAAGATCATCCAGAAGAAGGGAAATTTGTATCTGCCTACTCGCTCAAATATCTTGAGTATAAATTGCCTTCATTTACTAAAGATCAGATCGTAGAACTGTCCTCAGATGACTTGGATGCAGTCGTTGTCGAAATCAGAGGATGGATTCGAGGTTCGTTGTCTCCAGTTAATGCCGTAATATAGCCGTAGTTGCCGATTGCCAAAGATTGCCGTTATTCACCTTCGATAGATGATGGAGTTAACATCTGTCTCCATTTTTCTGGTTTAGTGGGGCTTGCGGCTGCTCCGGCTAAAATTCCTCCATCGATCGTCAGTTCTATACCTGTAATATATTTTGATTCATCTGATGCTAAAAAAAGGACCGCATTGCCGACGTCAGCAGGCATCCCTAATTTTTTCATCGGAATATCTTTTGCAATTGCTTCCATTTTTTCATCTCTGTCTGGTCCATTACCTAGCATAGGATCCCACAAAGGAGTAAGGATCGCAGCAGGGTGCACAGAATTGCATCGAATGTGATACTCTTGTTGACAACAGTATAAGGCTACTGATTTTGTGTGGTTCCTGACGGCTGCTTTACTCGCAGCATAAGCTGCAGCTGCAGGGATTCCCACAAGACCTGATCTGGATGAAATATTGATAATGGATCCTCCTCCCGATTGTTTCATCGCTTTAATGCCATATTTACAACCGAGAAATACACCGTCAGAGTTAACTGCGTGAACTTGACGCCAACTTGTTAAGGATGCATTTTCAGGGTCTTGTGGACCGAATCCTTCGAGAAATCCTGTAATGCCTGCATTATTAACCAGGATATCAAGCTTGCCATAATGTTTTATTATTTCAGCGCAGCAATGTTGCCAATCATACTCTTGGGTAACATCTAAATGAATATAAATCGCATTCTTGCCTATTTCCTTTGCAACAGATTGTCCTAGTGAGTCGTTGACATCGGAGACAACCACCATTGCCCCTTCCCTTGCAAGAATGATTGCTGTTTCTTTACCTATCCCTTGTGCCGAGCCGGTAACAAGAGCGACTTTTCCTTCTAATCTATTTTGTAACATTTTTGTCTCCTGGGGTTAAATAAGAATCACCCTTCAAATAAAGAACTTGTTTTAGATGGTCTCCTATATCTGAAATAGCCTGTTTGCTAACATTTAGGGAGTCGAAGCCAAGAAAACCATGAATTGAGCCATACCTCTTTACAGTAATAGGCACATTACTTTCTTTCAAGCGCCAACCGTAAGCGAGCCCCTCATCCCTTAACACATCATAATCTGCAATGATGAGTAACGCTGGAGGAAGATTATTTAGACATGAAGCTTTAAGAGGAGAGATGTAAGGGTTGTTTCGATCTTGCCCTTGCACATAATACTTCCAAAGGCACTTCATATCGTCTTTTGTTAGAAAATAATTTTCTTTGAAAAGTTCATATGACAAAGTATCAAATTGATAAGAGACAGCTGGGTAGATAAGCACCTGATAGACCAAATGTATTTCATTTGATTCCCTGGCCATTAGTGTGACAGCTGCAGCTAGATTGCCTCCTGCACTATCACCCCCAACAGCAATCCTTGTCGGATTTCCTTTATACTCTGCTATATTTTCTGAAACCCATTTTACAGATTCATAACAATCCTGTAACGGAATAGGGAATGGATGTTCAGGGGCTAAATGATAATCAACAGAGGCAACAAGACATCCCGATTGAACCGCCAGTGGTTGGCATATTTTGTCATATCCATCTAAACACCCCAAAGTCCATCCACCGCCGTGAAAATAGATCAAAACAGGTAAAGAAAGATTGTCCGTTTTTGGTGTATATAAACGAACAGGAATTGGTCCATGGGAACCTGAGATGGAAATCGTTTGAATCGTATCGATTTCTTTCATTTTACTTTGTTCATAGGGTGGTCTTTCCCTTAGTATTTTTAAAGGAATTTCCTCAATCAGTTTAGGATGGTCCGGATGCTCTTTTTGATAATCCAATAGTTCCTTCGTTTGCGAATCAAGTTTGAGACATGTAAAAACGTCGAAGAGTCCTTCATCTGCGCTAAGACCAACCATAGATAGACCAAACATCAATAAGATCACAACGAATAAATTAACCATGGTTCCCCTCTCCAATTGTTAAAAGTAGTTTCCCTGTCGTTTGACGAGTTTCCAATAAACGTTGTGCCTCTGGTGCTTGATCAAGAGTAAAGACGTGACTGACATTTAATTTTAACCATCCCTCTGTTACCCCTTCAACCACTTGATTGGCTCTTTTGAGCAACTCTTCACGTGAACTTAAATAATTCATTAAACCGCCCCCACAGAGTGTAATCGACTTCATCTGGAGTTTAATCATATCAACAGAATCGGGAATTCCACTTGAAAAACCAAAGAAACAAATACAACCTCTGGTACGCACAGCCTCCAGATTTTTTGCAAACGTACTTTTACCTACACCATCAATGATATAATCGACACCTTTTCCATTTGTGAGTCTTTTTGTTTCAGTCACAAAATCTTCCTCGGTATAAATGATCACGTCATCTACTCCAGCAATACGCGCAATTTTTGCCTTTTCCCTAGTCGATACTGTTCCAATGACATGTGCTCCCAAATGTTTCAGCCATTGAACAGTTAATAGTCCCACTCCGCCAGCTGCCGCATGCACCAAAACATGATCGCCAGGCTTAACTGGATAGAGTTCATTGACCAAATATTGAGCAGTCATTCCCTGTAATGGAAAAGCGGCGCCTTCGTAAAAAGTCATATTCTCTCTAAGGGGAATAAGTTGCGAAGCTTGTACTGTAATATATTCAGCATATGTCCCTAAATGACCGACAAAAGCCACTCTATCCCCTGGTTTTACCACTGTCACATCATTAAAGACCTCTTCAACAATTCCAGAACCTTCTACGCCAGGAATGAATGGGATGGGAACTCGAATAGCAGAGCTTCCTTGCCGCATATAAATATCAATAAAATTGATCCCAGCAGCTTTTAATCGAACTAGTGCCTCACCGGATTTTACAAGAGGTTTTAACGTTTTTTGTATTTTTAACATACCTGTATCACCATGTGCCGTCGCATAAATAGCTTGCATCGTACTTTCGTCAACTTTCATTCCCCCTCCTTCTTTCAAAATTTATTACCTAACCCACGCGTTATTTAGAAATTGTGCATAATCATTGATTTTTCTACAATATGTATAAAAGTTAATAAATAACAACTTTAGGTTGATAATGGTAACAATAGCTCAAATGAAAGCACTCGTAATGGTTTTTGATAAGGGGAGTCTTGCGGCAGCAGCGCGTACGCTCGGCATTTCATCTGCAGCGATCAGCAAACAACTAATTCTATTGGAAAAAGATCTTGGTTTACAATTAATGATTCGAACAACAAGAAGCCTAGAGTTTACCGAAATAGGAAAAAGCTATTGTGATCAGTGTAGACGCATTCTTGAGGAATTTGACATGGCAACAACTCTTGTCGATCAAATGAAGATGATTCCACAAGGCCGCTTAAAAGTTGTTAGCGGGAGCTATTTTGCTTCTGTATACATCATCCCTCACCTGAAAGAATTTCTTATTTCATTTCCTAACATTTATATTGATATTGAATTAGCTGAAAGACAGCCAAATTTTGAAGAGGAAGTCGTTGATGTAGTCATTGGAATGAGTATTCCGCCGACTGGCAATGTTGTTCGAAGACGTCTTGAAGCAACAAAAGGGTGTTTTTGCGCCTCTCCGGCATATTTAAAGAAATTTCGCACACCAAAAAAACCAAAAGACCTCGCTAATCATCGACATATTATTCATAGCATGCGCAATCCGTCTAATATTCTAACTTTTTCCAATAAAGAAACAGTCACCATCACGCCCTATATTTGCATCAATGATTCGCTAGCAATGGTGAAATTAGCTCAAGAAGGAATAGGAATCATAAAAACTCATTATCCATTAGTCCAACACTTGTTCCAAGAAGGATCACTTATTGAATTGCTGCCTGATTATATTGAAAAAGAAGTGCCTTTTTACGTTGCTTTCCCAGAACGTCGTTATATTCCGTCAAAAGTGAGATGTTTCATCGACTTTATCCTCAATAAAATTAAATTAACCCATCTTACGAAATAAACGGCTTACCCAATGGTAGTCTCAATTTCCTGCAAATTCCGTCAAAAACAACGATTTTTACTTGTAAATTCCGTTAAAACAGATTTTTTATATTTTGCCAAAGCTTTAATGACTGCATTCTGTAAATTCGGAGCTTGATGGCACTGTGTATATAAACTCAGCTTGAGGTATATTCTTGACATGTTTATGGAATTACGATCGATTGATTCTACTTTCAAAATGTCAGAACTGAATTTTAGAAAGGTTTAAAATGAGTGATTCAATTATTGGTCCAAAGAATTTAGAAGAATTTGAGAATCGGCTGAGTGATCTTATGTATTATTTGCACGATTGCTTTTTTGGATATACCTATGAAGTTTC
>Ga0207113_1134_pt1 | contig 20109 bp, 16 predicted proteins | sample Alteio_BWMinHeat_69_FD_153559 | JGI IMG/M metagenome (GOLD analysis project Ga0207113, IMG submission 153559) | Enriched cells from forest soil in Barre Woods Harvard Forest LTER site, Petersham, Massachusetts, United States -... | ecosystem: Environmental > Terrestrial > Soil > Temperate forest >... | reverse complement strand
CTCATCACCCTCTTCTACATCATAATAAATGGACGCAGCCTGTCGCAATTCATCTATGACTCTATTTATAGAAAAACGAGCTAAAGGATTAGAAGTTGGATAATCAATCAAATACCCAAGTATATATGAAATAGCGGTCGCTGGATTTCCTCCATCAAAATCACCAAACAATTGTCTATCCGAATCAAACAAAAGTGGCTTTATGCATCTAATTTTACTATAAACATACGAATCTTCAAATTTGTTTAAAGATATTTCATCACTTTCTGCAGTCACTCCCTTTAAAGCCAATGCTGTAATCACGTCTTGATGCCCCATCGCCCTAGCGAGCGATAAAGACGTGTGTAATCGGTAACAACGTCCATTGAGTTGTCCATGCTGGGTTTGCTCAATATATCGAAGAGCTTGGGGAATATTACCCTGCATAATTGCGCTGTATAATGGATTGCGAGTAGATTCTTTTGCAAACCAAGCATCGATATCGACGTGATCTTGAAGTTGCCCTAGACTCATATAAGCCCCCTTTTATACCAAACGCGACTCAAAATTATTTGCACTTGAAACTGCAGCAAAGCCCCGATATGATACCATTTGCGTGATGGTAAGGTAATCTACATGCCTATGTCAATTAAAAAATAAAAATTGCACCCATTGTAAAAAGACTGTAAAATCGAGGTAAAAAAAATATGACTTCTGAAACTGATTTATTTGACGGAACTGTTTCCACGGTTGCTTTTGGGGGAAATGGAATTATCCGATCCCAAAATGATCCACAAACCACATCTACTGCTAGTGGCCTAGTCGTCTTTGTCCCCTACACTGCATCTGGAGACCACATCCGTTATCGAATTACCGAACAAAAAAAGAATTTTGCCAACGGAGAAATGGTAGAATTAATTGAAGGGAGCCCTAAACGTACTTCTCCCTTGTGTCAATATTTTGGCGTATGCGGGGGATGTCAACTTCAACATGTCACTTATAATGAGCAGTTAGCATATAAAAAAGAGTGGGTGGAAGATGCACTAAAAAAACAAGCTGGACTGCCCAACCTCACCGTCCCCAATGTGATTCCCTCCGAACAACAATGGGCATACCGCCGTCGCATTTCCTTAACTCTAAAAGCCCACTATCGTCACTATAAAGTAGGCTACATTGGCACCGATCATCATTCTCTTATTGAAATCGATGAATGTCCGATTTTTCAATATAAGCAAGATCGTTCAATTAATACCACTCGCAAGATAATCTCTTTTTTATGCCCAGGTTCGGAACGCGATGATGCTAAAGTCACAATCATCAAACAATCTTCTCATCATTTTATCTTGCATTTTCACTTCAAAAAAATGCCGAAAAATGGGGAAGAGATCTTCAAAAAGGCTCTTAAGGACTTTTCTGAGCTAGTCGGCATCCTTGCAACCTCACCTGATACGACTTTTCAATTTGGTCAAGTTGAAATTACCATTCCAATAGAAGAACTCAATTTTACTTTCTCTCCAAAGGCCTTCATTCAAAACCATCCGGAACAAAGTTCAAATATTTATCGTTCGATTTGCACACACGCCAAAAAAATTGAACGGGGTAATCTTCTCGATCTCTACTGCGGAATTGGGGTCTCGAGTCTACTGCTAGCAAAACAAGGATTTAATGTGACAGGCACAGAAGCCAGCGGACCTGCCATCCAGCTAGCAAAAATCAATGCAAAACAAAACAAAGTGTCGAATATCCGTTTTGTCAAAGGCGATGTCGCCACTGTTTTAAAGGCTCAGCTTGAAAAAGAAAAACCTATTGCTGCGATTGTCAATCCCCCACGTGAAGGACTTTCTAAACATGTTGTAGAGACTATTCTTAACTCGCCCCCTGCTACACTTATTTATGTGTCATGCATGCCACCAACATTGGCAAGGGATCTTAAATTGCTATGCCTTAAAACTTATGATGTTCATCATATCGAACTCTACGACATGTTCCCACAAACTGCACATGTCGAAACTCTTATCGTATTGCGTTCAAAGAAAACCTAGCTTGTTCATTTTTACAGAATTCTTCTTAAAATTTTAACATACTACATACCAAATACTTAGATCTATGTATGAAGAAAAAAAAACCTGTATATAAAAATTCTTCTGGAAGAATTATTAGCTAAGGCGTATTTAAGAGTAGTAGGTGGCTAGAGATTTTCTAGCAACAAGCAAAGGCGTATCTTTTGCAGAACATTACAAAAACAAACTCTATAGGAGCTCATTATGAAAAAATTACTAGCATCCGTAGCTGCTTTATGCGTAGCTGCTGTTATGTTAACAGGCTGTTGCTGTGATCGCAATCCATGCCAACCAGCATGCTGCCCTCCAAAGCCAATGTGCTGCCCAGCACCAAAGCCAGTATGCTGCCCACAACCGGCACCTTGCTGTCCTCCACCAGCACCTTGTTGTCCTCAACCAGCTCCTTGCTGCTACTAGGATTACAACGCTGTAGAAGGGGTTGCCCACAAGCTCCCCTTCTATATGAGAAGTACCAGAGACTCAAACGCAAAGAACTAAAAGAGTTAGTAGTTGAATGAAATACAAATTAATGTTTCCACTCCTAGTTGTACTTCTAATACTTAACAGCTGTTGTTGCTGTTACGATGAAAGCCAGTGCCCTTGTTGCATTAGCAGTCCGACAGTTCCGAAGATGTTATGCGACAAGAAGCCCACATTAAATTCTAGGCCCCATCCGGAGTCTATCCGCTACGTAAAGGAGTGTCCTCCTCCCTGCTACTGTTGCGATATATCAACCGATGAGTAGAATAGAGCGAAACAAAAAATAAAATTCGAATAAACTATACTGCGGGGCGGTGAATTTTTGCGTTTTGCGCGCGTCAAAGCCTCGGGGTTCGAGCGATCGCAAACGGATGAATATTAATAATATTGATCCGTTTGCGATCGTCGAACCGCGAGAGCTTTCACGCAGCGGAAAACGCAAAAATTCACCGCCCCGCAGTATAAACCTAAACAAAACAAAAGGAGTTTTTAAATGAAAAAACAGCTAGGAATTTATGCCTCGTTGCTTTTCTTATGTGCAACAGCACTCCTATGGGTAGGATGTTCCGGCAACCAATGCTGTGACACCTTTTCCGTATGTGAGCCGACTTGTCAAACCGTTTGCGAGTCAAAACCTATGTGCCCACCGCCAGCGTCATGCAAACCAGTATGCGCGCCAGCATGTGCACCTGCTTGTCCATGCGAACCTATGTGTCATCCAGCAGTGAAATGTCACTATCCAACCAGCAATGAGCTTTGCTGCCGCGATGGGATTACAGTAACAGGAAGAAATCCTGGCCTCTGCATGCTCGGTGATCAATACCCATTAGAGTTCGACGTCAAAGCATGTGATGATGTTTGCGATGTTATCGTTACTACACATCTTCCTGAAGGCGTTTCTTATATAAGAAGCCAACCAGAAGCTAAAGTAGAAGGACGTAAGGTCACTTGGAACATTGGTCCAATGAAAAAAGGGGAAGTAAAACCAGGTAAGATCTGGGTAAAATGTGAGTGTGAAGGTGAGCAGTGTGCTTGCTTCTGCGCCACAGCGACACCAGTCCGCTTCTGCTCTCTTCTTTGCGCAAAGCCGGTGTTGACATGTGAAAAATGCGGGCCTCAAGAAGTTTGCCCAGGGGACCCAGTGCACTATACGATCACAGTTTCCAACCGTGGTAGCTGCGCAGCTGAAGACGTCATCGTTACAGATAACGTACCAGAAGGCTTAGAGCACAGCAGCTGCTTGAAAACTTTGACATACAAATTAGGCACTTTAGAACCCTGCCAAACAAAACAGGTTGAAATCTGCTTTACAGCGGTTAAACGTGGTAAAGTTTGCAACACAGCTGTTGTAAGTGCATGCAATGCGGACACAGTAAGTTGCCAATGGTGCACACTTGTTTGCCTAAACTGCATTGACATCGTTAAAGTTGGTCCAAAAGAGCAACAGATTGGCAAAAATGCTGACTATCAAATCACAGTAACTAACACTGGAGATAAATCTCTTACAGAAGTTGTTGTGACAGATACAGCTCCAAATTCCACATCGATCGTTGCAGCTAATGGCGCGACCATTAACGGTAACCAAGCGACATGGAAGCTTAGAGAGCTGAAAGCTGGCGATAAAGTCACTTTCAATCTGACTCTCACAACATGCGTTCCTGGCTGCTTCACAAACCGTGTTGGTGTTACTGACTGCCAAGGATGCAATGCTTGTGCTGAGTTCACAACTCGTTGGAAAGGACGTCCTGCTCTTAACCTCTGCGTCACAGAGACAGACGATCCAATCTGCATTGGCGAAACAACAAGTTATTGCGTAACTCTTGTCAACCAAGGATCTGAAGAAGATAAGAACGTTGTTGTCACAGTACGTCTTCCAAAAGAAGTTGTACCTACAGCAGCAGTTGGTGATAGCAATGGAACAGTCTCTGGCCAAGTGGTGACTTTTGCACCAATCGGCACTTTAGCTCCACGTCAAACAGCGAAATATCGCGTTGATGCTCGTGCTAAAGAATCTGGAGATGCTCGCGTTATCGTTGAGGTCACATCAGAATCAGTTAAGACACCAATCGTACAACAAATCAGTACAATTGTGAACTAATTGAAAAATGCCTAATTGGCTTTAAGGGCAACTCTCATAAAAGTGGGAGTTGCCCTTTTTTTTTGCCTTCCACAAGATGGATAATTTTTTAAACGCAAAGACGCAAAGGCGCAAAGAGGGCAGGCCTTCGGCTCCTTTAGGAGCTGAAGGCCTGCCCTCTTTGCGCCTTTGCGTTTAAATTTTTGCTACAAACTACTGTTGAACGACTGGGAATCCAAAAATTTTAATGTCACGAACGATAGGCCAAAGAGCAGGAGCTAATATCTCGTTATTAACTTGTTTGTTAAACCAAGCGTGATCTCGTTTAACAGGATGTTGAAAGGAATTAAATGCAGTATTAATAATTCTAGCTATTTTAGATGTGATAACGCTATGAAGTAAAATATTACGATGACACATCCAAGAAGATACAAGGACTCCGACAGCGCCAAATGAACCTAATGTCAATTGACAAACAGAACCAATTGCTCCTGAAAGACCACATGCGATAGCGAGTCTAGGGAGAACCATAGCCACAATAATTGGCATTGACTCGGATAGAATCCATTGGACCGCTTGTTGTGTAAGTAAAGGTAATTGTTCTTCGGCTTTCTTTGTTACTTCGCATGCAATTATTTGCTGAACTATTTTAAGCATTTTATCATCATTCTCTATAAGAGAAACAACCTTAAAAGTTCCCAAAGCCAATAAATTACCAAAAGCAGCCTTCAATTTATTCTCTAACCCGTGAGGAGAATCCGGATCCTGTTGTTCTGGATTTGGAACCGTACAATGTTCAAGAGTGATGTGACTTGCTACAAATTGACCTATCCACACTGATACAGAGTGATTCGCAGAATTGAGCATAGACTCTCTCCTGGTCTAATCCCGACCATCATCATTGAGAATTTGTTTGATTCCAGCTACGACAAAAAGAATTAGAAAAACAATACACACAACACCAACAACAGCAGCTTCGACAAAAAGTCCAGCAGCAAAAACGAAATTCATAAAAGTATCTCCTGTCCCATTAAACCCGATCCTAACGCAATAAGAGAAAAAACACAATTTAAAATAATGCGAGTTTTGGGATGTCTTTGTCGTGCCCATGCCCGTATACATATCTATTATTTTTCTTATTTTAGAGCATAGTAGCTAAGCACAGAAACGCAAAGACGCAGAGGCGCAAAGCCTTCGGCCTTTACAGAGCAAAAGAGCACGTGAGTAGGTGTTGTTAAGTGATTGTTTCGCAAGCTCAGCAATCAATTCATCCTTCTAAATAGGGCCCCTGGGGCCCCATTTAGAATGATTTCTTTTAAGATCCGAGCTTGCGAGGAACTTAAAAGGTTTAACCTGAAATAATGCTCTTTTGCTCTGAAGAGGCCGAAGGCTTTGCGCCTCTGCGTCTTTGCGCCTTTGCGTTTCCGTGCTTATGCATAACAGTATGGTTTTTTATACTTATGTACAGCTGCAAAGTAGCTATACGCCTAGTTTAAAAACCTATGGGTAATAGGATGCGTACATGGGCACGGGCACGAAAAAATCTTTGTCTTATGATCTTTTTTTATCGATCGACAATATACTGAGCTAGTTCCTGAAGGAGCTTGGTATCTCTATCCAAGCTTGCAAGGAGGGAACATCCTTCCTTCAATAGCTCTAAGGCCTTCTGGCGAGAGGCTTCCAAACCAAGCAATGAGACGTAGGTGACTTTTTGATTAACGATATCTGAAGAGATTTTTTTTCCATGTTTATCTTCGCTTGCTGTGACGTCAAGAACGTCGTCAATGATTTGAAAAGCAAGTCCCAAGGCACTGCCAAAGCGGTTTAAAACATCCATTTCAACCTTCGAAGCACAAGCAATGATACCGCCAAACTCAATAGCAGTTGTGATTAGAGCTCCGGTTTTATAACGATGAATCTGGTTTAATTGATCAAGGGTAAGCTGCTTTCCTTCCCCTTCAATGTCTAAAATCTGCCCTGAGATCATTCCTCCACTTCCTGCATTGTTAGCAAGTAATGAAATCAGAGATATCTTTTGTGTTGGTGTCAATGCGGGATCATTCGCAATGACTCCAAAAGCATCTGTTAATAAATAATCTGCAGCAAGGACGGCATGCCCCTCATCAAAAGCCTTATGCAGCGAAAGCCTTCCCCTTCTATAATCATCATCGTCCATACACGGAAGGTCATCATGGATTAAGGAATAACAATGAATCATTTCTAAAGCACAGGCACTATTTAACGCTTGCTCTGAAGTAGCGCCAAATGTTTCTGCTGTCAACAGGGTTAAAATAGGGCGCAATCGTTTTCCTTCACCAAGAAGCGAATAACGAGCGGCATTAAAAAGCCTAAAATATTCAGTTTCGGGATGTTCGGGAACGAGGATGCTAAGGCGATTATCAATTTGAATACGGATTTGATGTAAAAACAAATTAAAATCGACTGATGTCATCATTTGCGAGAAACTCCAATCGAGATGTAATCAATTCCATGCTTTGCCATCTCTTCGGCATGATATTGGTTGCGTCCATCAAAAAACACTCTTCCCTTCATTTTCGCTGCTAACTCAGTAAAATCTAAAGAACGAAACTGCTTCCATTCGGTAATTAAAACCAGCGCATCTACTCCCTCAACAGCATGTAATTCATTTTCACACCATGTAATTTGAGAGGTTTTTGGCAATAACTGCTTTGCATTTTCCATCGCTGCCGGATCAAAAACTCTAATTTTAGCGCCAGCTAGAAGGAGTTGAGGGATCAATACCAACGAAGGAGCCTCTCTCATATCATCGGTGTCGGGCTTAAAGGCAAGACCTAATACAGCCACCACCTTATCTGTCAGGTCGCTTCCAAAATGGGCAAAAATTTTCTCTCCTAAGACATTTTTCTGTCGAACATTGACCGATTCTACAGCGGAAAGGAGTTCCATTTTATAGTCTAAAGATTCAGCATGAGCGCGCAGCGCTCTAATATCTTTAGGGAAGCAAGAACCACCAAAGCCCGGTCCTGGATAGAGAAAATGAGGCCCTATACGTTTGTCAGCGCCGATCGCTTTGCGAATTTTATTGATATCAGCACCCACTAATTCACACAATCCAGCCAACTCATTCATAAATGAAATACGTGTTGCCAACATTGCATTAGCTGCATATTTAGCCATTTCAGCGGAGTAGGGATCCATTAGAATTAATCGATCATTGCTAAGCATGAAAGGGTCATAAATCTCTTTCATCACGCTAGCGACTTCTGGGTTGTTTGTGCCGATAATCACCCGATCTGGCTTCATAAAGTCGTTAACAGCATTCCCCTCTTTAAGAAATTCGGGATTTGAAACGACGTCAAATGGGATTGAGACCCCGCGAGCCTTTAACTTCTTCTGAATAATTTTGGCCACAGTATCACAAGAACCCACTGGAACCGTCGATTTATTGACGATGATTTTATAATCTTCCATATGTTCTGCAATTGATTCTGCTACAGCTTCCACATAAGACATATTAGCGTGTCCCGCAGGAGAAACAGGAGTATCAACACAAATAAAGCAAACTTTTGCACTCGCAACAGAAGCGGCGTAATCGGTAGAAAAAACGAGGCGCTGAGCTTTTACATTTCGTTTGACAAGTTCCTCAAGACCAGGTTCGTAGATTGGAATCACCCCTTCGTTAAGTTTGCGAATTTTCTCTTTGTTGATATCCAAACAAACGACGTGATGTCCCATCTCTGCTAGGCAACTGCCAGAAACCAAGCCCACATAGCCAGTCCCAATGATTAAAATTTTCATAACTCTACTAATTTTCTAAATTAAAAGGGATGCAGGATTTTCTAAAAATTTCTGAAGTGTAAGGAGGAATTCAGCTCCAGTTACGCCATCGATGACCCTATGATCGCCAGAAAGGGTAAGAGTCATCTCTGTGCCAGGGACGATTTGTCCATGACGTACCACAGGCACATGATGCATGCCACTTACCGCCAAGATCGCAGCTTGAGGAGGGTTGATAATCGCCATAAAATCAGAAACTCCATACATACCGAGATTGGAAATTGTAAACGATCCTCCTTTATACTCATGAGCATCCAATTTTCCCTCTTTGGCTCTTGTGGCAAGGGCCTTAACTTCCGTTGAGATTTCACCAATGTTTTTATAATCTGCATGACGAATAATTGGAGTAATCAATCCATTTGGCAAGCTCACAGCGATGGCGATGTCGATTGTTTTGAAGCGGATGATGCTATTAGTCGCCGAGTTAAAACCGCTATTCACATTTGAATGTTTGCGTAGAGTTAACGCACAGGCTCTGACGATAAAATCATTAAAAGTCGCTTTTATCTCTAGGTGTTTCAATTGCTCACGCGCTTTAACCAATGGCTCTGCATCGATTTTAACGGAGACATAAAAATGGGGAATAAATGATTTTGCTTCTTGAAGGCGTTGGCTAATTACCTTACGCATGGGGGTCATCGTTTCTTCTACATAAGAACCAGGTATCTCTGTCGGACGTGCATGGTTTCCAAAAGAGACAATACCGGCCGGTTGAGCTCGAGATAAATCGCGACTCACCACTCGGTTGCCAGGTCCTGATCCTTTGACAGTTGATAAATCGAGTCCTTTTTCTTTTGCCAGCTTACGCGCCAGCGGTGAAGATTTAATTCGTCCCTCAGAGCTTTCAGGACGTGAAAATGTATAATTAGATAAAGGAGCTTCCGGGACAAATGCCGGCTGACGAGTTGTCATCGCAGGAGCAGGCTGCAAGGGAGCCGCTGAAGGTGTCGGAGAAGCTTCCTCAATAGGAGCTGCAGCAATCGTTTTTACAATTTCCCCCTCTGGTTTATACCCTTCGATGCTCTCTTCTTTCGTTTCAGTAAAGATTGCAATCGGTTGGTTAACATTAGCCTCTCCGTTAGCTTTAAGAATAATTTTGCGAAGCCACCCGCTGTCTAGGGCATTATATTCAACCGTTGCTTTGTCTGTGGCGACTTCGAGTAATAAATCGTTCGCTTCGACAAAGTCGCCCTCATTTTTATGCCATTTGACGATCGTTCCCGCTTCCATTGTAGGAGAGAGTTTCGGCATTTTTAGAGTAAAAGGCATAGTCATTAACCTCTTGTTTTATAGCATTGCCAAGGCGCGTGCCAATATTTTATCCACATTCGGCAAGGTTTCCCGTTCAAGGGCTTTTGAATAGGGCATAGGAGTCTCAAGTTGGCACACCCGTTCAATAGGAGCGTCGAGATCGTCAAAACAATGCTCTTGTATCTCAAAAGCGACTTCAGCACAAATACCTGTAAATACATGTCCTTCTTCGACAAGCAAACAACGATGTGTCTTGCGCACAGATGTCATGATCGTTGCGATATCGAGAGGTTTTATCGTTCGAAGATCGATCAATTCCGCCTTTATTCCCCTCTTCGCAAGCTCTTTCACTACAATACGGCAAACAGTCACCATCTGAGCATGAGCAACAATTGTGATATCCGTTCCCACTTCAACAACGTTTGCCTTTCCAATAGGAACAAGATATTCTTCTGTTGGGATTTCCATCTTATCGCCATAAGATAATTCAGACTCAAGAAAGATGACTGGATTATTATCGCGAATAGCTGATTTTAAAAGACCTTTTGCGTCGTAAGGGTTGCTTGGAGCAATGACAATAATTCCGGGAAAGTTGCTGTATATAGCTTCAACGCAATGAGAATGCTGACTAGAGACTTGAGCGGCAGCGCCGTTGGGACCTCGAAATACGATGGGCACTGAGAATCGATTTCCCGACATGTAATACATCTTGGCGGCATTAGAAATGATCTGGTCGGCAGCGACAAAAGAAAAATTAAAGCTCATGAATTCAATGACGGGACGCAATCCAGTCATGGCGGCTCCAATACCCAACCCTGCAAAACCGAGCTCTGCAATAGGAGTATCGATGACGCGACGGGGTCCCCATTTCTCTAGCATCCCTTTGGTAACCTTATAGGCACCATTGTATTCAGCGACTTCTTCACCCATGATAAAAACCCGCTCATCGCGAGTCATCTCCTCATCAAGGGCCTGACGAAGCGCTTCACGCATCTCTACAATTTGTTTTCCTGCCATATTTTTTCCTCAAGGAGCGTAAACATCTTCTTCTAGGGTCACTGGATTCGGCCATGGGCTTTCTTCTGCATATTTCATTGCAGCCACCGCGCGATCTTTTTCTATCTTATCAAGCTGTTTGACCTGTTCACTATCGATCATTTTAGCTTCGATTAAAGCTTGTTCTAATATTAGAATGGGATCGCGTTGCATGCATTCTTTAAGAGTATCCTTACTGCGATATAAACCCGGATCAGAGATCGAGTGACCGCGGAAACGCTCTGTGACCACTTCGATTAAGACCGGACGACTCGTCTCCTTAACTTCTTTGAATACGTGAGCAAAGCCTGCATAGCAATTAAAAAAGTCCATTCCATTAAATGTGTACCCTTTCATTCCATAGCCCGGGGCCTTATCTTCGGCCAGCCTATCAACGCTGATCGCCCGTTCAACACCAGTCCCCATGCCCCACAAGTTATTTTCAATCACATAGATGCAAGGAAGGTCCCATAGAGCAGCCAGATTCAACGATTCATGAAAGGCACCTTGTGCGACGGCGCCATCTCCGAGAAAACAAATCGCAACTTCGTCTTTATTATTTTGATATTTCAGGGTGAATCCAGCACCTGTTGCTATTGGAATCTGACCACCAACGATACCAGAACCACCGAGAAGGCGATCTGTATAAAAATGCATCGAACCACCCCGTCCCTTTGCATTTCCTGTGGAACGTCCATAAAGTTCAGCCATCAATTCATCTTGGGTAGCCCCAAGAAGTAGCGCTAAAGCATGGCAGCGGTAGGAGGTGGCAAACCAATTGTTAGGACCAATTGCTTGGAGCACAGCAGTTTGAATAGCTTCCTGTCCAATATAGGCATGAAAGAACCCCCCGACTTTCCCTTGCTGATATGCAGATTCGGCACGGATTTCAAAGTTGCGTATCATCAGCATACGGCGCAAGTTTTCAATTAAAGCTTCTTTTCCCAATGCTTTAATCATTTTAGCGCGATCGGATGGAAAAAATACTCTCTGCTCTTCTTTGGGCATTGCCTTTTTCATAAATAGTCCTTTTTTAACAGCAACGCGATCTACTAGTATCCACTGGTTTTGGCTCTACAAATGGAATACCTTTAGCGGCATCCTGTGCAACTTCATGGTCGACAACAGCAGTCACGCAAGCGTCTGACCACACATTTATCGCACTTTCCAGCATATCTATCATTGTATAAAAAGGGAGAATAATTCCCAAAATATTTAAAGGAACGTTCATTGCAGCAAGAAAAGCACCGGAGAGAAAGTAACATCCCATTGGGACTCCTGCATTGCCTATCGCTGCAATTGTTGCGATACCAATCCATAACACCATTTCAATTCCTGAGAAAACAACTCCATTGCTCATCGAAACGTAGAGCACTGTAATCAAAATAAAGGCGGCGCAAGCGTTCATATTGATCGTTGTGCAAAGAGGAAAAGCAAAGCTTGCAACCTTAGGTGACATCTTAGCATTTTCCTGCGCACAGCGAATCGCCATCGGAAGAGCCGCACTAGATGATTTAGTAAAGAAAGCAACAGAGAGTGCTGGCATCATATCGCGCATGAGTTTAAGAGGACGAAGGCCTTTTGTTTTTATTAAAACAGGAAGGACAATCAACGCTTGAATGAGATTAGCAAGGAGCACGCAAGCCAGGTAAAGAGCTAAGCTGTGAATTTCCAGTCCTTGGCGAAAATCCTTAAAGAACAGTGTAATGAACGCCCAAATGGCGATCGGCATCAACCTAATTAGCCAGGAAGTAACTTTTGTCACAGCAGCGTATAAACTAGAAAAAAAGCTATGGAGCACTTTGCGGTTGTGTTCTGGCAATGTCAGCACAGCCAAGCTAAGAAGAATCGCAATAAAAAGAACTCCGATCACGTGATTCTCTGCAAAAGGCTGTATGAAATTCGAAGGAATACTTTTTAGTAAGTAGGCGTAGTAACTCCCTTGCTGAGCCACAGGTTCTCCCAATTTAGTCTCTGCCACTAATCCTGTGCTCACAGGATCTATCATCACGAAGAGAATCAATGCAACTGATGCAGCTATCACAGTTGTCAATAAAGTGTACTTAATTACTCGTTTCCCTAGACTTTTGACTTCACTGACACTATCCATTCCCGATGCCGTAGAGACAATAGAAAGAAAAATAATCGGCAGACTCACAAGTTTAAGCAGATTAATAAAAATCTGTGCGGCGGCATCGGCGACTGTATTTGCAACAGGAAGATCCAAGTAACCTGTTAAAATTCCAATTAGAGTTGCAAGCCCGATAGCCCAATTTAACGTCAATGCTTTCATTTTACACCTTAGATGTTCGTAAACGACTATGCTAGCCTTAATCAACTATTGATGTCAATATTAACAGAATAAAGGATGATTAAAGGGATCAGATAGACGTTTGCTAAAATCCACTTGAAGACATTGTACAACAAAATCACTCAATCGAGCATCTAACTCTACCTCTGGTGGACTCAAAACTTCTCCATCGCGTTTTATTTTTAGCGGGAGTGGTTGAGGAGGATTTTTTTCAAACAGTTGAGAGAAATAATAAGCCAACTGTTTATTCTGAATTATGTTATCGGGAATTCGTTGCACGACGCAATCAATAGCATTCAACGACAATGCATCTTCTACAATCATCTTAAGAGTAGATTCAGGAGTTTTTTCCCATCTTTTAAGTCCTTGTAACAGGGTGCACAAACTTTCAGATTGCTGTTTCCAAGCCTCACCGATCCGAATTAACTTTTTTCCTGTTCTCAATTCAAAAGCGATACAACCCAAAGACCAAATATCAATAGAGGGTCCCATGATTTGTTTATAGAGCTGCCAATCTTTCTCTTGATAATCGTATATCACCATAGAATCGCTAATTTCTGGAGCTCTATATCCCAACGTCACCTTCCATTCAGCTGGCGGGGGCAGTGGTTCTGTCGTCAAAAATGCAGCATCAACATCGCACAAACGAACCTCTAACCTTCGCCTTTGTTCACCTGGAGTGATTTTAACCAAAATATTTCCCGGTTTTAAATCGCAATGTACTATCCCCCTAGGCTTTATAAACTCTAGACCTTCACAGATTTGCTTAATAATATCCACAACTTCTGCAAGAGGAGAAGGGCTTAACTTCATAAATGTCCGTAAATTCATGTCCATCGGTTCTAAAACAGAATAATAAAATTTCTCGTCTTCAAATAAAGCATGCACCTCGACAACTCTATTCCTAAATGTTTGATCCCCTAGGTTAAAACTTCGTAATATTCGCACTTCATTTTTTACGTTTCTCTGAACAATAAATTCAAACCATGTAAGCTCTTTTTTATAAATCTTTTCCGTTTGCTTTATCACGACATTTCTTTCAGGATCCAATACTAAATGAGCCGCAAAAACCTTTCCAAGCTTCCCCTCACCAACGACCTTGGGTTGTCCAGACTCATCTCTATCTATCTCATACCCATCTATATTTTCAGGGAAAATGGGAGTAATTTGCGACGAGGATACTACAGGTACGGCAGCAGCAGCAGAAGAAGATGCTAGTGGTCTTTCCGAACCTTTTATCTGAAATACAGGGTGAGCCAGTGGATTAGACAAGCGTCGCCTAAAATCCACTTGAAGGCATTGTATAACAAAATCACTCAATCGAGCATCTAACTCTACCTCTGACGGACTCAAAACTTCTCCATCGCGTTTTATTTTTAACGGAGGGGGTTGAGGAGGGTTTTGCCTCAATGTTTTTCTAAAGAAATGTGCCAACCGTCGACCTTCAATCATTTCCCGAGGAATCTTCCCGACAACGCGGTCAATAGTATTTAACACTAGACCATCTTGAGCAAACAATGCAATATTTTCGGAATCTAGTATCAATGACGGTATCAATGACAGTTTATCTTCATTCTTGGCAACTGAGTGCATTTGGTCTACGAAGTTCTGATGTTTTTCCTTCCAATGCTCATCAGAATCGGGGATTAACACTTTTCCTGTCCTCAATTCATAAGCGATGCAACCTAAAGACCAAATATCCATAGAAGGTCTCATAATTTGACGATAATTGCGTTTATCATTGTCATCATGAGGACGTAGCTGCATAGAATCGCTAATTTCTGGAGGCCTATATAGATGGGTCACCTTCCATGCAGTTATCGACGGAAGCTCTTTTGTCGTCAGAAATGCAGCATCGAAATCACATAAACGCACCTCTAACAATCTTTTTTTTTGTAAAACAGAAATAGTTTTAACCAAAATATTTTCTGGTTTCAAGTCATTATGCACGATATTTCTAGGTCTTATGAATTCAAGACCCTGACAGATTTGCTTAACAATATCCACAACTTCTGGAAGAGGAGAGGAGTTTAACTTCATAAATTCGTATAAATTCATGTCCATCGGCTCTAAAACAGAATAATAGAATTTCTCGGCTTCAAATAAAGCATGCAACTCGACAACTCTATTCCTAAATGTTTGATCTCCTAGGTTAAAGCTTCGTAATATTTGCGCTTCGTTTTTACCCCTTCTCTCAATAAGCAATTCTAGATATGTAGGTTGTCTTTGGCTTTTTTTATCGACCTTTGCCATTCGCTTTAAAACAACTTTTCTTTGGGGATCTGACACTAAATGAGCTGCAAAAACCGTTCCCATAGCCCCGTTACCAACAACCTTACCCATTTTATATCCACCTATATCTTCAGGGAACATCCCATGTGGAAAAGTATGCTGAGGAACTCCCGAGGAAACACCTGCTGCTGCACTCATCATTCACCTATCTCTTTCAGAGCCAATTTCTGCTTCTTCGCCACTTGGACCCGTTGTTGACACACTTCATGGTTCCATGGATCTTTCATGCGATCTTTCGGATATGCAACTACTCTCTTAATAAAATCTTCTAATTCTAAATGTTTTCCCAATTCAACTGGTCTTTTATTGAGAAAGGCTGATAATCCGGGCTTCTCTTCCATAGGGCCTGTATAATCTTCTTTCATCTCTGGAAATTGCTGACCTAAACAACTACAGTCCCATAAATCTCCAGGAATCGGCCCAAGACTAAGCCGGACAAGCCGACATATTTCTAAATTTTGTTCACATTGAGAATTCTGATCTCTTACGCAATGTAAAAAAGAGTCTTCATATGATCCTTGTCCTAGAGGCTTATCTTGACGGTACATATTTGCTAGAATACACCCCACGCTCCAAGCATCGACACCCGGTCCCATATGGTCAATATACGCTTTTTCAGCGACTTCATCATCTATTTTTTGGCATTTTTTTTCTGGCTCCGGATTTATTTCTGAGCATTCTTCTTCTGGCTCCGGATAAAAATCTAATGCCATTAACGCTTCTACCACATCTCTAAACCAAGCGGTGACGCCTGATGACTCAGCAGCTAATTTTCTAGCTGTTCCAATGGCAGTACCGCGATGTACCGATTGAGGCAATATGCGACTAGCTCCAAAATCAAGTAGCTTTAAAGTAAAATTGTCACAAACTCCAATATTTTTGGGGCTGAAATCGCCATGAAGTATCCCATTTTCGTTTAAAACGCGCAACATTTCGTCTAACTGACGAGCAGTCGATTCCAATTTTTCTAGTGGATGATTAGGCGATTTCTCACACTCATTCCATAAGGTATAATTACAGTGTTCAAAAACCTGCATACGCGTCCACTTCTCTTCCTTAGCACAAATAAGCCCTTCATAAAATTGTACGATAACACAATCTTTCTGCTTACGCTTCAGCTGATTAACTTCATATTGATTTAACAAATGAACGATTGATTCTTCAAAAACACTCTCTTTGAGAAGATCTTCATTCGGAATATTCTCATCATCTGATGCCGGACCTGGGATTCTTGCTGCAAAAACATATTTTGGGTGAGAGGTCAAAGCGATTTTATAAACTTTAGAAAAGGATCCTTTACCAATCGGATTAGGTTCAATAAGCGTATACTCTTTAGCCGCCGCACAATTCGCCTCATGTTCATCATACACTTTTCGATTGGGATCATCTGCCCTGATTGGTTTTTTTCCTTGATATTCAGGTATAATCGGGACAAGTTTACGTTGACCTGCAATTGGCCACTTCATTGCAACGTCATGCTGAACTGACTCAAAAGAGTTTTTTGGCTCAAATGCTGTCATCAAAAAAGAAAAAGGAACCCCATCTGGCATCACTTTAGTTCGCGGACATTGTTTAATCACCCACGTTTCTTGATGAGCTGAAGGGACGATTGAAGGACTGCCTATCGGCGATGTTGGACCACCTGCTGCTGACATTTTTACCCCCTTTTTGAACCCTGTACCACTCTATATCACAGGTAATTTTTTAATTGAAACAAAAAAAATATTTACATAGAAACACGGGTGTGATTAAAAATCGTCAGTGTACAACTTTTAATCACACCCTATCAACAAGGAACTGGAAAAAATTGGGGATTCGTGATACACTCGCCGCTATGAAGTACTCAAATTTAGAAGCATTCAAAAAACATCTTGAAAGCGCGGCTCCGGATCATTTTTCTAGTCTCTATCTCCTCCTCTCAAAAGAAACATTTCCCCGCAAAGAAGCGATGGAAAAGCTCGCTGAGCTTTCTCTTCACGAGGAAAGATCCCCAGAACTCTCCGTTCGCATATTTGATGGGGAAAAGCATTCTATCGAACAAATTCTTCCTGAACTCAATGCCCTCTCCTTTTTCTCTAAAAAAAGAATCATTTTCATCAACAATTGTGACTCCCTTGACAAGGCCGCGACGACGCAACTCGAAACCTACTTTGCTTCACCCAACAAAACAATCTGCCTTGTTTTGGCAGCCACGACACTAAATCGCGCAACTTCTTTCTATAAAAAAGCAGAAAAGATCGGAGTCCTACTCGACATCACCGAACTGAAACCGTGGGAACAGGAAAAAATAGTCGTTGAATGGCTTCATCAAGAAGTTCGAAAATACAAAAAACAATTCACTCCAGCAGCGGGACAAATCTTCATTAAACAATTGGGGACAGACCAAACGCTCCTGCAAAACGAAATCCAAAAACTCGTCTGTTATGTTGGAGAGCGATCAACGATCGACGAACGAGACATCGCTGCCATCTGCACTAGCGTCAATCTTGAGAATGCGTGGCAACTTGGAGAAGCGATTTTCAAACGAGATGCAGCTTCTGCTTTACGCATCTCCAAAGCACTCCTCAACGAAGGCACAGCACTCATCGCTTTGCTTCGTCAAATCCGATCCCAATTTCAAACCGAATACCAAATCTGTTCTATCCTTGCACATGGAGGGACCGCAGCTGATGTCACTGCACAGTTTCCCTACATGAAAGGAGCAATCCTTGAAAGACATCTATCTGCAGCCCAAAATTATGGAATGGAGCGATTTAAAAAGGGAATCCTCGCCATCGACACAACAGAATTAAAAGCAAAAAACAGTGCCACTGAAGATGATCTGCTCGCAGACATCCTCATCGCCACAATCACCTCTTAGGAATCATTTGATGAATGACAAAACAGAACCTTCACAAAAACCGGCACTTCTCCTTCTCCCTAATGTCCTTGGAGAGGTCAAGCACCACTCCCTTTTCCTCCCAGCAAGCGTTGACAAAGCAGTCGCTTCAATTGACGGTCTGATCGCTGAAAGTGCTGGCGGAGGCAGACGATTCCTCAGCCGGTTTGAAACAGCAAAGCCGGCACATGAAATTCCATTGGCACTTTTTAATGAACACACCCCGGATAGCGAAATCGATTTCCTATTACAACCGATCCGTCAAGGGGAAAGATGGGGATTGATTTCCGATGGAGGACTCCCCTGCATTGCCGATCCTGGTGCAAAACTTGTTGAGAGAGCACGCCGCAGCGGTATCGTCGTGCAGGCGTTTGTAGGACCATCTTCAATCCTTCTATCGGTGATGCTTTCGGGATTTTCCGGACAACGTTTTTATTTTCACGGATACTTGGATAAAGAACCTAAACGACGAGTGACAGCAATTAAACATTTAGAAAAACAGGCTAAGGCGGAGCAGGCAACCCAAATATTCATTGAAGCGCCATACAGGAACACTCATATGCTGGAAAGTTTATTGGAAAATTTACACCCAGAAACCTCTCTCTGCGTAGCCTGGGATCTCACCCTCCCCACTCAAGGAGTGGTCTCAGAAAAGGTCTCTACGTGGAAAAAAAGCTCTCTACCCAATCTTGAAAAGAAAACTGCAATCTTTCTGGTATCGTCTATTTAGCAGGAACTCTAACAAAAAATAACAGGATAAAAAGGATCGGCTTCGCCGGCAGGATGAGAAAGTTTTTATCCTGCCGGCGAAGCCGATCCTGCTTATCCTGTTATTTTTTTAGCTCATTACTGCAGATTTTTTAAGCCACAATGAATGAATTGCGTCTCCGATGAATCCTCCGCTGATACAACCAATGCCGATCCAGAAAAATTCTGCTGCCGACACAACACCAGTCATCACTCCTAAGGTTAACCCAGCTGCAAACAATGCCATGAAAATTAAGGACCATCCCAACTCACGGACAACTCCCTTAACGCCCGTACAAATATAAGCCGTTAACAGGCCTATAGAAAGAACAGCGACTCCAATCAACCATCCAGCAAAGGTGCTAAACAACACTCCCAAAAATACCGATCCCTTTAGAGCACCCAGGATGCTTCCTCCCGAGATAGAAAATAGACGTATAGCTGCTTGTTTCCAATCAATATGAACGGACTTTTCTGACAGTTTCATATCTAAACTCCCTTATAATTTTTGCGGATAGGACTTATACCGAAACACACTCAAAATAGCATCCTATCATACCCAGATTTTATACTGAAATACATTCAACCAAAAAGCCTAAGCATTCTTGCTTGGAATGAATCGCTATCACATCGCATGTTATCCACAATGTTTCCATATCCGTTAACGTTATAATCAACACCTCCATCAGATCTATCCACACAATGAATTTTTAATGGACTTAACTCAAAAAGACCCGAAATAGCGACTACGGCGCTCGAAACAGCTAATCCTGCACTAAGGGCAGAAAAACAGGTCCATTTCAAAGCGGATAATGGATGCGATAATCCGCTGTTATAAGCTTGTTTTAAACCTAAACCAGCCAATCCCAAGGAAATGGCTCCTGCAGACAAAAAATAGGAAGGGGGGACATAGTCTTCTCGATAAAGATTAAAATCATAAGAACCACCATTATTTCTAGTTAACTCGAACATAATAACCTCACTCTTGTTAAATTATGTATAAAAAAATGATTATATCATAACCAAAAACCAACAGTCAACTTATTTTTTAAATAAAAAAGAAGGTGGGGTCAGGCCTGACATTCTGACATTCTTTTATAAATACGCCAAAGAAGGTGGGGTCAGGCCTGACATTCTGACATTCTTTTATAAATACGCCAATATATCCACTCTAAAAGAT
>Ga0207113_1133_pt1 | contig 20333 bp, 13 predicted proteins | sample Alteio_BWMinHeat_69_FD_153559 | JGI IMG/M metagenome (GOLD analysis project Ga0207113, IMG submission 153559) | Enriched cells from forest soil in Barre Woods Harvard Forest LTER site, Petersham, Massachusetts, United States -... | ecosystem: Environmental > Terrestrial > Soil > Temperate forest >... | reverse complement strand
GTCGATCATTTCACTGATCGCATTCTGATCCAGGTGATATGGATTTACGAAAGCATCAGCTATGGATGGATTCAAAGCAAATGCACCATTATTACGGTTCCACAGGTTTTTCATATTCAGGGTGAACGACCATTGAGAGTTCAGCAGATATTTCAGATAAATATTATCACCGAACCGGTGTTGTTTGTCGAAATGCGTATTGTTGTAATCGTTGGTATAAAAACCATTGGATCCTTCATACAATCCCGCTACACCCAGGAATAATTTTCCAGCAATCAATGGCGCAGTGAATTGAAAAGTATATCGCTGCATTCCATAATTGCCGGCACTGGCTTCCAGTGAAAAATGCAATTGATCGTCTGGTTTTTTCGTAATAATATTGATCACTCCACCCATCGCATTTCTTCCATAGAGCGTTCCCTGCGGACCTTTCAATACATCAATATGGTCCACATCAAACAGCTGGGGAATATAGGTATCCAGCGTAAACTGCGGAACGCCGTCAATATAAGTTACTACTGCGGGATCATAGGAAGTGGAAGTAATACCACGGATAGAAATTACATTTCGTCCGTCGCCGGGATTTGCTGAATATAAATTTGAAACAATGCCTTTCAGTTGGTCGCTTGCCCAAAGCCTGTAAGCATCCACATCCCTTGAAGAGAGTGCTGTAATACTTATCGGTACGTTTTGAATATTCGCTTCCTGTTTTTCGGCGGTAACCACTACGGCATCCAACTGTGTGGTTGATCGCGCGAGTTGTATCACCAGTTTATCGCCGCTAAGAGGAAGCTGGATTTGTTTTTCAACCTTTGCATAACCAACGGAAGAAATTTCAACCGGATAAATTCCTTTTGGCAGATCAGGGATGGTAAACTCACCTGCGCTGTTACTCAGCACATAAACATCTGTATTCAGCACATGGATCGTTGCCCCTGAAATGACCGCTCCATCCTCGTTCCTTATCTCCGCTAAATTTTTAATTTGGGCATTTGCGATTTGAGACACGAACAACATCACTAGTCCGATATATTGTTTCATTGTTTTTTTAATGGTTGACTGTAGGCAGTTGACAGTTGACAGAATTAAGACTCCTATACTCCTATACTCTTATACTCCTATACTTGCCTTAAGCTTTACGCCTTACGCTTTGCGCCTTTTTTGGCTTAAGTGACAAAATATACTCGACAATCTGATCCATATCATTTTTCGCAAGATCCGGATGTGCAGACATGGCAACATCTCCCCAAACACCACTTCCGCCTTTCATGATTTTCTGACCAAGGTATGCAGTCGCTTTTTTATCCGTTGCATATTTTTCTGCTACACGTTTAAATGACGGCCCGATGGAAACACCATCTTCCTTATGGCAACTCTTACAATCCATCACCTGCGTCAGTGCATATCCCGCTGCGAAGGGTCCACGCGCTGAAGCAGAAGTATCAACAGTTGCTGCAGCAGCGGCGGCTGCCGTGGCGATTGGATTATACTCAATGCGGGATAATCCCGCATCGGGATTTTTCTGAAACCATCCTGTTCCATATTCGAGCAAATACAATTTTCCGTCAGGCCCTGCTTCCATATCGATACAATTATGTAATACCATATGGGGCATGAAAGATTCCATCTGTTCGAAATCTCCATTGGGTTGTAGCGTCACGTCTTTAATCCAACCCCTGATCCAGTCGTAAATAAATAATTTCCCATTGAAATAATCCGGATAACGTGTTGCTGCAGGATAAAAATCCGTATAGTAAACAGGCCCTGCCATGGCATTGCGGCCGCCCGTACCCAGTTCAGGGAATTCCGGAGAAAGCGCATAAGGATACCATATAAAAGCTGGCTGCGCCGGTGGTAAAACAGTAAGACCGGTATTATTGGAAGAATGATTTTCAGGTTTCGCGGGATCTAAAGCAGGACCGGAAACGCCCATTACATAATTATACTCATGATATGCATAATTATTACCGACAAAAAATGGCCATCCGAAATATCCGGCTTTCCTCGCCTGGTTTACTTCATCATATCCCCTTGGACCGCGCGTAGCGAGACTATCATCGGGAGCATCAGGTCCCACTTCACCCCAATACAGATAACTGTTCTTCTGATCCACCGTGATGCGATAAGGATTTCTGTTTCCCATCACATAAATTTCCGCCCTGGTTTTATCAGTACCTGGAGCAAAAAGATTTCCTGCAGGAATTTCATAACTACCGTCCTTGTGCACACGAATACGCATGATTTTTCCACGCAGGTCATTGCTGTTGCCGGCAGATCTTTCTGCATCGTATTGTTTATGACCCGGTGCGCCATTCAATGGAGCGAAACCATGATTAACATATGTCTGACCCGGTTCATCAAAAGGAGTAGAATTATCACCTGCGGAAAAATATAAAAGACTATCAGGACCGAAAGCAATCGATCCTCCTGTATGACAACAGATATCACGCTGTGATTTCACTTCCAGGATAACTTTTTCTGAACTATTGAGGATAGAATCATTTTCAAATGTAAAGCGTGACAAACGATTCACGGAACTGTCGGCCGGACTATAATAAATATACACCCAGTGATTGTTTTTGAAATCGGGATCCTTTGATAATCCCAGCATTCCTTCTTCCACATTTACATCCTTTAGCCTGGAATGAAAATATACATTCAGAAATCCTGCCTGTTTCACTTTGCCTGTTTCCTGTTTATACAGCATGATCTCCCCCCGCCGTTGCAGGATCAGGATATCCAGGTTTGGAAGAATGGTCATTTCAGTCGGCTCATAAAATGTCCCTGTAACCATCATATGTTTTGTAAAATGATCTTCTGAAGGAGGATAAGGAGTTATCGCCTTCGTATAATCGAGGGGCCTATAGTGACCGATCGCATATTCAACAGCATTCAATACCATTTTTAAATGTGCATCGTCTCCCGCATTTTTTGCAGTCAGGCTGTCGTTATCGTATTCAACGCGACCGCCATCATATTCCTGGTGCATGAACGAAACGCCGGAATCTCCTGTTGAGCCGATCATACGGCCATACCAGCGCCAGTTATAGGTCTTCGCTGTCGGATGAATTCCTGCAAATCCTCCTCCGGCCTGAATGAACCGTTCCAGTGCTATTCTTTGATTGTTCACAATGTTTACACCTGAACGATTTAAAAACAATACTGCAGCATAGGCAGATAAGGAATCATCCGTGAAAAGATTTGTCGTATCCGTCGCATTAATTTCAAATCCGTTGATATCCCCCAGTTTTTGCAATGCCTGGATAGCTGATGTGACATCAGGTGAAGGCGTATGATTTGTATAAACCAAAACCCGCGGATTGCCGTTGCGCTTCTGACTGCAGGAGATAAGAATTAAAAAGGAAAAAGCAAAAAGTAAAAAATATATCTTTTTCATGTTAAAAAGTAAAAAGTAAAAAGCTCAACGCGTTACGCGTTACACGTTAAGCGTTAAGCGTTAAGCGTTAAGCGTTAACAGGCCGCAAACTTACATATTAAGAGTTAAGATCGGCGATTTATTACATAAATGTCCAATATACTTCATGATCGGGCGAACCAGTGTAAATGAAGGGTTAATTCAGTTCCGTTAAGGGTATTACCACTTTTTAAAAACAAAAAATACAGCGGCTATCAGGAATGCAAATCCCACCAGATGTCATTTTTGGAATATGGTTAATGGTATATGGTTGATGGTTAAATTATTTTACACCCTGAGAAGGGTTCCACGACCCCTGCACTTTCCTGATATATACGATTTGTCCTGTATGATAGGCATTGTGCATGCTGATATGTCCGATGATTTCATACCATGCTTCCAATTTTTTTTCATCTGCAGTTTCAATGGCATTTTCCCAGCTCGATAAAAGGCTGTCCGCCTTTTTAACTGTTGCCGGCCAGGAATCTTTATCGACCGGCGCAAAAGTTTCATTGTTATCCCCTGAATATTTCGGTGCAGGCTGATTCAGAAATTTTGACAGCTCCTGCTGGTTCCAGAAAATGATATGGGTGGTGAGCTCAGCAATGGAATGGTCAGCACCTTTCTCTTTCCAATTGGCCTGGTCGGGAGTCAGACCCGCAATGGCAATATTCAATGGAGCAAACCATTCTTCCTTATTATGGCTTGTTTTCAGCTGGGCTAAAAGTACTTTCTTTAAAGTCAATTTTTCTGTTGTTTGAGATTTTGAATTGCTGATAAAACCGAGTAGCAATATAAAACATAAGAAGGGTTTCATTTTAAATAATTTTTATAAAAGGTTTATTCAGTTGGCGAAAAAGGTTTTGTTCACTATATAAATAAAATCAAAGAGATATGCATGATAGTAATCCTTAGTTTTAAGTATTTAAATTTACGCTAAGTTGTAAATATTGAAACGATCAATTCCCTGATTTTATGATACCAAAAATAAAACGCTTTCTATCTGAACCATTCCTGCACTTTCTCCTGATTGGTCTGATGATTTTCGTTACATCGTCTTATATATTAAAGAGAAGGGAGGCACGCAAAATTATTATTGATAAAGCTGTGATAGCAAAGCTAACCCTGGCATGGGAAACTCAATTTGGAAAAACACCTGATAACAAAGAATTAAAGATCGCCCTGGATGATTATATTAAACAGGAGGTTTTGGTAAGGGAGGCACAACAATTGGGATTAAACCAGGATGACGAAATAATCAAAAGACGATTGCAGCAGAAAATGGCTTTCATTATCAAAGACAATATTATCGTTCCTGATCCGGATGAGACAACACTGGAATCCTATTATGAAAAAAATGCAAGCAAATTTACAGAATCTCCAAAAGTCTCTTTTTCACACATTTATTTCAGTGCTGATAATAGCAATAGTGAAAAAGCCAGACAAAGAGCGCTTGAAGTTTTGCACAGTCTGGAAGCAAAAACAGCTCCGCCAAGGGCACCGCAACTTGGAGATCATTTCATGCTTTTATTTGATTATAATAACGTTGATAAAACTGAGTTGACTGGATTGTTCGGCGATTCACCATTTACCGATTCCTTATTTACGGTTAAGGAAAATAAATGGTTCGGACCTTTTCTATCAGGTTATGGATGGCATTTGATGTATGTAAATAAGAGGCTGGGGAATATAACTCCGCCCTTAAGTAAAATAAAAGACAAAGTAATTGACTCGTATAAAAACGATAAATTAAATCAAATGGACGATGATGCCATGGTTAAACTGGTTGAAAAATACAACGTGGAATTAAAAGTTGATTGAATCGTGTAAAACAATGAACAAATTAAGAAAGGGATTCATTTTAATTGTTTTTCAATTATTGTTTCAATGGGCAGAAGCACATGAGATACGGCCGGCATACCTGGAGATCAGGGAATATCCAAATAGAGTTGAAATTTTCTGGAAACAACCTGCATCGGGAGAAACTGGCATTTATCTGACGCCTGTTTTAACTTCAGGATGGCTGACAGATTCCACCTCGGATAATTCATCTACCGGAGCAGCATTAATACGTCAGTGGAAAATTAAGACCAAAAAGACAATTGCAGGGCAGACTATTACCATTGATGGTTTGAAAAACACGATAACCGATGTACTGGTCAAAATTATATTTTCTGATGGAACTAGTGTCACGAGAATCATTCGACCTTCAGATCCCAGTTTTGTTATCAGCAAATCACAGCAGTCTGCATTGCCGGTATTGGACTATTTGAGGTTGGGAATTGAGCATATTCTATTTGGTATTGATCACCTGTTATTTGTACTCGCACTCATCTTAATTGTAAAGGGAAAAAGAAGGTTATTAAAAACCATTACTGCTTTCACTTTAGCACATAGCATTACGCTGGCAGCAGCCACTCTCGGATGGGTACATATCCCGTCTGCTCCTGTAGAAGCAGTCATTGCCCTGAGTATAATATTTCTTGCGGTGGAATTGGTTCATTATTACCAGGGGAAAAAGGTTTTCAGCCGTCAGTATCCCTGGGTAGTTGCCTTTATTTTTGGTCTTCTTCATGGCTTTGGTTTCGCCGGGGCTCTGGCAAATGTAGGATTGCCTCCAAATGATATTCCACTTACATTATTTCTGTTTAATGTTGGGGTAGAGACAGGTCAGATTATTTTCATTTTTGCCGTAATGCTGGTAATCTGGGTTTTGCGTAATGCATTAAAAAACATGCCTTCGTGGATGCGTTGGATCCCGCCTTATGCTATCGGTTGTATGGCTGCCTTTTGGTTTTTTCAAAGACTTACCATTATTTATTTCCCCTGAATTGATTATACGGTTTTGTAACGTTTAACCGTAAAATGTCAGGTGAAGCAATCCTGCATATCAATTAATTGTACCTTGGAATGCGAATCCCATCATTGAAAAATTATTTGTATGAAACCTTATCTGTTTTTTCTCATAGCTTCCTGCATTATTATTATATCCTGTAATAGCGGCAGCGGAAATAAGGAAGCGACTTCAGATTCTGCTAAGGGAACAGATTCCAATACTGTTGCTGCACTTCCTCCCAGGAACCCGGATAAGAATTGTTATTTCGGTAGTACGCATACACATTCTACCATGTCTTTCGACGCTTATAATTTCGGATGCAGAACAACGCCCGACCAAACTTATGATTTTGATGCCGGTGGAGAAATCGAATACCTGGGTGTAAAAATGCAACGCAAGCAGGGGCTTGATTTTACTTGTCTTACCGATCATTCGGAATATTTGGGAATTAACCAGTTATTAATAGATACTACAAACCCATTATCAAAAAGCCCCGTAGGTAAGTTGGTGAATTCGGGTAACAAGGATTCTGCTTTTAAAGCATATGAAACCATGGCATTATCCATGGTACATGAAAAACCTATCGATTACCTGGTGGATCCGAAGGTAATTGCCACTAACTGGAAATATGAAATTGATATTGCTAATAAACATTACAAACCGGGAAAATATACTACCATTCCTTCATACGAATGGACCTCTGCACCGGGCTTCGCAAATATGCACAGGAACGTTTTCTTTCGGGGTGATAAATTACCGGACGTAATTTTTTCAGTATTGAATTCCAACAAGCCGGAAGACCTCTGGACCTGGATGGAAGCACAACGTAAAACAGGCATCGATGTTTTTGCCATCAGCCATAATGGCAACATAAGTAACGGATTGATGTACCCTTTAAAAGATACCTATGGAAACCCACTGGATATTGCTTATGCAGAACGCAGGATGGTGAATGAACCACTTACTGAATTAATGCAGACGAAGGGAACTTCAGAAACACATCCTACTCTTTCACCAAATGATGAGTTTGCCGACTATGAACTTTTTGTAAACTTACTCTACCCCGCTAAAGTTGTTCCTTCCAAAATTAGCGGAGGTTATGTAAGAGAAGCATACGGCCACGGTTTGGAATTATTGAAATCAAAGGGAGGCAATCCTTATAAAATGGGTGTTGTTGGGGGAACAGACATGCATAGTGGCATGAACGCAACGGAAGAATATAATTTTAACGGCAGCCATGCAGAAGGTGACAACACGGCCAAAAAAAGATTGTATGCTCCTTTAGGAATTGGAACTGATGTCATAAAAGAATCCGCAGCAGCATTAACAGGTGTGTGGGCAGAAGAGAACACAAGAGATGCCATATTCGATGCGATGAAACGTAAGGAAGTATTTTGTACCTCCGGACAGTTAATGAAAATAAGGATATTTGGCGGCTGGAATTTTGATCAGAATACAATAAAAGCAGATGACTGGGTAAAAACCGCTTATGCAAATGGCGTACCGATGGGTGGCGATTTACCGATTATGAGTGGTAGCGCAAAAGCTCCAACATTTATCGTACAGGCTGTAAAAGACCCCAATAGTGGTAACCTCGATCGTATTCAGATTATTAAAGTTTCTCTTAAAAATAGTAAACATTTTGAAAAAATATACAATGCTGTCTGGTCTGGTGACAGGAAGATAAATCCAGCTACCGGTAAATTACCTCCTGTAGGAAATACTGTGGATGTCAAAAATGCAAGTTATACGAATACTATTGGCAGTGCAGAATTATCTGGCTTCTGGACAGATCCTGATTTCGATCCAAAAGTACCTTCCTGCTATTATATCAGGGTGTTGGAAATTCCGGTTCCAAGATGGTCAACTTATGACGCTAAAGCTTTGGGCGTTGATGTGCCTAAAGGCAATCCAACTTCCATACAGGAACGTGCATGGTCTTCCCCTATCTGGTACACTCCTAAGAAAAGTTAGTCCGGGAATATTATAATTTATAATACAACTGCTGAATGAGCTGATGATTCATTCAGCAGTCTTTTTGAGTGAAAAATGCATACGGTTTATTTGATTTTTTCAATCCAAAAACTGCGATAAGCCGTATATGCTATAAGTTCTGCATAATTATCAAAACCCTTTGAAGATTTATTCAACAACATTTTTCTGTAATCGTCCGGTTGATTTAAAGAAGATTCAGTTCAGAATTTATGAGAAAATGGCTGATTTTTTTGACTTTACTGGTAAGCCGGGACAGTTTCGGTCAATCGCAGGCTATTTCAGGCAATATTATTGATAGTGGCACCAACCTGCCGATAGAAGGGGTAAGTGTAAGTTTATTACCGGGGAAATTAGTTTCTGCTACCAATGCAGCAGGGATATTTTCTTTCAGGTCCGCAGAAAATATGGAAGGCTTTCTCATTACTGCTATAGGATACACACCGGTAACCATTTCATTAAAAGATTTTCATCAGAAAAGAAATATCGTTATTCTGGTGCCCGTAGCAATTGAATTGACCAGTGTAACAGTTTCACCCCAACCGGGTGAACAATTCCAGGCCTCCGGTAAAATTGATATCGCCCTACGTGGTATCAACAATTCACAGGAAGTACTTCGTCTTGTGCCCGGTTTATTTATCGGGCAGCACCAGGGTGGTGGAAAAGCTGAACAGATATTTCTTCGCGGATTTGATTGTGATCATGGAACTGATATTAGTATCAATGCAGACGGCATGCCCGTCAACCTGGTATCTCACGCGCACGGGCAGGGTTATGCGGATACCCATTTTATTATTCCTGAAACCATCGGAACTGTGAATTTCAAAAAGGGTCCTTATTATGCCGAAAAAGGAGATTTCTGTACGACCGGCTATGTGGACTACCATACTTTAGATGCTCTGCCTGAAAATATGGTAAAGATGGAAGGTGGCATGTTCCATACTTTTAGGTTCTTAGGGATGTTCAATCTTTTAGATGAAAAATCAAAGGCCAATCAACAATCCTGGTATGTCGCTACTGAATACCGGTATACGGACAGTTATTTCGACAACCCACAGCATTTTAACCGCTTTAATATTTTCACGAAATACAATGGTAAGATTTCCAATAATACCTGGATTAATTTTTCCGCCTCAGCCTTATACAGTAAATGGAATGCATCCGGACAGATTCCTGAACGGGCTGTATCGGAAGGCATCATTGGCTTTTATGGATCTCTGGATCCCAATGAAGGAGGTGTTACTACAAGAACTAACGCGAATGTTCAAACGCTTACTTCCCTTCGAAACGGCGACATCATTAAGAATCAGCTCTATTATTCATATTACACTTTTGATCTTCATTCCAATTTTACATTTTACCTGGCAGACACTGTAAACGGTGATGAAATCAGACAAAAAGAAGCCAGGAATTTATTCGGTTATAAAGGAAGATATGAACACACGGGTTATATAGGTTCGGCCAAATTAAGTACTGAAGTGGGCATTCAATTCCGGGGCGATGCAACGAATAATTCAGAACTCTCCCATACAAAGGATCGTTATACCCTATTACAAAGATTTAAATTGGGAAATATCACCGAGATGGACGCCAGTGCATTCATGAATGAAACAATTCGTTTCAATGATCATTTTAGTGTAAATACAGGATTACGTTTTGACCAGTTTTATTATACTTATAATAATAATCTGGCTGCTGATTCTTTATTTTCGGGAACCGGAGTTTACAAGGTGAATGATCATAGTCTCAATCCCAAATTGAGTTTATTCTATCATCAAAATGAAAGCCTGGAATTTTATCTGAACCTGGGAAAAGGATTTCATTCCAATGATGCTCGCGCCGTTGTTGCTGAGAAAGGTGCTATGTCACTTCCGGGAGCATATGGGGCTGACCTTGGGACTGTTTTCAAACCTTTCAATAATCTGATCATCAATGCTGCATTATGGTATATTTTGCTTGATCAGGAATTTGTATATGGAGGAGATGGCGGTACGGTGGACTTCAGCGGCAAGACCCGTCGTGTTGGTTTTGATTTTTCCGCCAGGTACCAGCCAGTACAATATTTATTTTTTGACCTGGATCTCAATTATGCGTATGGTCGTGCGATTGATAATGCAAAAGGACAGGATTTTATACCGCTTGCACCTGTGTGGACAAACACCGGCGGCATAACCTATAGCCGGATGGAAGGCTTCAATGGAAGCCTGCGTTACCGTTATATGGCAGATCGTCCTGCGAATAGTGAAAACAGTCTTACGGCCGTTGGGTATTTTGTTACAGACTTCGTGCTGAATTATACAAAGAAAAACTATGAAATAGGTTTTACAATCGATAATGTGCTGAATACAAAATGGAAGGAAACGCAATTCGATACCATCACAAGATTAAAAGGGGAGCCGGCTCCTGTTGATGAGATTTGTTTTACACCGGGGACTCCGTTTGCTGGGAGATTAAGTTTTACCTTGTTTTTTCGTTGACCGTTGGCGGTTGGCGGTTGGCGGTTGGCGGTTGACGGTTAACGGTTGACGGTTGACGGTTTTCACTCTTATACTCTTATACTCTTATACTCTTATACTCTTATACTCTTATACTCTTATACTTGCCTCAGCAATTGATCTTCCTGCAATAAACCCGCTCGTCCATGCATGCTGAAAATTAAAACCTCCAGTAATACCGTCCACGTCAAGTAATTCGCCCGCGAAGTATAAGCCGGGGCGGAGACGGCTTTCCATGGTATGGTGATTAATTTCAGAAAGACGAATACCTCCGGCCGTTACAAATTCTTCTTTGAAAGTTGTTTTACCATCTACGCCGAACGGCATATTGGAAAGTTGTTGAATCAATTTATTCTGAAGTGTGGAAGGCAGATCGGCCCAGTGTATATCTTTGAGGCCGGATTGTTCCAGCAGCCACTCCCAAAGTCTTTGCGGCAGGTCCCAGGGATTTTTCTGTCTGATTTTTTTCCCTCCCACAGAATCACGGATCATTCGCACATCATCCCGAACTGACTGTTCAGTCATATTACCCAGCCAGTTCACGCGTATTTCAAAATGATATTCTTTTTCTTTCAGCACCCTCGCTCCCCAGGCAGACAGTTTCAAAATAGCAGGCCCGCTCATTCCCCAATGTGTGATCAATAAGGGTCCTCTCTCCCTGAGAGATTCGCCGCTTATTTTTACCTGGGCATCGGGAACTGAAATGCCCATGAGTGAAGTGACATCATTACCAGGCATATTAAAAGTAAACAGAGAGGGAACCGGTTCTTCGATGCTATGGCCGCTGGAAAGGATCCAGTCAAACATGTTCGGTTTCGGATATCCTCCCGACGCAAGGCAAATAAAATCAGTCTGCAGTTTTAATTCATTATTAAAATGTATAATGAAGGAATGAGGACTGCGATTGTATTCAATATTTTTAATCTCATGATGGAGCCGGATTTCAACTGAATATTTATTTGCTTCCTGCAGGAGACATTCTATAATGGATTGTGAGGAATTGCTTACAGGAAAGATTCGCCCATCGGCTTCAGTTTTCAAAGGCACTCCCCTTTCTTCAAACCATTGCATGGTATCGCTGGTAAAAAACTGGTGAAATGTTTTTTTCACGAAGCTGGAGCCCCTGGGGTATTTTTTAACTATATCCGGAATAGAGAAACAGGCATGGGTAACATTACAGCGACCTCCTCCGCTTACTTTAACTTTCGATAAGAGTTTCCCGGTTTTTTCTACCAGGATCACTTTTAATCCTGCATTTAATCTTGCTGCAGTTACGGCACAGAAAAATCCGGCTGCTCCACCTCCGGCAACTACCAGTATTTTTTGCATCAGATCATTTTATCCCCGTGAAGATGGTGATTTTTATATAAATGAAGAATCCCTCCGGGAACGGAGGGATTCTGGATCTAAACCAAAAGACTAGTGCTAAAAATTTTTATCAGAGATTAGTTCTTTTATTTTTGGGAACTGCATATCTGTGCCAGCCATTTGAACCTTCTGTACTCAGAACAATGGTTTCATCGGCATTCTTAAGCTGGATATAATAATATACACCATCATCATTGGTTACCTGGAACAGTTCGGATACCCAGTAGTTAGCATAGTGTTTCTTGATATCCTTCTGTAGATGAACCGGCAGGCTGCTGGTAAGAATATTATGTACCAGGCCGATCAGGTTTCCCTGGAAATCATAGTAAGCATACATAATATCTCTGTCAAGCTGAAACGTTGCCATGATATAACTGCTGGTTACATCCCATTTAACATCGGATGCCTGGTTAAAATCATTTTTAAATGATGCAAATACACGTTCGTTGATTTTGGTTGTAGTTTTTGCAAATGAAGTGCCGGTAAGCGCCAGCAGGATTGCGATGGATAGAATGATCTTTTTCATGATTAATGTTTTATATGTTTTCGATTAGTTTCTGAATATAAGACGCAGGTTCTTCGATCATGTTGCAGCTGCTTCAAAAAAAACATAAAGAAAAAATCTGTGTCGCTCATACTCTGTAAAGGAATGGCGTGCCAAAACATTAAACCGCTGAAAATCAATCAGGGCAATGGATTGCTGTAAAACGGACTGTCCGTATCCGTACAGTTCTGGTATATTATCAAACAGAAGGAAAAGTTAAAACAAGTATGGGAGTATGGGAGTATGGGAGTAAAAAATAAAATCTGATTTTAAAAAAGCTGGATAAAGGCAAGACCGGCACCATGATTTTCCATAACGGGGACGATCATCTTTTTACCGCAGGATTTCGGGAAGAAAGTTCTTTTTAATATAGGATATATCCAGTAAGCTAACTCAGTTGAAGCGATGCCGAAACCCGCACCTGCGATAACGTCATGTAACCAATGTGCATTGTTATAAATTCGCAAATACCCGACGGTTCCCGCCACCAGGTAACCTCCTATTCCATACCAGACAGATGCATTCTTATATTCTTCAAAAAGAAACGTAGCAGACAGGAATGCTTCGGCTGTGTGACCGGAAGGAAAGGACTGGTAATCGTTGCCATTCGGACGTAATTCATGACTAATATTTTTTATAGGATACACAAAACCTCCCATAATGACATTGGAGATCAGGTAGATCATACTCATGTCAATATAATTGTGTTCACCTTTTATTCCGGCAAGATTTAACGCATACACAGCAACAGCCGGTGCAAACTGTAAGTAATTATCAATGGTTGTTGTATTATGAGGATGATCAACCCACACATATTGCTGTACTGACTTGCTTATATTAAATAAAGCATCAGATTTCGTAGCTATATAACCATATGTAATTAAGGCTGCGGGACCGATAAATTTTTTTACATTAAATTTCTGATAACATCCCGGTGGGTAGACAGCTGTTGAATCTTTGTATGCATAAGGCTGAATGGTTTGTGCATGCAGAATAAAAACAGCAGGAAGTTGTATCACAGAAAGAATAAACTTATGAAAAAACAAATTCCTGGTCGGTCTACCCATATATTTCAACGCTGTAATAAATAATACCTAAAAATATGTTTTAATTATCCAGCAATAATTCCACGGCCAATGATTAACAAATAAAAAGCAGTGGATTAAGATATTTTACAGATCCTTCCGAAAAATTTTACTGAATCATTTATCTTTGCACCAAATAATGTTCTATGTCGCTTATCCCAAATAAGAAAAACAAAAAAGATAACCGCCCGGGCGGAGGTGGAATCGGAAATACCAAACCGAATCAACAAAACCAGAAAGGGAAGCTTAATACGAAGGGATTATCCCGCAATACCAAATTGACCGGCGGATCGCAGAGAGGGTCTTGATGGTTGACGATTGACGGTTGACAGTTGACAGTTGACGGTTGACTGTTTCTCACTACCATACTCGCACACTTGCTTTCAGCCTTAGGCGTTAAGCGTTAAGCGTTAAGCGTTCGGCTTAGGATCCCATCCCTTTTCATATTCTCTCTGCCAGAGCTTCATGGCGTTTGGATCATGAAGAATATGCCCGTTTTTTTCATCACAATCCAGCGAAGTGCCTATTCTTTGTGAAATGTTGGCGAGGTGACAAAGCAATACACTTTTCTGTGCTTCGTTAACCGGAGAATTCAGTTTTGCTTCACCACGAATGCTGTTGACGAAATTTTCGAAATGATAGAAATCGAGATTGCCCGTTGCACTTACCGGATTGGCAGGATCAGCAGCCATTTCTCCTTTCACTTCTTTAACAAGTTTATTCCCCGCATCAAAAATCTTATAATCACCGGCACCCAGATTGACCAGGGTTCCTTTCTCCCCATAAATTGTGAATCCCCTTCCGGCTCCTTCAACAGGAAATTTATTACAACTTCTTCCTTCCCAGGTAATAACTTTCTTTGTACCGAATTCGAATGAGGCGATTTGCGTATCCGGTGTCTGCCAGTCATCATGATATGCATATCGTCCGCCTGACGAAGTAACTTTCGTCGGATAATCCACTCCCAGGAACCAGCGGCAGCAATCAATTTCATGGGTTCCGTTATTACACGCTTCACCGGTTCCCCAATGCCAGAACCAATGCCAGTTATAATGAATGAGATTATCCTTGTATTCTCTCCGCGGTGCAGGTCCCTGCCATAGTTCATAGTTGAGGGTTGCCGGAACAGGAATAACTTTTCCGATACCGATAGGTTTACGATCGTTGACATACCATGCTTTGGCCATATAAGGATCACCAATGATCCCTTCACGAACCTGCTTAACGGCTTCTATCAATGTAGGGAATGACCTTCGCTGGTTTCCCATCTGGATTAGTTTTCCATAGCGGTTCATTGCCAGAACGAGCATCTCACCCTCAGCAGGATTTTGTCCGCAGGGTTTTTCAACATACACATTCTTACCATGAGAAACTCCCAGGATGGCGGCCGGAGTATGCCAGTGATCCGGTGTTGCTATCACCAATCCGTCAAAATCATTTTTCTGAACGAGTTCCCGGATATCCCTTACAAGAATGGGTTTACGCGGAGCACTTTTCAATGCATCAAATCCATGCTGAATAGCGCCATCTTCTACATCGCAGATATAGGCTATTTCAACATTGGGAAGCTGGGCATAAGACTTTGCCAGGTAAGAACCCCGGCTATTCAGGCCCATTACTGCCAGAATCACTTTATTGGAAGGAGCATTCTTACCAAATACAGGAAAATTTAAAATCTGAATACCTGCTGCGGCGATAGAACCTGTTTTTATAAAATCTCTCCTTTTCATACATTATTATTATTCAAGTACGCGAATTTTGATACTTCGAAAGCTGACCTCGTTTCCATGATCCTGAAGCAGGATATGTCCTTCCGGCGCCTCTCCGAAATTCGGCCAGACCTTATACTTACTAACGGCTACGAGTGCCCGAAAAGCAGGCGACCCCCTTTCATATTCCAGTACTTTGATCCCATTCAGGTAATGCTCCACATGGTTGTTAGGATAAACTATAATTCTTCCAGTATTCCATTTCCCGACGGGATGTATAAATCGTGCCTGTTTAGCGGCAGGAATGAGATCGTATAATGAAGCCATTGTGCGGTCACCATCTCTTCCGAGTTTGGCATCCGGGTGGAGGCTGTCGTCCAGTATCTGGTACTCCAGGCCGATAGCAGATCCTTCATTTTTTTCTTTCAGTGTTACGAAATATTTTACCCCGCTATTGGCTCCTGCCGTTATTCTGAAATCAAAGGACAGATCAAAAGCTTTATACTGATCAAGGGTTACGATATCGCCTCCGTTGGCAGCTTCATGCCCTTCCGAAGAAAGCACCGTAATATTTCCGTCATTTATTTCCCAGCCTTTACTTGGAAAACTGTCTTTGTATGCACCCCGCCAGCCTTTGGAACTTTCCCCGTTAAATAAAAGTTTCCATCCGCTCTTCATTTCAAAATCCGTGAGCATATTCGGAATTTCATTCTTAACATAAAATCCCTTTGGCAAATCATCAAACTTTGAGAGGGACTTGATTCGGATATTCCTGAAAAAAACCCTGTATGGTTCGAGTGATGGTTTTGAAACGGCATGCACCTGCAGTGCAATGAATCCCTGGTAGTCGATCATATCTACCAGGCAGGCAGCCGGGACACCGTTGATCCATGTCCTGCTTTCATTTCCGATGCATTCAATTCTGACTTTATTGAATTCTTTTAATCTATAATAGCCCTGCGCCTTGGGATTCTGGGACAGCGGATATAACCAGTCACGTCTTCCTTCATCGTAAATACCGCCAGACCAGCGGCGGGAAGAGGGATCAATTTCATATTGATACCCGTATACTTTCCCCTTACCTCCGTTTCCAGCGGGATCAAAATGACTCCTGAATTGTATGCCGGAATTGAAAGCGGTATCAGAACAATAGACTTCCATTTCCAATACAAAATCTCCATATTCAGTTTCTGTTGCAAGAAAACTATTGGGAGAATTCGGAACTGCAGTGCCCATGATTGCACCGCGGAAAACTTCAAAGGTAGCTTTCCCTGTCAGCTGTTTCCAGCCGGTTAAAGTGGTTCCGTCGAACAGGTTTGTCCAGTTTTTCTGTCCAAAAACTGTTGTGAAGCAAATAAAAATGATAAAGGATACTGAGAGCAGGAACTTTTTCATATTTCAGCAAATTGATTGAATCAAAAACAGGACTAAGTTAAACATTGAAGATGATTTTCATAGGAGTATTTGCAATTTCCAGGGGACTGGTTTTGGTAATTTTCCATTATATTGAAACATGGTTGAAGAATCTCTGCTTTATGTGATAGCGCTTTTATTTGCGGTCATGCTCCTGGTGATTCTGGGACAAAAATTACGTATTGCTTATCCGGTATTCCTGGTAATCGGCGGCTTATTGATCAGCCTGGTACCCGGCGCTCCCCTGACCGGAATTAGTCCGGATCTTATTTTTCTTATCTTTCTTCCACCCCTGCTCTATGAAGCTGCCTGGTTTACTTCCTGGCCTAATTTCTGGAAAATGCGCTGGCCAATTGCGTTGCATGGATTTGGGCTGGTTATCGTTACTTCTGTAATTGTGGCATATGTTTCTGAAAAACTTATCCCCAGATTTACATTATCTATCGGCCTGCTGCTGGGAGGAATCATATCGCCGCCGGATGCTGTATCGGCGAGTTCGGTATTGAAATTTTTCAAGATCCCAAAAAAAGTAAAGACGGTACTGGAAGGTGAAAGTCTCGTGAATGATGCTGCGAGCTTAACTGTATTCCGCTTTGCACTGGCTGCGGTTATTTCCGGAACCTTCGTGTTTCATAAATTTGCAGATTCATTTTTAATAGTTACCCTGCTTGGAATTGCAGTCGGCCTTTTCATAGCACAAATTATTTATTTCGTACATAAATTATTTGTCACTACATCCAGTATTGCGACAGCCCTTACGCTTATTACACCCTACGTAATGTATCTCACGGCGGAACACTTTCATGTATCGGGTGTACTTGCCGTTGTGAGTGGCGGATTATTCCTTTCCTACAGGTCGAAAGACATTCTGAATTATAAAGCAAGGGTGCAGGCAATTGGTGTATGGACCACGCTGACATTTATTTTAAACGGATTGATATTTATCCTGATCGGACTTCAATTACCATTGGTTGTAAACAGTCTGAAATATTATTCACTTGAAGAAGCCTTCCGTTACAGTTTATTTATTACGGGTCTTATCATCCTTATCCGCATCGTTTGGATGTATGCGGCCACATACCTGCCTTATATCGCAAATAAAAATCTTAGTAATAGTATTTTGAAACCCAATGCACGTGAAATCTTCCTGGTTGGATGGGCGGGCATGCGGGGCGTTGTTTCTCTGGCATCAGCGCTTGCCATTCCTGTAACGCTGGCAGACGGTAAAGAATTTCCGGAAAGGGATCTCGTTTTATTTATCAGTTTTATGGTAATACTGGTGACACTGGTGTTGCAGGGATTAACACTTCCCTGGGTAATCAAAAAATTGAATCTGAAAGAGGACAGGCTTGAAATTCCTGCAGACATTCAAACGCAGCAAATTCATCTGAGGCTGATGAAACTATCTATTGCACATATTGAAGAAAAATATCAGGCATTAATTCAATCGAACACGCTGGTAAAAAATTATAAAAAAAACCTTGAAGAGGATATGGATTTTACGATGGCTAATATAGAGTGCTTAAAGAATGATGAGAATGAAAGGCACCAGGTGGAAGAATTCAATCAGGTCCGGCTTGATCTGGGTGAATATCTTACCAGACAGCTGACAATCCTAAGACTACAGAAAGTTTTTGATGAAGACATTATACGAAGGGAAGAAGACAGAATTGACCTGGAACAGAACAAAATAGGGTGAAAAATACAAATACAGGTTCAAATCCCAGCGGAATCAGCTAATAAATCAGCTTTTCTCCACATATCAACATTCCCTTACAAATAATTTGTGCGAAGCTCATTTTCCACTATTTTTGCACGCTCAAAACAAGGGGGTAGATCCCGGTTTTGTACCTGGCAGGTTCATTGAAAAATAACCGGCAAGATTCCGTAGCTCAGTTGGTAGAGCATTACACTTTTAATGTAGGGGTCCTGGGTTCGAGTCCCAGCGGGATCACTTTTAGGAAAAACAAATTACACCAAAATCGTTTATAATTTAAGGAATTTAAACACAAATGGTGCACCGGATTTTCTTCTCAGAACGCCAATATATATGCCCGTCTCCACGCTTCTGACATCAATACTCACGCTCGTTTGATTCTGTATCTGCTGAGTCATCAGCAGTCTGCCGCCATCGCTGTTAAACATTTCAAAACTCTGCCATTGATCGTTAAGATTCAGGCTGTCAATAAAGAGCGTCGTCGAAACCGGATTCGGGAAATATTTTATCGCCAAACCTGAATCAGCCAGCGGGGTATTCTGAATGAAAAAAACCAGTGTGTTGCTTGTATCCGACAACGGTCCGGTGCAGGGACTGTTACTGCTGAAAACGCACCTGACTTCATCGGCCGTATTTTTTGGTATATAAATGAGTGCGTTTGTTGTGCCCCCGTTCAGGTTTTGCCAATCGTTTGAGGACGTGCTATCCTGCCATTGATAAGTAATCGCGCCTGCGCTGTTCGTTGCACTTGCTGTCAGGTTCGAAGCCTGTCCTGCATTGAGGTCAGTAACTCCTGCGATGCTACCGGAGATAGTTGACTTTGATATAACGACCATCTTTTTGCTATTGCTCACGGCGATTGTATCGGTCGCACAAAGATTAAGCGTTGAAATATTCACCGAAATAATATCTCCGTCTGCGAGACTGCTGTCTAAATAAAACGGGATATTGATGCCGACTGACGCACTATTTTTCTGCCATTGATATATGACGACTGCTCCCGTGTCTGATGCGCTCGCGGTGAAAAGGACAGGGGTTCCTGCGCAGATAGTATCAGCCGAAGAATTCATCATAACGGTGGGTGTATGCGAAGGATTTACCGTCATCGTGATCGTATTACTCACGCTCGGAATCATGCATCCTGTTGTACTAAGAAAAATCAGCGTCACCTGATCGCCATTCTGCATTGTCGCAGAAGAAAAACTATCCAGATTTTCACCGACATATAAACCGTTCACCTGCCATTCGTAAGTCGGCGTGAGGGTGCCGGTCACCGGTAGCGCTTTAAAAAGCACATTGGTTCCGTCACAGATCACCGTATCTGAAGCCTGGATGGTGACAGAAGGTTTTGTTCCCGTAAGATGAATCGTTACCGTATTACTCGTGTCGGTTTGATAAACAAAACACGCATTATTGCCGGATAAAATGGCACGCACCTGATTGCCTTCGGTGAGCAAATTAGCAGTAAAGCCGGTACTATCGGGACCCGTCGCGTTACCGTTCAGTTCCCATGTAATGGACGGACTGCTGCCGGGATTGGAAACGACTGCCGAAAATGTCACCGGGCTCCCGTAACAAATATTTGAATCGGAAGCGCTGATTGTGATTGTCGGTGGAACCGTACCGTTTACTTTCATCACAAACGTACTACTATACTGAGAGTCCACGATGCAGCGGAACAGAAAGCCGTTCCAGCCGTAGGGAATATTGCTGAAGTACAAATTCGGCGCCTGGGTTCCGAAGAAATTAATGTTATCAC
>Ga0207113_1132_pt1 | contig 20397 bp, 22 predicted proteins | sample Alteio_BWMinHeat_69_FD_153559 | JGI IMG/M metagenome (GOLD analysis project Ga0207113, IMG submission 153559) | Enriched cells from forest soil in Barre Woods Harvard Forest LTER site, Petersham, Massachusetts, United States -... | ecosystem: Environmental > Terrestrial > Soil > Temperate forest >... | reverse complement strand
AAGCTAGGATACAAGAACTCAGCACTCTCTCTGAAGCTGGTAATTTTTGGGAGGACAATGCTAAAGCACAAAAAATCATTGCTGAAACTAGGGAGTTAAAAGCTTGGACAGACCCCTATAACGACCTTAAAAGGCGTTTTGAAGATGTCAAAGAACTCCTTCCTGAAGCGTCCGAAAAAGGCAATGAATCGCTCTTAGAAGAGCTTCAAAACGAGCTCAAGTTGATTGATGAGTCATTGGGTGATCAAGAAGTGCGCAAGATGCTTTCAGGGGAACTCGATAATAAAAATTGCTACATCACAATAAATGCCGGCGCAGGGGGGACAGAGGCATGCGATTGGGCTTTAATGCTAGCTCGTATGTACCAGCGGTGGGCAGCAAAACGAAATTGGGATGTGGAGGTTATCGATACCGTTGATGGAGATGTCGCTGGCATCAAAAACATGACATTAAAATTTTCAGGAAGTTTTTGCTATGGATATGCAAAATCAGAGAAGGGGGTCCATCGGCTAGTACGAATATCTCCATTCGATAGCAATGCAAAAAGACACACCAGCTTTGCCTCTGTTGATGTGACTCCAGAGGTCACTGATGACATTGTAATTGACATCCGTCCTGAAGATATGCGGATTGATACCTATCGATCTTCTGGGGCGGGCGGACAGCACGTGAATAAAACCGATTCTGCAGTGCGCATTACACATGCACCTTCAGGAATCGTTGTTTCATGCCAAACTCAGCGAAGTCAGTTGCAAAATAAGGAATCGTGTCTTAAAATGTTGCGTTCTAAGCTGTATGAATTGGAAGTAAATGCGAGGGAAAAATCCCTTAAGTCGATGGGGGGAGAAAAAAAAGAGATCGCTTGGGGGAGTCAGATTCGAAATTACGTATTTCAACCATACACTCTTGTAAAAGATACGCGCACTAAGGCAGAATCAGGAAATATACAGGCCGTTATGGATGGCGACCTTGATCAGTTTGTCAATGCGTACCTAAAAGAATATGGGTGAAGGAGCCTTTTATGTCGGAACAAAAGTCAGATGATTTAGAAATTCGTTATACCGAAGTGGGCGATGCTCCATTTCTCAAACAATGGTTGTTAGAACCTAGCATTGGTCGATGGTTTCCTTTGGCTGATGAGGTGGAAATTGAAGATGCCGTACAGAGATGGGTTGGATTTTATCGCTATCGATGCAGTCTCACGGCCGTTAAAAACGGGGTCCCATGCGGTCTTGCTACCCTTTATCTTCAACCGTATAAAAAATTAGCTCATCAGTGTGAGTTTGGAATTATTGTTGGTCATGGTTACAGAGGACAAGGAATTGGTTCTCAATTACTTAAAAATCTGATTCACTTAGCAAAAACTCAGTTTCATATTGAATTGCTTCATCTTCAGGTTTATTCAGAGAATCCTGCGGTTCATCTCTATCAACGTTTTGGATTTAAAGAATTTGGCAACCAGCCAAAGTGGATTAAAGAGCTTGATGGCTCCTATACCGGACGATCATTTATGGAAAAGGATTTATTAGAATAAAATATGACAACGACGATTCAAAAAAAACTTGAAAACAGAGCTGGCATTAAGCTCGATCTTAAAATCAATGATAATCGGTCGACGATGCTTAGTGTTAAATGGGGGGTGAAAAGCGCTCAAGTCTCTCTTCATCGTATGTTTTTAGATGCACCCAAAAATATTATGGATTCTCTTGCTTGTTATTTGAGAAAGGAAGAAAAGGTGATTTCTCCTTCAATTAGAGTTTTTATAGAGCAGAACTTAAAAAAAATCGACTACTCACACCAACTTAAAGCTTCTAGCTTGTACACCCAAGGTAATGTTTATAATTTGCAAGAAATTTATGATGCGTTAAATCGACAGTACTTTGGAAATCAGTTGAAATTGGGAATTACCTGGTTTGGTAAGGTGGCTCAACGTCGAAAATCTCGTGTGACCTTTGGTCTATATTGTAGTGTATTGAAACTAATTAAAATTAACCGTTTGCTAGATACTCCATCCTTGCCAGAGTATGTCATTTCTTATATCATGTACCACGAAATGCTGCATCACGTCTGTCCTTCCTATTCTGGAGAAAATGGTCATTATTATGTTCACACTAAAGAATTTAAGGCGCGTGAAAAACTTTATCATCATTATGCTCTAGCGCAAAGATGGATCAAAGACAACAATAAAAGCTTCTTTTTATAGGATTTACGATGGCTGGTCACAGTAAATGGGCGAATATCAAGCATAGAAAAGAGAAATCAGATGCGAAAAAAGGGAAGGTCTTTTCTAGAATTGCAAAGGAGATCATCAGCGCGGTAAAACTTGGAGGGGGCGATCCTAAAAACAATCCTCGTCTTCGTCTTGCTTTAACGAAAGCAAAAGAAAACAACCTTCCTAACGAGATCATTGAACGCAATATTAAAAAAGCCTCGAGCATCGATCAAGCAGATTTTACCGAAATGACCTATGAACTTTATGGGCATGGAGGTGTTGGGATCATTGTCGATATTATGACGGATAACAAAAATCGAATCTCTTCAGATGTGCGGATAGCGACGAATAAAAGAGGGGGGACCATTGCCAACCCTGGCGCCGTCGCTTTCAATTTCGATCGAAGAGGAATTATTCAAATAGAGAAAAAAGGAGTCGATGAGGATCAGCTATTTCTGATTGCTACTGAAGCAGGGGCAATCGATTTTGAATCGGAAGGAGATCTCTTCATTATCACAACAGAACCGACAGATCTCTACCAGGTAAAAGAAGCTCTCATTGAAAAAGGATTTAAAATCGCAGAAAACTCCCTGGAAATGATCCCAAAAGTGTATGTTGATTGTGATACCGAAACAGCCAAAGCCAATTTAGCCCTGATAGAATGGCTTGAGCAACTCGACGACGTCGATGCCACCTATCATAATATGAACATGCCGGAAGAATAAAATAACAAGATAAGCAGGATCGGCTTCGCCTGCAGGATAAAAATCTCTATCCTGCCGGCGAAGCCGATCCTGCTTATCTTGTTATTTTTTTGTTTTTCGCATTTGGAATTACTAGACTTCTTTCGAAACTGCAATCCCGTGCCTCTGCCTGTGCCTCTACCCGCCCTTCCCCGATTATTTTTTTCGTTGAGCCATTTTGACCAGAAAGGAGTCTAGCTTAATTTCTTTTAAAATTTAACCTAGAAACGGCAGTTCAAGGTAATAAAGTGATGCAAGATTTTGAGTTAGAATCACCTCCGATGGGGGTTGATCATTCCCAAAAGGTGAAGGCAACCCCCATCGGAAGTGATTATAGCTCAAAAGATTGTATCAATTTATTGCCTTCAACTGCCGTTTCTAGGTTTAATCGGGAAAGGGCGGGCACAGGCAGAGAAACAGCACGTCTCTATACAACTCATTATTCCACGATGATTGAAGGGAATCGACAAACGTCTATTGACAAATGCTAGCGTTTTTGCTAGCATGTAATTATGAGTAAGTTTGAGAAATTAATACAGAAAATCCTAAATGGAAAAAATGTCTCTCACGATGAAGTTGAAAATGTGCTGCTACACTTAGGTTTTCAACTTAAAATTCGAGGCTCTCACCATAATTTCAGAAAGCCGCAATATCATCGAACACTCTCCATAAAGAGAAGGTCTCAACTACTGCCTTACCAAATAGAGGATTTAAAGGAGGTTTTACAAGATCATGGCTACTAAAAAAAGCTTAAAATATTATTTAAATCTTAATTGGTCATATACAATTCAACAAGACGTTTATAAGAAAAAGAAATTTTTTATTATTCGTGTTAATGAGCTTCCTGGTGTATGTACAGATGCAGATTCTATCGAAGAGGGGATGCAAAACATTCAAGATGCCATTACTGCTACAATAGAACTATATTTGGAGCAAGGCGATCCTATCCCGGAGCCTATTAACAAAGAAGAATTTAAAGGAAATATTGCTTATAGGACCACAAGTGAAAGACATTATCACTTAGCAAAACTCGCTCAACAGGAACACATATCAATGAATAAAGCACTCGATATGGTTTTTGATATTGGCATTCAACGATTGTATGCTCCTTAAATATCTTTCAAAATCAGGAATTATGTACCAAAGAAAGAGATTGATATGATCAAAAAAGGAGTTGCATCTGCTCAACCCGCAATAGTTTGGGATCGGAAAAAGATCTTTGAAGAAGCAACATTTTTTGCTCGGACTAAGATGGTAGAATTACAGACATTGGTCGAGTTGTTTCAAAAAATTCCATCAACAGAATCTTCAAAGCTATTAGTTAAAATTAGAGTAACCGCTCAAAAGTCCAAAGCTGATTTAGACATTTTAAATATGGCGGTACATAACCTATTATCTAAGACGCTTTCTAAAGGGACTTCATCTAATGAAGAGATAGAAAATATAAAGAAGATTGCTTTGATTGCTTTAAATGGCATTAGTTATTTTAAAACTGTGATTGATTCTACTGATAGTTTTGATTCTTGGTCGGGAAAGGGTATTCAGATGACAAAAGATTGTGTTAGGTATACATGCGAGCCTTTAGCTATATTGGCAACATTGTTCTTTGCCTGTAGCATCTTTTATTCATTTCAATTTCCTTTCTTAGATAAGCAGAATCCGGTTAATGGTTTATTGATGAAGCCTGTAGAAGCAGGCATGTCAACAAGTGTTGTTTTAGGTGCAGTATTTGTGTGGGATAATGTAAAGAAATCGTATTACAGCAGGGGCATTAATGCAAAACATAGTGCATTTAACACCTCCATTTGTTTTGCGGTAAAAGCAGGGCTTGCTGGCGACCGTCTTGAACTCAAAAATTAATTGAAAGTTCAAGTTCTTATTGTTATTCTTCCTTGATTGTGATAGACTTCTTGTCCTATGTATAGACGAATTAAACAAATGATTAAGCCGTTGGTTCTAACCTTATTGGCTGCACTGATCGTTTTGATTGGTGGAGTGATGATGGTCCTTTGGGGAAGCCTCCCCATGTTATCGGGTCAATACCAGCTTTCAAATTTAAATGCTCCCTTGTCCATTGAAAGAGATGCTCGAGGGATCTCTTCGATTCACGCTCTGAATAGGGAAGATCTCACGCGAGCTCTTGGTTTTTTGCATGCACAAGACCGATTTTTTCAAATGGATTTAATGAGACGTGCTTCCGCTGGGGAGTTATCTGAATTATTTGGAGAAAAGACCCTTGCCTTTGACCAGTCTCGTCGCTTGCATCGTTTTAGGTCTCGAGTTCAAACTGTCTATCTTGGGCTCCCTGAACGGGATCGCGATCTTTTAGAGGCCTATAGCGCAGGAGTAAACGAGGGATTAAACGCCCTAAAGGTAAGTCCTTTTGAGTATTTCGTCATCGGTACTTCACCCGAACCATGGAAACCAGAAGACTCTCTTCTTGTCTGCGTGAATCTATTTTTTGCTTTGCAGGACTCGACAGGAGATGAGTCTTTGAAAAGAATGTTGATGAAAGATCTTCTCCCCGAAGATGTCTATGAGTTTTTCATTCATAATGGCTCTGTATGGGAAGCGGCCCTCGATGGCTCCCACCAGCTTTTACTGCCGATTCCTAAGAAGGAGTCTTTTAAATATCTTGAAGGTAAAAAAGAGGAGGATTTTCCTGTCATTCTCGAGCCGACTTTAGGAGGCAGCAACCAATGGGCAATTACCAGGGAAAGATCCCATGATGGTCACGCACAATTGGCCTGTGATATGCATTTAACCTTGGCTGTGCCTAACATCTGGTATCGCGCAGCATTTGATTATTTTGAGCATGGAGAACGTTACCAAGTCGATGGTGCCACCCTTCCCGGAACCCCTGTAATGGTAGTGGGGAGTAACCGACATGTTGCATGGGGGTTTACAAATGCCCATGTCCTCACCTGTAAGCTTATTCCAGCAGATGCTCTTCCTTTTAAGGTCTTTTATGAGACAATTAAAGTCAAAGGAGGAGAGCCCCACCAAATGGAAGTTAAGGAAACGGAGTACGGACCGATTTCGCCCAATCTCTATTTAGGTCAGCAAATGGCTTTTGATTGGGTAGCTCATGATCCCGATGCGATGAATATCGAGCTTTTGCAATTGGAAAAAGCTAAAAACATCCATGACGCATTGGACATTTCTAAGAACATCAGGGTCCCTATTCTCAATCTTATTGTCGCAGATAGTGAAGGAAATATCGCATGGACGCTCATCGGAAAAATCCCCGGAATCGATGTCTCCGACTATCCTGTAATCGTCAACCCCACTGAAAATTATCTTTGGACGGCTAATAACCGCACCTTAGGTGGGGAATGGCTAAAGAGGGTGGGAAGCGAATCATATCTTACTGGAGTCCGCAGTTATCAGATTCGTGAGGCTTTGAGGTCATTTAATGGAGCGATACCTCAGGATTCTTTAGCATTGCAATTGCAAATCGAAACTAAATTTTTCAATCGGTGGCAAAGACTCTTGATAGAAGAACTGGAGTTGGCATCTCCTAATGAAAAAAGGATTCAACTTCTTGACGTTGTAACGGTGTGGGATGGAACGTGCAATAAGGATTCTGCTGCCTATTATTGGATTCACGAATTTCGACGATTGACCTCTAAGTCGATTTTGGATAGGATTTTAGCCCCTTGTGTGCCCCATACACACGATTTTCTTTTTTATTTTCATGACTTTGAAGAACCTGTCTGGACTATTGTCAATGAACAACCCGAGTATCTAGTCAATCCTGCATACCGTTCTTGGAATGAAGAATTGTTGTCTCATATCGACGAAATGGTCGCGCAGGTGAGTGTTGCTGAGATTAAACAGGCTACATGGGGAAAACATAACACGTTGAGAATCCATCACCCTTTTGGTCGCTCATCGTCGTTGATGAGTTTTTTGTTGGACCCTTCTTCTGTTCCTGTTTCTGGCGATTATTATGTCCCTAAAACACTTTACTGGACGACTGGAGCCTCGCAACGCATGGTGGTTTCTCCTGGGCATGAAGAAGAGGGAATTTTTCACATGCCTGGAGGGCAAAGCGGTCATCCATTGTCCCCATTTTACCGCCTTGGATATGAGGACTGGCTTCAAGGAACCCCATCTCCATTCCTACCTGGAGCTCCCATTCACCGTCTTGAACTTTTGCCTATTCCAATATAAAATTTTTAACGCAAAGACGCAAAGAGGGGCACCTTCGGCTCCTCAAGTCGATAGCCCTAGAGAATAATAAAGAAGTAATTGCTCTTCTAAATGGGGCCCCTGGGGGCCCATTTAGAATGATTTTTTTAAAGTTCCGAGCTTGCGAGGAACTTTAAAAGTTCATTAAACCTAGAAACGGCAGTTAAAATGGGCCATCTACGCTGACCTTTTGATGTGGATGGCATTTTTGGGAAAATTCGCCTCACCAACTGGGTGATGTCAAATTTCCCCAAAAACGCCCCCACATCAAAATCTCAGCATATCTGACCCATTTGAACTGCCGTTTCTAGGTTAAATGTAAATAACTACTACCCTTTTGAGGAACCGAAGGCCTGCCCTCTTTGCGCCTTTGCGTCTTTGCGTTAAAAAAATATTAACAACTATTTAGCCAAAAGTTATGGGTAAAACTATGTTTGCGTCTTTGCGTTTAAATAAAAAGGCATCAGTAGTGGACATGATGCAGGAAAAGCCCATGGGCAGGGGCTGTGACACCGGCTTCTGAGCGCTTTTTATTTGCCAATATATGAGGGAGATCGCTAATAGAAATTTTTCCACATCCGATGTAAACAAGTGTACCGACTAAGTTGCGCACCATTCGGTAAAGAAAATTGTTTCCCTCTATCTCGAAACGCAGTCTTTGATTGGGTAGTTCCACGACATTTAATGTACGTATGTGGCGCACATAATGTTCATAGTTTTGCTCTTTTTTGACATTGCAAAAAGCGCTGAAATCACGTTCTCCAATTAATATAGAAGCTGCTTCCTGCATCAAAGAGATGTCCAGTATATAAGGGAAATGCCAAGAAAAATGACGATCAAATGGTGTTTGTAAGCCACCAAAACAAACATGGTAATGATATTCCTTTCCGGTACAGTCGAGTGTAGGGTGAAAATCGTCAGGAGCCTTCTCCACAGCAATGACAGCAATATCTTTTGGTAGCAGAGCTCCAAGGCTTTTGTGGAGTCGTTCTAATGAGAGAGGGGTTTTATATGTTTTGAAATTGACGATTTGGCGGCTCGCATGGACTCCTGCATCCGTTCGGCTTGCAGCTTGGAGAACACATGGCTCCTGAAGAATTTGAACAAGGACTTCTTCAAGGGTAGATTCAATGCTAGGTCCATTTTTTGTCTTCTGCCACCCAAGGTAACAACTACCGTCATAGGCAATCGTTAATTTGATATTAACCTCGGTTTTATTTTTTTTTGCCCTTTTGGCTAGCGTGAAAGCTCTCGCGAATGCAAAATCACAAGTGGGTTCATATTTTTTAATATGGACCCACTTGTGATTTTGCATTCCCGAGGCTTTGACGCAGCCAAAAGGGCAAAAAAAAACAAAACCGAGGTTATTATTGCAATTTGACAAAATCCTGAATTCCTTCTAGAAAACGCTGAATGGCAACCATGATTAAAATCATTCCCATCAAGCGTTCACAAGCATTGAGTCCGTTTGTTGTGAGGACTCTTTGCAAAGTACCACCACAAAGGATAATCGCAACAGCCGCTGCCCAGGCGAGTAGAATCGCTCCTAACATCACTAAAGAACTCGGCTCGATCTGAGAAATAAGCATAATGGTGGCAAGCAGGGAAGGACCTGCGACAAGAGGGATAGCCAGGGGAGTAATGAAAGGTTCTCCTCTAGGTAGATTGGCTCTAAGACTATCGGGACTCGGAAAGAGAATTTTTATAGCAACAAGAAATAAAATGACTCCCGAGGTCAGTTGTAGTGAAGTTTTTGAGATTTCAAGAAGATGAGAGAGAATATCTCCTAGGTAGTTAAAAATAACCATCGCTCCAAGGGCGATGAGCATTTCTCTGATGACAATAAAACGACGTCGTTTAGGGGGAATATCCTGCATGAGGTTAAGAAATGAGGAGATATTACCAAACGGATCCATGATTAAAAATAAAATAATTGCAATACTAAATAACGTCATGATATTTTCTCTAATTTTCTATAAGGTTTTAAGGAACAAGCTAGTCCCTTTAATGAGCATGTCCATTGACATTAAGCCTAAAAGCATCGCCATGATTTGTTCCAAAGCTGCCATTCCTCTTTTGCCAAGGATTTTTTGTATATAGGGGGCGGCGACAAGGACGAAAGTCACTCCGACCCAAGCTGTTAAAATTGCCAAAGTAATGCTGAGGTTGTCTTGCGCCGTCGCAGCATTGATCATGATAATCGTCATGAGTCCAGCACCGGAAATTAGCGGTGTTGCAATGGGAACAATAAAAGGTTCTTGATAATTTTCCACTTCATTTGGTGTTTCAGGCTTTTGAAAAATCATATGAAGTGCTGTATTAAACAATACCAGACCACCTGTTAGGGTCAGAGCCGGGCGACTTACATGTAGTGTGTTGAGAAAAGCTTCACCGAAATATTGAAAAAAAAGAGCAATCAATAGCGATATCAATGATTCTCGCAACATGATCTTTTTTTGTTTTTCGAAGCTAAAATTTTTAAGCAATGCAAGGATCGTTGGGGAATTTCCAATGGGATTAGCGACAAGAAAAAACGTTAGGGCCATAGACAAAATAGATAGATCTGTAGACACGTCTAGTTACCTTCTTCTTCGATTTGCTTGTTGTATCAGCCTGTAGGTCTCAACATCCAGTAAAATAGCACCAAAACATCCCAATAGTCCTCCGGCAATCATCGCTATCTGCGCTGACAAAAAACCGATGGACAACACAAAAATAAAACTAATTAATTGGGCCTGTGGGTATTTTCTATTGAATCTACAGGCTTCTTTAGTGAGGTACACTAAAGGTCCACTATCATATCTACTAAAGCTTTTTAATGCAAGTTTTGTTATTACTATGCCGATTCCAATTCCGGCTAAAGGAGCACTCAATGCAGCGATAAAAAGTCTGCTTACAGCTGCCGCCGCAAAAAAAGTAATAGCCTCGACCGGGATGGCAGAAACTACCGTAGCGAGAATATCTCCAGGGGAAACCGAAGAAATAGGATAAAAAGAAGTTGATGACATGTGAATTTAAGCTTTAAGGTGGGTATTGATTCGCTCTGTAGATGTCCATAGCTTTTGTTTCATCCGGGTTGGTATCAGAGTACGGAGGAAAATAAATCGGTGCATCGGGATAGTTAAAAGGTTCAAGTTCTCTATTGTCTTTAGTGTCAGTGTGATAATTAAAAGGCTCTTTCCCTTCATTATTATTAGCCTCATTTTGGGCTTGAGATCTCGAGGGATTCCCTATAAGAGGAACAGCAAAAAGAGTCAATAAAGCAGCACAATAGATGAATGGCTTCATATGATAACCTCCCTTTTAACCGATAGTCGTTCAGTTGGCTATTTTTTGCAAGCTGTTTTTTTTTTCTTAGTACTTATAAGGACAAAGGACGCCAAGGACACCAAAGACCTTAAGGACGCCAAGGACAAGAAGCGCCATAAACGGCCTAAAAGGTATGCCAAAATGTCTTTGGTGTCGTTTATCCTTTATATACTGGTATCACATTTCTCTATTGCTTTTTCTTCGGAAATTCCTTCCGTTCGATTTTTGCCACTCCAATGGCTGCAGCTCCTTGGCGGGCCTTAGCTGAACCTTGACCTGCGGATGCTTCTGCTCCCTTGTCGGGCCTGCAATATTGCTCCCCTACAGTGGAAATTGCCATGGCCGCACAAAAGTGGCTCCCATGAGGGCGAGGCCCTTGCAACCCCCTCGCGTTTTCTCTTTGTTTGCTAACAGCTTCGGCTATTCTCCATTGACATTCAGACGTCTTATGACTAAGAGGTAATGCGCTTCCGACTCCTCTCCAGAACGCCTCTTGTACGTCGATCACATGATTCCTCTCTATTTCATACGATCTATCAGGCGGTTCTTTTACGGGACCAAAACTGAAATCAAACATTTTTTATCCTTCTGGTTGTTTGCTTTTTTTATCGAAGGGCGAGGGGGCTTTTGTAACTTTGGGGAGACCTATTTTTGAAATTTTTCCTGTTGTCTCATTCGTCTTCGCTGGCTGTGCTTGTCTGAGTTGTGCGGGTATGCAGTGTCTTCCAAAACCTTCTCCGATAAAAGCAGTACCTTCCAGCGCCTCTTTCGCTATCTCTTTAGCACTGTGTCCACTTTCATATGCTTGTTGAATGCTCTTCTGAGCGACTCCTCTTGTATATTTAAGTACCGCTTGACAGTTTTCTCTCTCATTTTGATTTCGTAAATAATTTCCGCTACAAGAAAGGTCTTTATATGTGTTGTTGATCTCACTGATAGCCTTATCTCGCGCTTCTATACGCGCTACTTCTCCCAATGCTCGGTACAGTCCGGCATCACCAAATCCACCTGGAAACATAGATGTGCTCCTTTTTTAATTATTAAAATTTATTCTTTATTCAATTCACGAGCCAGATCGACAACGGCATAACATGCTTTTTGTGCATCGAAGGGTGAAGGGGCTTTTGTAACTTTGGGGAGCCCTATTTTTGAAATTTTTTCTGTTGTCTCATTCGTCTTCGCTGGCTGGCTGGCAGGTCGACATTCCTGTTTGAGTAGTGCAGGCACGCAGTATTTTTTAAAACTTTCGTCGATAGAAGCGGTGCCTCTCAGTGCCTCTCTCGCTATCTCTTTAGCATTGCGGCCACTGTCATATGCTTGTTGAATGCTCTTCTCAGCGGCTTCTCTTGTATATCTAAGTGCCTCTAGACAGTTTTTTCTCTCTCTTTGATTTTGTAGAAAATAATTCCCCTCAAAGAAATGGCGTTCATGTGTGTGGTAGATATCATCGATAGCCTCATATTGGGCTTTCGTACGCTCAGCCTCATATTGGGCTTCCATACGCTTAGCCTCATATTGCGCTTCCATACGCGCTTCTATACGCGCTGCTTCTCCCAATGCTCGGTACAGTCCGGCATCACCAAATCCACCTGGAAACATAGATGTGCTCATTTTTTAATTGTTAAAATTTATTCTTCAGCCAATTCACGAGCCAGATCGACAACGGCATAACATGCTTTTTGTGCGGCTTTTTTTACAGGTTCAAGAACATAGTTAGTTGCAGCATACCCACAGATACTTGCAGTAGATATAGCTATAGCAGTCCCAGGTGCTATAGGGGGCGCTGCAGCTGTAGGAGGAGTTAAAATTATCGTTGCAGCGGCTCCTGTAAGCGATCCACCTAAGACACTAAGTCCTTTCTGCGTTGCCTCAAGGGGAATATCACATATCAACGCTTTAGTCTTATCAGAATCATTTATAATTTCTTCAATTCTCACAAGAGGCTCTATGACATTTGAAATCGGGAAATGAATTTTTGATGCATGGAGCATATTTATAACTTCAAATCCTATTTCAGCTCCTCTTTGGCAGACATCGCCAACACAATGTAAAAAATAATCATGATGCTCTTCATTGTTATGACTGTGATGCGTGGGCCCTCTAGCTATTGTATTCACTGTATTGGCAGGCGCACAACTTTTAGGACGCGCGACTTTCATTCCTTCATTTGAATTTGAAGGTAACTCATGTACAATGGCTGCTCTGCTGCCTTTTATCCTAGCATGATCATCTTTTCCTTCTCCAGAAATTTTTGTTAGTCGTTTGCTCCCAGCATTCAGTTGCTCGCTAAGCTCGGCGGCGCGTCGACGTGCTGCCTCCATTCTTGCATTATAATGGGCATTATAATAGGTAGAATATTCAACCTCTGCAGAGATCGCTTTTCCTTTTTGAATGGCTTTGCTTTCACGGTCGTGTCCTAGGCTTGCTATGTTGCATGCTAAGGAGGGGCCTCCTAGGCCAAAAGCATCAACAACTTTTCTTAGATTTGCATGGCGTGTCGCTGCTTCTATTGCCGCTTCTATCTCCCGTTTTTCCTCTAGTGCGTTTCCGTAATCCCCTAATGCGCTTCCTAATTCCGTTCTTGTAGAGATCTGAGATTCGAGTTCAGTTTTTGCTTGTGATAACCGTGCTTCCAATCCATTGTTGATTGCTTTAAGTTCCTTGACTTGTTGAGTTAAATTGGCTAGCTCCTTCTGATGAGGAGCTAAAAGCTTCTGATTTTCAAGAGAGCTAAGGGCGTCATCAAACTGTCCACTTAATTCTTTTAACCTACCTTCAAGGAAAGTTTTTCGTTCTCGATAATGTTCACGGAGTGTCGATTCACCCTCAGCGATTTGCTCCCGGACCAAAGGAATGAGTTTTCCTTCACGATGGGTTTTTAACATCTCTAAATCCCGCTGCTTACCTGCATTGATTTCTTCAACTCTTCTTTGCAGGGCCTCCGGGTTTATCTTACCTCTCTGATCTCCACGTATGTTCATACTTCTTTACCTATCTAAAATAATATAGAAAGTCCGGCAGGACCGAATTTGATGCTAGCAACACCGCCGGCGGAACCGGAGGAACCAGCCGCGCCAGCAGCGCCGGCCTTAGACATGGCGAAGACCCCGGCCTCTTGAAGCACTAAAGTCACAGCTATAATTGCTGCTACAGTAATAATCCCTTTAAGCAGATTGCTGGAGCTTTTTTTGCGTTCTCTTTCAATTGCTTGTTCTAACGCTGTCGTCTCTGCGTCGAGGCGTTTGATTCCTTGTCCATTATCTGCCACCAGAGGTTTAAGATCCTCTACTTTTGTTCTGTTATTATTAATTTCTGTGTTAAGAACTTGTAATTCTGTCTTTAGGGCCCTCGTATCCTCATGGATTTCCTCCAATGCGGCCCGTCCTGCCGTGTCGACCCGATCGATTCTACCTTCGACTCCACCCATCACGCTATCTTGTTCTTTTTGGAGTTCTGAAAAAGCTCCTATCATTACGTCGGCAGCCTGCCTTCCTATCTCTGCCAAAGCTTCTACTAGTGGACTTTCCCTTTCAGGGTCGTCAACATTTTCTTGTTGCTCTAAATGAACGTCAGCCTCTGCAATTCCATTGTTGAGATCTTGAATTTTCTTTCTCTCTAGACGATCCAGATCGACGAATGCCTTTTTAATCGCTTTTAATTGTTCCATATTAGCTGCATGATTTGCAGTACTATCAGCTTTGATCGCATTAAAAGCTGCTTTTCCTTCGCGATGCGTATCTTCGATTTTAGCATCAAATTCGGCAAATCCGGCAGTCACCATTTGTGTGAGAAGATCTGCCTCATCTTCAGCATCTTTTTCTTCTTGCTGTCCTCGGAGCTCGACTCTCTCTGCAAATTCTTGTCGATACTGTGCAGCGGCTGCTAGCTCCGCTTCCTGTTGTCTTTGTTGTTTTTCCTGTCGCTGTTGCTCTCTATCCTGTCTTCGTCGTTCATTCTCTGCTAGCTTGTTTTCATCGGCCTCAACTCGAGCTGCAAATGCTTTGATCTCAGTTTCATTGATCGCTCTTATTTTCACTAGTGTAGCGAGGTGATCCTTCCATCCACAAACGGGTGTCGGTGATGGAGATTTTTTTTCAGATAACGGATTAACCTTTTCAGCTGCCTTGCGTAACCGATTAACCATAGCATCTGCACCACGTAACCAGTTAATCATGTAATCTGCAATGGGATGGTCGATGAATGAAGATAATGGGACATCCCGATTGCATGGAGATTTGTCTCTCATGGGGTCATCTTCATCGTATCCATAACGACACGAAGCGAGTGTTGTTCGATTTAAAGTGTTCCCACATTTTCCAAGAAGAGGACAGCCATTGGATTTTGAAAATTCCGGTAGTAGATTGGTCGGGAATGGAGTGTTGACTAAGGGCGCTAACGAGTAGTTGTCTCTAAGGATTCTACGCATCATCTTAATGTACTTCCTATAAAGTTTTACTACTTTGCTGTCGCTGAGTTCTTGAGGATTCCATTTACTGGACAATTCTTTTTGCCAATCCCGAACACATTTGGTTTTATCGTCATTGAGGAGATATTTAACTTCAGCATTTTGTACATTTGCTGCGCTCACAGCAGCACTTTCAGCTATTTGTGGAACTGCTTCATAAACAACATTTTCTTTACTTTCTAGCTCTTCATGACTCAAGATACTCTCATCGGGAATGAGTGCATTCTGTTGGATCATCTCGCCGATGTGTTGTAGTTCGACCGTTAACCGTTCTCGTAGCTCAAAAATTAATTCCGGATCATAAATAGGAATTGGAATTGCAGCCTCTAAATCCTCCAACTCATCTTGCTTAACACGAGCGGCTTCAATGGCAGGACCATACACTGCTTCTACCTGAACCTTTAACTCATCTTGCCTAACGCAAGTGGCTTCAATAGCAGGATCATATACTGCTTCTTGCTTTCTTCTATTTGCCTTTTCTACAAGGATGTCATGAAGCGATTCCAGCTCTTTGATCCCTTCTCGTGCTCTGTCGCGTAATCGTTGTTGCAGGCGGGGATGTGGATCTATAGGAGTAATCGCCTTGACTTCCTCAGAGACGAGAATAAACCTTTTTTCTTCATTTTGCGCTTTTCTTAATTGCTCCGCGGCAATTTCTTGGCGTTTCTGTTCTCTTAATAGTTTTTCATCGTGCAATTGCTTTAGCAATTGCCTGCTCGATGAATAATTTGTTTTTGCCATTGATGTGGAGGGAGAGGCAGATGCGGATTTAAGCGGTATCATTATTTATGTCCTTTTAACAGCTCTTTCACAGCGTCGAAGAAGACCCTCTTGTTCAATTATTTGATTAGTCACAATTTTCATTTGCTCGTTAAAAGCAGCAGCGACGTTGTCCAATGCAGTGGCCGTTTGTTGTACTTCAGCGCCAACAGCCTCGACCAAAGCTTTTGCAGTTTCAGCTCTTTTCTCATCTCTTTCTACCGCTTCAAAAAGCATGGCTTTGACCTGTTCTCCCATTTTATCCTGACTATCTCCAATTTTCTGAACACAGTCCTCAATGCCTTCAAATAGGATTTTCTCTCTTCTTTCCGCTAAACTTTTTCCATGTTGAATGCGACGTATTTCACTCATTTTTGTTGCATATTGGTTTAAGAATTGCCTAGGTGAAGTACCATTTGGTAACATCTTAGCTAATATGTGGTGACAGAGTACAATCAATTCTGTTTGTATAGAAGAAGAATAATGAGGCATAATCACGGTTTCTATCAGATCCGCAATGAGATCTGGTCCGCGGTCTCTATTTTCTGGATCCTTAAAACGGATTTCAAATGCATGCACTTGAGCAATGGCCTCAAATCCATGTGTGGAGGTGTGCATTTTTTGCAGGAGTTGATTAAAAAGTTTATCTAATGTTTTTATCGGCTTTTCTACCGTGACAGGAGCCTGAGCTGCTAGTTTCTGCGTGACGATTTTTTGACGGTCTTCTAACTCTTTACGCTTAGCTTCCAAAGCGAATGTGCGCTTTACAACCCGATCTAAAAGCTCATTCATTCTCCGAGCTCCCGCCGCAGCAGCTTCTGAATCTGAATCTGACTCTGAATCGGAAGAGGTTTCTGGCGTTACCATTTTGACTGGGGCTCGAGTACGAGTCACCGGAGCAGCCGAAGGAACTGCATCAAAATCAAAAGTGGGAATAGTGAGACGTTGGAGGTTGGCAGCTTTAAGAATTTCTGGATCGTTTCCAACGGTCTTTTTACTAGAAGAACCTTCTTCAACCTGAGTTCGACTTCCTGAATATGGAGTCTTTGAACGTATAATTGATTGTGCAGACATGTTTCCGTTCTTTCCTGTTTAAAATATTCCAAGGAATTTTTTTCGTTTTCTAGGTGCGTTTTGTTGCGCAATCGCTGCTTGAGAACGTGCCAAAGCATTTTGTAGTTGAGCTTGCTGTTTCTTAACTTCGGCCTCAAGGCCACCAATTGTTTTTCCTTGCTCAGCGATTGTGGTTGCTTGGCTAGCTTTTGTCGTTTTTAGCTCTTTAATCTCACTATTTGCTTTACCTATAGATTCCTGGCAATGTTGTTCGACTATTGAGATTTTAATCTTGCAATTTGCTTCTTTTGCATAAAGATTATCCCTAGCGCTTGCAATCCCACTGTTATAGACCTCTTCAAGACTATCAATTTGGCTCTTAAATTCGACGAACATTTTTTTATTTGTCTGATGTGCTCGGGAAAGCTGTTGATTCAACACACCTATTTGACCTTTCAGTCCATCTAACTCATTTTGTAGTCGACTTAACTCTTGAACATGATTTTGTGTCATCGACACCGCCGTCGCTTTGAGACTTGTAATATGCTCCTGTTGAAGAGCTTTTGTCTCCTCCATGCTTCTTTTTGTTTCCTCCACTTGAGCAGTCAACTCCTCCTTATACTGGCTGAGCTTCTCTTTGGCTTCTTTAAGCTTTTCTGCAACGAGCTTCTGGACCTGATCAAATAACTTTTTTTCCCTTTGAATTTCTTCTGCGCGCTGTATTTTGACGATATTACGGATGTTTTCTTGTTGGGATAGAAATACCCCTTGATCATACGCCTGTTTTTCTTCTTCTGTGATGACGAAAACTTGTTTTTGTCCATCACTCTCAAGGATAATCTCTCTGGGTAGTTCGTCAGAAAGTTTTTGAACAAATGCAATCGGAGCGCCTGCACTGGTCAAAGACGATGATGTTTTGATCGTAGGCACCAATCCCAGTTGATCAACGGCATCATCTTCATCAAAATTCAATCCCATAATAACTTGAGTCATTCCCATCATATACGGGTCCACAGTGGGTACTTCGGGCATTTCGTGGATATGACTTGAATTTTCTTCACGGTCTAATGGGCTATAAACAGCTTCTTCGGGTTTCAATCGACGTCCTATGATTTCTACCTTACGTATATATTTATACGTATCTTCTTCGGTAAGATAGTTGCTTGTTCGACCGGTTTTAAGATCTGAGTTTCCGGACCACACAGGTTTTTTAAAAACCTTCTGAGAAAATGGGTCCACAAGAATAGTTTCTACCAACTCATTAACCAATTCTTCTAAGGATTCTCTAAAAGCTTCTATTTCTTCGGAAACTTGATCTTTTGTTTTTCGGCTTGCTACCCAAGCTTCTTTAGTTGCGATGTAGTCGCTGACTTTTTTATCCATCGCACTTACCCAGTCATCAAGGCATCTTAATTTAAAAGCCCTGTGAGCCTTAGCACAATAAGGGTCATCACAATGAGATGTTTTTAGAGATTCAGCTTTTAATAGTTTTGCTTTTTCAATAACTCTAATGATTAATTTTAGATCTGAAGAATGTTCAGCCGTGATGTATTCTTTTTGTGGAACAAGAGAATATCCTGCTGACGCAAACACACTTGTCTTAGGTTTTGGTTGGGGCAAAGAAGCTGCAGCAGCAGAGAAGGGGGCTTCTTGGACTAAAGTTCGTGATCTATAACTTGTTTTAAGCATGCTTTTTGTTACCTCTAATCCGAATAGTTGCATTTCGCTAAAATACTGTTTAACTTATCATAAACCGCTCGTACTTGTTCGACGCTCATGCGAAGACAATAGCGATTTTGATCTAAGGGAATCAAATCACGGGCGGCCGCAATCCCATGAACATCACAAACATCACAAGGCGTTTTTCTCACTAGTTCATTTAACTTCGTATATAAAGAAAGCGCTTGATCCTGAGTTAAACGAACAAAATTTTTGCCTGGAGTACCTGCAATCGCACGAGCTTCTAAGACAGCTTCTTTGAAATGATCTATCTGCACTCCGTTTAGTGCTGCCTGAGATACTTCAATCGTCTCTAATAGCGATTCTGCGTGGGACATTTCAAGCGTTTCTAATCTTGTTTCTGCTTCCTCTTCGATATCTTGAATTTGTTGTCTTAAAGCAGCTATTTTCTTATTTTGTGCTGCCACTTTCAACTCTAATTCGCCTTTTTTATTTTCTAGAGTTGTAATTTTTCTGTTAGCTATTTCTATTTGTTTTTTATCTTTATTATATGCCTCAAGCAATTCATCGTATTTAGGAGCTAAACGATTGTATTCGTTGGTTATTATGCGGTAATCATCATTGAGTTGCTTATATTCAGTATTTCTCTTTAGCAGACGACTTTCGACTTCCTCTCTAATTTGTAAAATCGCTTTATCTGCCTCACTTCGCGATTGTTCAAGTTGCATTCTCAAGTCATTTATGGTCTCTTGTTGACTTAAAAGCTGTTGTCGAGATATTTCGTTGGCACGTAACATCGCATCGGGTTGCTCAGCCTCTAACAGCTGTGTCCGTGCCGATATCAAAGCAGCACTTTGATGAGCAGGCGCCAGTAAAGCTTGTAATACATTTGGACGACAATTCGTTCCTGCAATATTAACAGCTTGATAGGGGAGCAATGCTGTTTCTGGTCTCTCCTGCCGAGCATTAGACAACTCTAGTTGCAATTCGTGGACTTTTGTTTCTAAGGCTTGCTTTTCTGCTTTTAACTTTTCATTTTGAGATAACAAGATCGCTGCTTCATCTTTTACTATCCTTCTCGGAATTAATTGTTGTGTTTCTTGGACTAAAGTTCGTGATTCATAACCTGTTTTAAGCATGCTTTTTACCTCTGGAAAGAGTTTCAAGTCTATCCAGAGCATCAGCCCACCCCTCAAATATATGATCCTTCCACCGTTCACATACAGCATCGGCCATCTTATAAGCTATTTCTAGTTGTGCCCGTAAACGCTGGTTTTTTTCCCGCATAATTTCAAGCCCTTCACGAAAATCAAAAGATCGTTCACATTCCCTTGACAACTCGTGGCATTTTTCATCCATTCTCTGGTTTAGATACAGATAGCTTTTTTTAAGTGATTCATTTTCCTGTCTGGTCCTAAGCAGCTTTGTTTCTAACTCCCTAATTTTCCCTTGCAGAGCCATCTCGGCAATTTTTCTTTCAGATTGCTCTTTTTCACGAAGTTCGTTCGATTCGCTCAACGATTGTTCTAGCTTTAAAAGCTGTTGTCGAGAGTCCTCATTTATACGTGGCATATTATCAGGCGTCTTTTGTTCTGTCGCTTGTGTCCTTGCTGATATTCCGGCTGCGACTTGAATCGCAGGGGTTAAAAGAGCTTTCAACACATTTGGACGACAATTCGTTCCTGCAATATTAACAGCTTGATAGGGGAGCAATGCTGTTTCTGGTCTCTCCTGCCGAGCATTAGACAACTCTAGTTGCAATTCGTGTACTTTTGTTTCTAAGGCTTGCTTTTCTGCTTTTAACGTGTTGTTTTCCGACCTCGAGTCTTTTAAATCACTTTTTAGCTTTAAAATGTTTTTCATTACCCGCGATTGCGCAGTGAACGAGTCTGTTTCTGCAGTTTGCGTGCGTGTAGCGATCAATGTTAAACTCATAAATTGTTCCTTTTTAATTAAATTACAATCCAGTCTAAATTCGAGTG
>Ga0207113_1131_pt1 | contig 20455 bp, 15 predicted proteins | sample Alteio_BWMinHeat_69_FD_153559 | JGI IMG/M metagenome (GOLD analysis project Ga0207113, IMG submission 153559) | Enriched cells from forest soil in Barre Woods Harvard Forest LTER site, Petersham, Massachusetts, United States -... | ecosystem: Environmental > Terrestrial > Soil > Temperate forest >... | reverse complement strand
AAATCTAACAAATGAATTGGTAGAATAGCCTTTCTCGAGAGCTGGCAAAAACTAACCTTTGAGGTGGATACGAAAACCACCTCCTTTATTGGAGAGACAAATTGAACGACAACACCAATCATGTAGACGCGGATGCAGAAATGACAGAAGCTCAACAAAATGAAATCCTCGATCAATTGGAAGATGCGCTTCTTTTAGCAAAAAAAGAAAAACAAATGCCAAAAATCCTCGATATTATCCCCATTACTCGCCGTCCCTTGTTCCCTGGTATGGCTACCCCGATTATCATCGAACCTGGCCCCTTCTATGAAATGCTTAAAGAAGTTGCTAAAACAACACATAAATGCCTTGGACTCCTTCTCACAAAAGTCGAGACGACCAATCCTCACAATGCCACTTTTGACGACCTACACGAAATTGGAACTGTTGCGCGCGTTCTTCGAATCATTCCCAATGAGAATGGAGGAGCTCAAGCGATCCTCAGTATTGAACAACGGATTAAAGTAGAAGTCCCAGTCGCCAAATCCCCTCATCTTCGTGCTGAAGTCTCTTATTTTAAAGACCCTTCAAAACTGACCGATGAACTTAAAGCGTATGCAATCAGCATCATTGCCACCATCAAAGAACTTCTTAAATACAACCCTTTATTCAAGGAAGAGTTGCAAATCTTTTTAGGACATTCCGATTTTACAGAACCAAGTAAACTTGCTGATTTCGCCGTTGCATTGACAACTGCCCCGCGGGAAGAGCTGCAAAAAGTCCTGGAAACGTTGGATTTGCAAGAACGGATTGACAAAGCTCTAATCCTGCTGAAAAAGGAACTTGATTTAAGTCTTCTGCAAAACAGCATCAATAAAAAGATAGAGGCGGCTGTTTCCAAAACACAAAAAGAATTTTTTCTCAGAGAACAGCTCAAAACAATCAAAAAAGAACTTGGAATTGAAAAAGATGATAAACTGATAGAAAAAGAAAAATTCGAAGCTCGAATAAAAGAGCGTCAAATCCCTCCTGATGTCCTAAAAATCATCAATGACGAAATGGATAAATTCAGTGCTTTGGATGTCCACTCCCCTGAATACGCGGTTTCACGGGGCTACCTCGATTGGCTGACGATCCTTCCGTGGGGAATTTACAGCACTGAAACAAACAGTCTTGCCGAAGCGGAAAAAATCCTCGACGAAGACCACTATGGCCTTGAAGATATTAAACAAAGGATCTTGGAGTTTATTAGCGTTGCCAAACTCTCCGGAAGTGTCAAAGGGAACATCATCTGCCTTGTGGGTCCTCCAGGAGTAGGCAAAACAAGCGTTGGAAAGAGCATCGCACGAGCCCTCAACAGAAAATTTTATCGTTTCTCTGTAGGCGGTATGCGCGATGAAGCCGAGATCAAAGGGCACCGTCGTACTTATATCGGTGCTATGCCAGGAAAACTCATTCAAGCCCTAAAATATAGCCAAACGATGAACCCTGTCATCATGCTCGATGAAGTCGATAAAATTGGATCGAGCTACCAAGGAGATCCTGCCTCTGCCCTCCTTGAAGTCCTCGATCCGGAGCAAAATATCGAATTCCTCGACCATTACATGGACGTCCGTTGCAACCTCTCCGACGTTCTTTTCATCGTCACCGCAAACGTCTTAGATACCATTCCAGAGCCTCTGAAAGACAGAATGGAGATCATGCGCCTCTCTGGTTACATCATCGAAGAAAAAATACAAATTGCAAAAAAACACCTGACGCCCAAAATGCGCAAACAGATGAGTCTCCCCACAAGCAAAATACAAATCAGCGATGAAGCTCTTCGATCTATCATCAACGGATATGCCCGAGAAGCTGGGGTGCGCAATCTCGAAAATCAAATCAAAAAAATCATGAGAAAAATCGCTCTTAAAATGGTGAGAGAACAAGAAAAAGATCCTAAAAAGAAAATTCTTTTTCGCATTTCCCCTTCCAATCTCAACGATTATTTGGGCAAGCCGAAATTCACTACCGACCGTTTCTATGAACGAACTCCCGTTGGAGTCTGTATGGGACTTGCCTGGACCTCCCTTGGAGGAGCCACCCTATACATCGAAACGGTTAAGATTCCTGCTGAAAAAAACGAGATGAGACTCACAGGGCAAGCAGGGAATGTGATGAAGGAATCGTCGGAGATCGCATGGAGCTACCTCGAAAGCGCCATCCATAGATATGCTCCAAAGATGACATTTTTCAAAAAAACACGCGTTCATATGCACATCCCAGAAGGAGCCACTCCAAAAGATGGTCCCTCTGCCGGAATCACAATGGTAACAGCATTGCTGTCGCTCCTGATGAACAAACCTGTCCTCGACAATCTCGGTATGACTGGGGAGCTAACCCTAACGGGTAAAGTTCTTGGAATCGGAGGTGTCAAAGAAAAATTCATCGCTGCTCGCCGCTCGGGACTAAAAACCCTGATTTTCCCAAAGGACAATATCAGAGATTGCGATGAACTTCCCGAATATCTAAAAAAAGGATTAAAACTGCATTTCGTCGACCACTATGACGAAGTATTTAAAATCGCCTTTAAAAAATAGAATGGGGAATGGGCAAACAATAGCTTCTTTAAGGATGCGATTAAAAACTGTGTACTAATGATCTTTCCTGCGCCCGCTGCCGGGGCGCATCTACTTATTTCGCTATTACCCCGCTTTCCGCTCGCTGCACTCGCTTCAAACGGGGCTAATCACATTCCTCCCTGCCGGGAGGTTTGAATATGGTTCTTTTGAAGCACATAATTTTTCCTTATTAGGAAGGGTAAAGATCCGTATTTTTACTCCCTCCCGGTAGGGAGGAATGTGATTAGCCCCGTTTGAAGCGAGTGCAGCGAGCGGAAAGCGGGGTAATCGCAAGTTAAAAAAAAAGCGCCCCGGAAGCGGGCGCAAGAAAAACTGTCAAACTCCGCTCCTAGTCGCTGGTAATTCTAGTTTAAAATTCTAGTTTAAAATTTGACATAATATTATTTATAGTATATAATGGGTGTAGTAGAAAAATGTAATTATCTAAAAACAAGGGGATAATAAGATGAGTTTATCACCAGTTAATCCAGTTAGCAGCCATCGAGCAGCTTCCTCTCACACAACCTCTGCTCCAGTTACTGCCGCGTCAAAAACAGATCGATCGACATATGAATCGATGATGAAACAACTCGAAACACTGCAATTCAATGGAAGAAACAGCAATGATGTCTTAGAGTTTTCAGTGAGAGTTTTAGAGACGAATGACGATCGATTGATAGAAATGCTTTATGCTAATACGGACCTTAAAAAAGGGTATCGGGATCTTTGGGATCAAAATGTCGATAAAACAACAATAAAAACAACCCCCCAAAGTTCGAGCGCTCCAGCAGCCTCTTCAAGCAGACAATCCTCAGTAGACAGAAGAACCCCTTCAGGGGATATTATTGGTCTCCCTAATGTGGGAAATACATGCTTTATGAATACTCCAATCCAATGCCTGTTTGCTATGCCATCTGTTATGGATTTGCTTAGAACAGATAGACAACTCGTCCGAGAAAGGGGAGAGAAACCCGAAGTATTTGTCAAACGTCAAGAAATTTATGTTATCCTGCAAAATCTTGCCGCATTGTATACACAAAAATCAACAGATCTCGAATTAATAGGAGACTCCCTTAAGGCCCTTTACCAAGCGATCTACACATCGGGATTTAACGCAGACATTAGCCGTGGAGCAAGAAACGCACAGAACGATATGGACACATTTCTCCAGGTTATCCTCGGAGATGTATTAAAACTTGGAGCTGAATACCACGTGCATAACAAAGCATGTACTAGCGATCAAGTTCCTGGTTTTGAAAATGACGCACCTCCTGCATTCTTAACGGTAATTGCTCTAGGAATGCGCCCTGGAAACAACAACCTTCAGGATCTTGCGAATGATTTTCTTACCCCTGAACTAGTAGTGGATAAATGGACTCCAGATGGGCGACCAGCAGGCGTCAAAGCTTACGAATCAAGAATACAAACAGCAAAAATAAGATCAGATAGTAAAGTTCTTGTTTTTACAGTAAGAAGAGCAGAGGTGAATGGTCGTGTGAACCGAGCTCCAGTTGAGGTTCCTGCTAATGGATTGATCCAACTTCCAACAGGCCCTAATGACGAAATGCAAAATTATCGAGTCGGCGGCACTGCTAATCATTCAGGCGGAACAGAAGGAGGGCACTACAAAGCTGTTGTCGAAAAAGACGGTAAATGCTACAGTTGCAACGACTCAATAATCTCGCAAATTCCCAATGATGAAGCAAGAAGATTGGAACAATCAGGTTACTACTTCTTCCTAGAAAGGGTGGAAGCGACCTAAAAGCGTGTAACACACAATGAACTCCTGGTCTATCGATCACAAGAAAAAGCTGATTTTACCGAAAGACTTAAAGACAAAGGTCACTCAGATCAGGGAAGAAGGGCATACCATTGCCACTTTAAACGGTTCATTCGACCTCATGCATGCGGGACATCTGGAAATTATTTATCAGGCCTCTCAAGTAGCTGACATTCTCATCGTCGCGTTGAATAGCGATTCCTCTATCCAAGCGTATAAGAGTCCCGACCGCCCTATTATCCCTTTGAAGTACCGATTAGAAATGATGACAGCCCTTGGCTTTGTCGATTATGTCACCTGGTTTGATGAGACAGATCCAAGACGCCTCCTCGCAGAAATCAAACCCAACGTCCATGTTAATGGTGCAGAATATGGAGTAAACTGCATCGAAGCCGATGTCGTCAAGGAGAATGGAGGAACCGTTCACATCGTCCAACTTGTTCCAGGGCTATCCACCTCTCAAATCATCAAAAAAATCAATGCATTAAGCAACGAGGGTAAATAATCTATGCGGATCATCTGTACGTTTAATAATAGAGATGCCGGCGTTGAGTTCTCCGCTTTTCTCACTTCAAAAAAGATCGAAAACCAATTAGAAATCGTCACCAATACCGACTGGGGAAGTTCAGAGTATGGAAACACCTCCTCACGCATCTGGGTCTATGATGAGGATCAGGTCTCAGAGGCTCTTAACTGGTTAGAGTCATTCCAAAAGGGAGAACTCAAAGAAAGCATTGAGAAACTCCCAAAAAAAGTGATCGGCATCGGCCCGACAGAGATATTTGACAAAGAAACTTCTTCACATGACCGGGGCTTTAAACAGCAAGAGCCTCCAAAAGGAAGAGGCAAGACTTTTTCAATGTCGATGAAAAAATCGCAATTCTCAATCACGACGTACCTATTTCTCATTTGCTTTATCTTTTTCTTTGTCGATACCATTTCAACACCTAATATCACTTCGATACCAGGCAATCTGCCTGTAGAGCCTTTTATTGCCTCGCCAATTAAAAAAGAGACCTTCTACGACTATCCCCAAGCTTATGAAATCGTCGATAAAGCAATAAAACTCTATGGATACGAAGCTATCGAAACTCCGCAAGATCTACCGTCAGAAGGGAAATACCTTTTAAAAGAGTACCAAAAAACCCCCTACTGGCACGGATTTTATGGACAGCTGCTAACCCTCCCAATCAACGAAGTGGCAATCAATGCGCCCGTATTCGAAAAAATTAGAGAAGGGGAGATTTGGCGCCTTTTCACCCCTTGTTTGATGCACAATGACATCCTACATATCCTCTTTAACATGCTTTGGCTTTTTGTTTTAGGAAAGCAGATCGAACAGCGCTTAAGTCCCCGTCGTTACCTGTTGATGATCCTCTTGGCTGGGGTCTTTTCAAATACCTGTCAATATCTGATGAGCGGACCTGATTTCCTTGGATTTTCTGGGGTTCTTTGTGCTATGCTCACCTTTATTTGGGTGAGACAAAGAATAGCCCCTTGGGAGGGATATCCATTGGAAAAATCGACCATTACATTTATGATGGCCTTTATCTTTATTATGTCCGCCATTCAGGTGAGCTCATTCTACCTTGAAAGCTATTACCAAATGTCTGTTTCACCAGGGATTGCGAACACGGCACATCTATCAGGAGCTTTTATTGGAGCCTGCCTAGGGCGACTGCCTTTCTTTACATGGAAAACCTAGTTGTATGAGCGTACGCGACTTAATCATCATGGGGTGCTCAAGCCAGCAGCCCACCCGCTTTCGCAATCACGGCGCTTATCTCTTTCGCTGGAACGATGAGGGACTCCTTTTTGATCCAGGAGAAGGAACCCAACGTCAATTCATCTTTGCCAATATAGCTCCTCCTGTTGTTTCTCGCATCTTTGTCTCCCATTTCCACGGCGACCATTGCCTTGGGCTCGGTTCTATGCTGATGCGTCTCAATCTAGATAAGGTCTCTCATCCCATCCATTGTTACTACCCTGCTAGCGGGAAAAAATATTTCGACCGGTTGCGTTATGGCACCATCTATCATGACACTGTCAACGTCATTGAACATCCCGTTCATGCCGATGGTGTCGTCCATGACGATGGCAAATTCCGCATCGAAGCCGCCTTTCTTGACCATGGGGTCGACAATGTAGGATGGAGAATCACAGAGCCAGACACTCGAAAATTTGATCCTGAGGTTTTAAAGGTTAAAGGGATCTACGGACGCGATATGCGCGAACTCATCGAAAAGGGAGAACTGACAATCAATGGAGAACGCATTGCCATTGAAGATGTCAGCTGGATACGACAAGGGGATTCGATCGCAGTCGTTATCGACACGCGCGTCTGTCCCAATGCAGTCAAATTGGCACACAATGTCAAGCTGCTTCTATGTGAGAGCACCTACCAAAACGAACATGAAGAGCTCGCTTATAATCACTACCACCTAACGGCTAAACAAGCGGCTACAATCGCCAAACAGGCAGGGGCAAAGAAACTTGTCCTCACACATTTTTCAGCTCGTTACCAAGGTATTGAAGGCTTTGAAGCGGAAGCTAAAGCAATTTTTCCAAATGTTTTTATCGCAGAAGATTTTAAAACCTTTCCATTGTGACACACCGATATGTCTCTTTTTAATGAAACAATCGAACACTTCCTCCATTATCTTGAAGTCGTAAAAAATGCCTCTTCACACACGATAAGAAACTATAGAATAGACCTCAGCGCCCTCGAAACATTTTTACTAGATCAAAATCCACAATTCTCTGACATCGCACATATCGACCGAAGAGCAATCAGGAATTTTCTTGCACACCTCACAGCGATTCAAAAAAACAAAAAGACAATCAATAGGCGCCTTTCCGCCATTCGATCGCTATTTAAATATGCCTACGAAAATAAAATCATCACCATCAACCCAACAGAAATCATAGAGACACCCAAGCTAGATAAAAAGCTTCCACACCCCATCTCCTACGAAGAGATCGTCAGGCTCTTTGAAATGCCAAACGTCAATACTCTATTAGGCTTACGCGACAGGGTAATCATGGAGCTGTTTTATAGTTCTGGATTACGTGTCAGCGAACTCGTAGGACTCAACAGGCACGATGTCGATCTTCAATCCCTATTGATTAAAGTAAGAGGAAAAGGAAAAAAAGAACGCCTCATCCCCATTACCCCAAACGCAGCTACGTGGATCACCTCTTACCTTTCCAATCCGGAGCGGTACCTCGCCATCGATGGCCATCGAGCTGAGTGCGACCCCAGTGCTATCTTCCTCAATAAATTAGGGAAACGCCTCACCACTCGATCTGTGGACAGAAATTTTGAATTCTACCTCAAAAAAAGCGGTCTGGCTGGACATACCACCCCCCACACCATCAGGCATACCATTGCCACCCACTGGCTTGAAAACGGAATGGATCTCAAAACCATCCAAACGCTCCTTGGACACTCCTCATTGGAAACGACAACCCTTTATACTAAAGTCTCTAAAAAATTAAAAACCGACGTCTACCAAAAAACCCACCCAAGAGCAAAAATACAGAAAATTCAAAGATCTTGACAGATTTAAAGTTGTAGTTTATATTTGTCAATATGATACCTAGACATATCGCTCTTCATATTCTCAAGTATGCCAAGCAATACCCAATTGTAGCGCTTGTTGGTCCCCGCCAAAGCGGTAAAACAACCTTGGCAAAAGCCCTTTTTCCAACTCATAAATACGTTTCCCTTGAAAACCTCGATTTACGACACCATGCCTCCACCGACCCCCGAGGTTTTTTAGATGATTGTGGTCCGTTTGTTATTTTAGATGAGGTACAGCGAGTCCCAGAATTATTCTCCTATCTTCAAGAACGAGTCGATACAAACCAGGAACCTGCCCAATATATTTTAACCGGTTCGTCCCAGTTTCTCCTTATTGAAAAAATTACCCAATCGCTTTCTGGACGTATCATCACATTTAAATTATTTCCCCTTTCCTATCCCGAACTGTGTCAGTATCCTCCCGACAAAAATTTCGAATCTATTTACCAAACCCGACATCCCAATAGAGAAAAAGTTGATCAAAAAAAATTATATACTATTTTATGGCAGGGGTTATATCCTCGAATTCACGATCAACATCTCGACAGCAATAAATGGTATGAAAATTATCTACTCACTTATGCGGAACGAGATATACGATCGCTTTTAAATGTACGCAATCTACGGACATTTGAGAACTTTCTCAAGTTATGTGCATCACAATCAGCTCAATTGATGAATTATACTTCCCTTGCAGGAGCAGTTGGAGTTTCTGTTCCCACAATCAAAGAGTGGATCTCCATCTTAGAAACAAGCGGCCTTATTTTCATTCTCCCCCCCTACTTTAATAATTTCTCAAAGAGAATCATCAAAGCACCAAAAATTTATTTTACTGATACGGGGCTACTATGCCATCTTCTTTCAATCCGAAACGTGGAACACCTAGCTTCACACCCTCTTTTGGGCTTTATCTTTGAAACATTTATTGTCAGTGAATGTTTTAAACGCTTTTATAATATCGCCGAATCCCCCCCGCTATACTTTTGGAGAGATCAGTCGGGCAACGAAATCGACTTATTAATTTATGATGGACAAACTAGCTTCCCCATTGAAGTGAAACTCTCCCAGACATTCAACATAGACTTCACACACAGTATTGCAAAATGGCTGACATTAGATGGTAATACAGCGAGTAAAGGCTCTGTCATTTATGGAGGGGAGCATACTTTACGAACAAATACAACTATACCCGCCATTCCTTGGTATCTGTTATAATTTATACAATTCGTACAATTTTTCATTGAAATAAAAACAAAAAAATGATATTATAGGCGCAATATTTATTTTATTATTGGAGTTTTTATGTGTTTTTCAAGAATTACTAGTAATCATTGGTTTGCCGCAGGCCTAATTGCAGTAAAACCCGTCACAGAATTCCTGTCCGAAAAAATTGGATGCCCATTAACCGTAACAAGTCATACGATCCCCCTAATTGCTGGTTATGCAGCTACTGTAGCTATAGAAAAAATTAAGGACACGTACAGCAGCTTACTTAATTCTGGCACACATGTTGATAAACTTAAAAATGCCGTATCGAATCTAATCGTAGGTGGAATCGCTGGAACGATCAGTTACTATTTTACCCGAGTTGTTTACGCAAATAATGCCCAATTTGACAACAATTCAGGTTATCCCCTAGTCCAAGTCGGAGTGGCCGCCGCTTTATCTCGATATTTCCAAATAGAATCTTTTATTGTCGATTCGATTGAAAACTCTGAAGATTGCGATGCTCTTTTAGCACACGCTGATCTCGAAACAAAAAAAACATCAGCAAAAGCATTCATTAGAACAGCCGTTGCCACCGGGCTTGCGTTGACAATGACAAATATCACTGATTATATTGACACAAGCAAAATTGTCACAATGGCAGGACTTCTTGCTCTGAGCTCATTTGCCTATGCTCTTAACGAAAACCACCCAAAAGCCTTTTGTAAAGGATTGAAAGAAAAAGTAACTAAGTGCATAACGACTCCAAAAACGCTCTATCACGGATTAAAACTTGGTGCAGAAACAGCAGTTCCTGCACTTGCCTATGCATTTTTGACAAGCAACAATTGGATTTCAGAAGCAAGCCTCGCCGCTCTATTACATGTCATGATTTGGAAAGCGGTACAAAGTTATGCTCATGATTATTTTACAAACCACCGTACAATCCGAGAAAAACACACACAAGACTTCAACCCTCTACCAAGTAACAATAACGCTCTTCAATCCAAATTAAAAAAACATGACACTTATGTAGCCCCAACAACATGGATTTTCCCTGTTAAGGAAGCAAAAATCATCACTGCAGCCATCATCACTCTCGCGGTTCATACTCTCACGTCAGGTCTAATCCCTTCAGGATCAAGCTTACCTCTGACAAACTCCTCCAATTTAAACTCAACCCTAGCTGCAATTCCCTATGAGTCAAATTCAACTTTAGGATGGCTTTTTGAACCAACAATCGTTATTGCCCTATCCTCACTAATAAGCAAGGGGATCAATAGCTTGGAAAAACGAGCGAGTGAAGCCTGGAATGACTTCCATAAAAAACATTTTACAAATATAAGTTCTCTAACAAAGAGAATATAAAAGTCACATTAAGGAGTAAGTATTTATGAGCACGTCTGCCACAACACACATGACAAATTTTGTATCCTGTCTCAATCAGCCGATGGATTGCATTAGCAATATAAAGGAAGCTATTTTTACGCCAACCATTCCGAGCTTTGTCTCTACTGCATCAAATGCAGTAATAACCGTCGGCACTTTTGCAACAGGAATTTTTATGACAATAAGAGCACTAGAAGAAGGCAAAGGATTACTTAAAAAAACACTTACACAAAGCGAAATACCAACTCTAGTTAAAACTGCATTATTTGGAATTGGTGGACTCTCAACAACGATTTCTAGCGGACTTCTCAGTGACCACTCAGCGAACATACAGCTGTACGGAAATATGTTTGCTCACCAAATGGGAAATTTGACTAGATCCTCCATTGAAATGGGTGTTAATTTTGCAGCTAACCATCAGATTTTGCCTACTCTAACTGCTATTACAAGTTTTGCAATCATCCTCCTTTACGCCAAAAAATACTTCGAAACACAACCAACTCAAAGTCAAAGTTCTACACCTCAATCTAGCTTCCTTAGTACACATGCAGCTCCTTCTCCTGCTGACGAGCAAAAAAGCACAAACTTTTCGTTGTTTAGTAATGCACCACATGCAGTGATAACCCCTCCTTATCAACCTTCACAAACTTCTACAGGACCTTTGGGAAGTAGTTCAACTCCTCCATCCAATTCAAGCAGTCAATCCACCCCAACTGCCCCTTCGATTTCTCTTGCCTCCTCAATAGAACCAACACCCTCGTTGACTGCAACGTCCGCGACGTCAATGCCAGCTTCTTCCTCCTCATCCGATCCATCTTCAACTGATCCACTCCTTTCTACTAGTCCATCGTCGGCTTCAGCCGCCGCAAAACGTGCTGCACACAACAATCGAACAACTAACTCAACTCCCATATCGTCAGCGCCAATCATCCCCGAGCCTCCAACCAAAACAGACACAGAAAGAGAAGACATCATAGACGTTGACACCTCCAATTTACCTTCCGCCCCCACCAACACCAAGCATAAACGTGAAAAAGATAGTACAAATTAATGCCCCCAATCAACCTCCGCTCCCTTCCTCCTCAACCAACTGATTAATAAAAAGGATATCATTTTATGTGCACCGTGAATAATCTAAGAGCCTGTGACCCAATTCTCAACGTCATTATGACCAGTAATATCTACCAAAGCGGTGTGACAAAAGCTATTTCTTATCCGACAATTTCCCTAGTAGTTGCTGGATTAGCAGCTTGTTTCTTCGTAAAAAAAACATTAGAAAACGGCATAGAAGCTTATATTCGCGATGATATTCCAAGATTTGAAGCCTGTAAAAGAAGTGCTTTGAACGCAGCTAAGGCTGTTACTTACCTGTTGGGAATTCCCCTGTCCATGGACATCGCTGTCAAAAGCGTCGAACATGCCGACCTTCCCCTAGTCGCTGGTGCTTTCGCGACAGGAATCATGCTGTTAATTGCAACCACATATCTGCATCACCAATCCCAAAAAACAGTAAAATCCAGTGAGCAAGAGATTGTTGGTAGAAATTTCTGCCCAATGGAAGAAGACGATCCGCAAGAAATTACCTCGACAGACTCCGATCAATCAAGCTTAAAGTCCAGCTTAATAGGTAGCTTAAGATCGTCTGCTGAAGTGACACCATATGACTCCCCTAATCTAACATCAATGATACAGGATTCAGAGCCGGACTATGATCCAATTTCAACCGAGGAAGGGACCTTAGAAAATCCAGTTGATTTCCTCTATCCTTCCGCTAAAGACACTGATTCAGATGATGATGGGACATTCACCCCAGAGATTCCTCTTTCAAGAGATCTCGAAGAGGAAGTACAACTTCAAATCTTTCAACTCAATATGAATGTAAGAAACGCGAGCTTTGGATAACCAGCACTGAGGTCAGGCTTGGTATTCTGGTATTCTGGGGGAAGCATGGGGTCTGGCTTGGTATTCTGATATTTTGGTGTTCGTTGCCTAGTCTATAACGATGGACACCAAAATACCAGAATACCAAGCCTGACCCTTTGTTATTTAAGGTAAAGCGAAAGAGGACTTTCGCACTCCAAACGCTTCGCGTATCAACAAAAAAATGTTGAAACGTGGTCAGCTTCCATCTTCGTGTATTTTATCAACCTACACTTTTAATCGCACCCCCTTCATCTCTATATTTTTTTTACAATTGACAAAAATGGGTGTTTTATCAGACCATGACAAGATGATAAATAGTAGACCTCTTTCGAGACTAAGGGTTCGTCGATTTTTGGGATTATTTTGGCCGCTTTTCGATTCAAATTATAGGGGTCATATACGATTGTGATATTACCCCTATAATTTGAAATCGAAAATCGGCTCAAAAGAACCCAAAAATCGACAGAACCTTAGTTTCGAAAGAGGTCTAATAACGCCTTATACTCCTAGGATTGCATGAGTAAAACCCTATCATCAAAAACAGTGTTCCCCAAAAATTACCAAGAGAAAGTCGATGAATTAGTCGTGCTTGCCAAAGAGCAAGGCTTCATCACCTATGAGGAAATCAATGATATTCTCCCGATGAATTTTGACTCGGCAGAACAAATTGATCAGATTTTGGTCTTCCTTGCCGGCATGGACATCCAAATCCTCAACCAGGCCGATGTGGAGCGTCAAAAGGAGAAGAAAAAGGAAGCTAAAGAACTGGAAAACCTTCCCAAACGTTCAGAAGGAACTCCTGATGACCCTGTAAGGATGTACCTGAAAGAGATGGGATCTGTTCCCCTCCTCACCCGTGAAGAGGAAGTTGAGATTTCAAAACGGATCGAAAAAACTCAGATCCAGATAGAAAAAATCATCATGCGTTTCCGCTATTCGACAAGAGAAGCGATTTCTATCGCCAACTATATCTTGCAGGGAAAAGAGCGTTTTGACAAGTCTATCAGCGAGAAAGAGATCGGCAACAAACAAGAATTCCTCAACCTGCTTCCCAAACTGTGCACCCTCATCAAACAGGAAGATGCTCATCTAGAAAAACTCCTCATGGCTTCTGAAACGCCGCCGGCAAAAAAAGCCGACCAGATAACCCTTGCTGAAGAGACAGAGAAATCACGCATCCGCATGCAGGCCTACCTACGCCGCCTTCACTGCCGTCACAATATCATCGATGATTTCGGCGAGGTCATCATGCGAGCCCATGAGAGATTTTTAGTCTTAGAAAAAGAAATCATCGAACTGACGCCACGCGCTGCAATTAATAAATTTGCTGCCAATAAACTCGCTGCAGCGAAAAAAAAACTGCGCAAACGAGAACTCGCCGCTGGCCGTTCCATCGAAGATTTCAAGAAAGATATTCGGATGCTCCATCGCTGGATGGATAAGAGCCAAGAAGCTAAGCGAGAAATGGTCGAATCGAACCTGCGTCTCGTCATCTCAATCGCGAAGAAATACACCAACCGTGGTCTTTCATTCCTCGACCTGATTCAAGAGGGGAACATGGGACTAATGAAAGCGGTGGAGAAATTTGAATACCGCAGAGGATATAAGTTCTCGACCTATGCGACATGGTGGATACGCCAAGCGGTCACGCGTGCCATCGCCGATCAGGCCCGAACGATTCGTATCCCCGTCCACATGATTGAAACGATCAACAGGGTCCTCAGAGGAGCTAAAAAGCTCATGATGGAAACGGGACGAGAGCCAAATCCCGAAGAACTCGCCAATGAACTAGGACTCACTCCCGATCGGATTCGGGAAATTTACAAGATTGCTCAGCATCCGATCTCCCTGCAAGCTGAAGTGGGAGACGGTGGAGAGAGCCAGTTTGGAGATTTCCTCGAAGATACAACTGTCGATTCCCCTGCCGAAGCTACAGGCTACTCAATCCTCAAAGATAAAATGAATGAGGTCCTCACCACGCTGACGGATAGAGAACGAAAAGTGCTCATCCAGCGTTTTGGGCTCCTCGATGGAAAACCCAAAACATTGGAAGAAGTTGGAGTCGAGTTCAAAGTCACACGAGAGCGAATACGCCAAATTGAAGCCAAAGCACTACGCAAAATGCGCCACCCTACACGCTCCAAACAACTAAAAGCATTCCTGGACCTGCTAGAATCAGAATGACCGCAAACAATGGCAACATCAAACAAAATCGCATCAACATCGATGCTGCTCTGGGTATTTTAGCCCCTACAGGTCCATTTTCCCTCTCTTTTAAAGGCTTTGAAGCGAGAAAAGAGCAACAGCTCATGATGGGGAATATCCTTGAAGCTTACAATCAAGATCAGATTGCCCTCATCGAAGCTGGGACAGGGACGGGAAAAAGCCTTGCCTACCTCATTCCGGCGATCTTATGGGCATTAGAGACAAAAGAACGCACGGTAATTTCAACGAATACGATCACACTGCAAGAACAGTTGCTTCATAAAGATATCCCTCTGATCGAAAAAACTCTTAATACTACGATTAAAACCGTGTTAGTCAAAGGGATGCAAAACTATTTATGCCTGCGCAAGCTGAGTGAGATGCAACAAGAATCGCTTTTGCTCACTCCTCAGGAAAATGAGGAGTTGGACAAAATCTCCGCATGGAGCGGCTCCACTTCAGATGGTTCCCGTTCCTCACTCCCTTTAGCCCCTTCGCAGAACCTATGGGAAAGGCTGTCGGCAGAGAGCGACACCTGCAATCGCACTCAATGCCACTATTACCAACAATGCCACTTCTTCAAAGCCCGCCGACAGGCTAGTGAAGCACAAGTTCTCATCGTCAATCATCATCTCCTCTTTGCCGATCTCGTCTATCGCGCTGAAAACGATCAAGCAAAAGATGCTGGCATCCTACCTAACTATAACCGTATCATTATCGATGAAGCACATAACATTGAAGATATTGCCACGGAATACTTTGCCTCGCATATTAGCCAGCTCGATATCATGCGACTCATGGCGCGTCTCGCATCGGAAAAAGGAGGGAAAGTCAACGGAAAACTTCCTCTTCTTAAAGAAAAAATCATCTCCCACTATCGCAATAACTTCTCTCCAAAAGTCTCTTCAATTCAAAATCGCCTCACTATCGATCTTCCTGGAATGCGCCGCGATTTATTACAACATACCCATGAAGCCTTTAAACTCTTTGCCGAATTCTCTAAATTGGCACATGAGACAGAGCAAAATTCTCCAACAGAAAACAAGCTGCGTATCTATCCCCATCATCAGGAGCATGTACGTTGGACACAGCAGCTCATGCCGAGTGCAAAACAGCTGAACGACTCAATTCAACGTTATGCTCAGGGATTAAAAGCAATTATAGAGGACATCAAACAATTAAATGATAATGCTCTCGATGAGCAAATTAAAGGGATTCTTTTTGAAATTAATGCTCTAGCAAATCGCCTTGGCCAATATGCCACAGCTATTTCCCGTTTCACTTTAGAACCCACTCCCGTTAATACTGTACGTTGGATCGAATCGCAGCCCCTTAAGCTCATGGTCAATACCTCTCTTGTCGATGCGGAGCTCAACATTACAAAAACACTTGCAGAATGCCTATTTAATAAGTTTTCTACCATTATACTCTGCAGCGCCACCCTTACCACTGACAAGCATTTTAATTTTATCCGCAAGCAGCTAGGACTCACCAAAGAGATCTTGGGGGATCGCAAAATTAAAGAGTACACTTATGACTCCCCTTTTAATTTTATTGAACAGGCGATGCTTGCGATCCCCAATGATCTCCCCAATCCAAATGATCCAAGTTTTATAAAAAATGCCGCAGAAAGAATCTGGCAAGCGTTGCTAGCCAGCCATGGCAATGCTTTTGTCCTTTTTACGTCCCATTCGATGTTAAAAACATGCTTCGAATTGTTAGAACAACGACTAAAAGATAACTTATATCACCCACTTAAACAAGGGGATGACGACCGCCTTGCATTGTTGAATAAATTCAAGAAAACAAACCGTTCGGTATTATTTGGAACGGATTCCTTCTGGGAAGGGATTGATGTGACAGGAGATGCTTTGCGCTGTGTCATCATCGTAAAACTTCCTTTTAAAGTCCCGACAGATCCATTGATGCAAGCTCGCTCAGAGGCTATCACTGCGCGCGGGGGGGATCCTTTCATGGAGTATTCATTGCCGCAAGCAATCGTCAAATTTAAGCAGGGATTTGGACGTCTCATTCGCAATCAGCGAGATCGAGGATGCATCATCTGCCTTGACAATCGGATCACCACAAAAAAATATGGTCAATTTTTTCTCAATAGCTTGCCAAAATGCCAACAAGTCTTTATTCCAAGCAACAACTTAAAATCCTGCATGGAAGATTTTTATCGCCGCACCCATTTTCTCACAAAAAAAATGTCATGAAAAAAACAATTGGCTGTGTTCTACTCACATGCAATGCAAAAGAACATTTACCACACGGACTTCCCCCTCTGCTCAATTCTCCATTGAAACCGCGGCTTTTAATCGTCGATTCCTCTTCTGATGATGGTACTATCGAATTGGCAAAACAATTTGGAGTCGAGGCTATCGTGATTCCAAAAGAAGAATTCAATCACGGAGCGACGCGAGAAATGGCCCGTCATCATCTTGGCACTGACATTATCGTCATGATCACACAAGATGCTTATCTTGCCAATGAACATACGTTGGAAGCCCTTGTAACTCCAATTCTCCATGAAAAAGCCGCTGCTGCCTATGCCAGACAAATCCCTCATCGCAACGCCTCATTTTTTGAATCTTTCCCACGGGAATTTAATTACCCGGAAAAAAGTCAACTAAGAAGCCTTAGAGACCTTCCAAAATATGGCGTCTACACGTTTTTTTGTTCTAATTCATGTGCGGCTTATGATAGTGCAAAGCTAGATGAAATCGGAGGATTCCCCTCCGTAATCCTTGGAGAAGATACCGTTGCCGTCGCCATGTTACTAAGAAAAGGTTATTATGTTGCATATGTAGCTGAAGCTTTGGTTCATCACTCCCACTGCTATTCACTCAAACAGGAATTTAAACGCAGCTATCAAACAGGGATGGCACGTCAAAGTTATGCTCATCTATTGCAAGGTGGTGGCAGTGATTCTAAACGTGGCGTTGAGTATGCCAAAGCAATGCTCAAACGGTTAGCAATGACATCCCCACAACTCATTCCCTATGCATGCTTCCATCTTTTCACCCGTTGGCTGGGTTATCAGCTGGGAGCTAGAAAAAAAATCGAACGAAGGTAACACATGAATTATTCAACATCTAAAATAATGAAGTATTTATTAATATTTCAATTATTGATTTGTCCCCTAGCGATGTCTGAGATGATAAACTACCACATCGATTTCACCGATGTATGTTCTACAACAGAACAAGAGACTCTAAAAAACATCCTTCAGAAGTCCATGGGATCAAAAATAGAAGAGATAAAAGATTTGTTAAACAATCCTGAAACATTGGCTATAGAAATTTCAGGGCTAGAACTTGTCCAAGAAACGAAAAAAAAGCAAATCTTCCTAGCTTTCAGCGAATTGTTAGGCACACTCATGGTTCAAAACCCCAACGAAAACAATTTAATCACGTGTATCTACGACAAGGGAAGTGTCAATTCGTTTGCCCATCATAACGAGGAAATACCCTTTCATACAGATGGAGCCTTTCTAGCAGTACCTCCTAGAGTAATAGGTATTTGGGTTGAACAAACAGCTAATCAGGGAGGAGAAACAGCTCTGATTAACATTTCTAGTTTACTTCAGGAGATAGAAAACGACTCCTTATCGATATTAAACCAACCTTTACCTTTTCATATTCATGATTCTTATCACCTACCTAACACCGCTCCTTATATTTTAGCGACACCGATTTCTTCTAATCAAATGAGATTTAGACTTGATTTACTGCTAAAAGGTGTTGAAGAATCAAATGAAATCACTCACAAAGAAGATGTGGTTACAGCCATCTATTCATTGAATCAACTCATCAATGAATGTAGCGAAAAAAGTTGTTTTTTAATGAAAACAGACCATCTTTATTTCTTCAACAATTACTACAATCTACACAATAGGGAGTCTTTCACCGGAGATCGAAAAATCTGGAGAACCTGGATAAACTAACTGGTAATAATTCTCTCCACTTTACTATGAATCGGGTGTGATTGAAAACTGTACGCTGATGGTCTTTCTTGCGCCCACTGCCGGGGCGCCTCTATTATATCACCATTACCCCGCTTTCCGCTCGCTACGCTCGCTTCAAACGGGGCTAATCACATTCCTCCCTACCGGGAGGTTCAAAAGGGCCAAACTAGAGAACTACTTCGTGGTAGCGACCCCTGGCTAACTTTATTTAACCACTTTGTGGTAAAAAACCAAACTCAAGTGTCGCATTCATAATCTATACGAACCTAATCACCTCGATAGTACAGGTCGATTTGTGGGTGGATGTCGCATGCCATTGAGGCAAAAATACGAATAATCCTTTCGTCAATTTGTGCACCATCGTAAACGGTGACATCCCACCAATCTAATTAAAACACTTAAAAAAAGTATTTGAAATATTTTCATATTAAATTCCTCTTACATCTTTTTGACTGTCAAATAACCGCGGAAAAGTCCTGTAGAACTATCTTGTGTGCGCACAGAATTAAAAAATGTCTCCAACTTAATCCAAACAGAGGTATATTTATACCTCGACGTGTCCATGATAAGCACAGAATCACTTTCTTGATCATAGGCAACCACAGGAGAAAAATGCCCTCCGCCCACTTGTCCTACCTGTGGTCTATAGTAGTTAGCAATGATAAACTGCCTTGGATCGTTCAATACGACTTTAAGCATTTCGCGAAACGCATCAACAGTCAATGTATCGGCGCTTGTAAACACCGCTGAAAAACCATGGATAGGAAGCATCTGCACTAATTCATCAGGGCTAAGACCTCTCCAATCTGTCTTCACTTCCTCCGGAGTCACAATCTTACATACTTCTTCTGTAAAGAAATTCTCCTGAGAAAATTTAGCTTGATCAAGTAAGGCATTCATGATGGCAACAGAGGAGGCAACTCCACAATAAGTCCAGTGCGCTTGCGTCTCAAAATAGCGGCTCAGCTGAAAATAATTATTGCAAAACTGACTACTTTTCATCATTTGTCTGCCTTTTTCTGAAAAGACTTCCACATACTGTCTTTCGACGAGGACAATCCCCCGTACTTTTCCTGATGCATCCATCTCATTCATGCTTTTAAGAAGGTCATCGATCTGCACCCAAAAAGGCCCATATTGATCGCGCAGTGCATCCAATAAAAGAACAGAATCAGTAGCCTCATCATAGGCTCCAATAGGGCTAAAATTGCCTTTGCCTTGATGTCCGATGGCAGGGCGGTAGTAGTTTGCAACGATGAAAACCTGAGGGTCATTGAGGTACTTTTTTAGCATTGTGCGGAAATCAGCAGCCGTCAATACATCGGCATAAATGACTGTCGCATCCAAAGAGAAAACTTGTAAGCTTTTCGCAAAGACCTGCAAATTCATTCCTCCAGCTTTGATTTCTTCTTCGGAGATGACTTTTTCAATCCCTTGTAAAAATTTAGATGGGGTAAATAAGGTGTAACCAAAGTACTCTTCAACACTTGGTCGATAAATATTTAATGCATTAAGGACCATAACAGCGCTTCCCGAGCCACAACTTTGCGGTTTTTGCGAAAGGTAGTAATTATTTAATACCCAATAATCATTCGAATATTCACAGCCCAGTAATCTCTTTTCTCCCTCTTGACTACTCAAGTCCACAACAGGACTCGCCATTACTAAAGAAGAAACCATCATTGCAATTATAAAAAATATCTTTTTCATTATAACCTCCATTTTAAAAATGGACAGTTTATCACAAATAAACATTAAAAGCCATTTCTTTTTAAAATAATGTAATAACTAACGGGTGTAATTAAAAATATAATTTAATA
>Ga0207113_1130_pt1 | contig 20664 bp, 17 predicted proteins | sample Alteio_BWMinHeat_69_FD_153559 | JGI IMG/M metagenome (GOLD analysis project Ga0207113, IMG submission 153559) | Enriched cells from forest soil in Barre Woods Harvard Forest LTER site, Petersham, Massachusetts, United States -... | ecosystem: Environmental > Terrestrial > Soil > Temperate forest >... | reverse complement strand
ATCTGTGACACACAATACAATTGCGATAAAAATCGGCTTATTATGTTTGCAAGACGTCCTAAAAAAGCTTATCCTCTGGGAACATTCATCCCCACAAAAGCGCGCATCTGCGCTATTATTCAGCTGTGCCTAGCATTCATTATTATTTTATGGAATCTCTCAGAGCCGTTTGTTGGGGAGTTATTTTCGATCAAATCAAATCTCGTTCTTTATAACGATGTCATTGGTATTCCACCTGTTGACCCCTCACTTTCTGAGGAAAGACAAGAACATTTCAAGACGAATGCCGGCTATTTTGCTCAACTCCCATCAAAAAAACAAAAAATCATTCTAGAGGGGAGACAGAAAAATTTAGATGCACTGCAGCGGACATTTACTGAAAAATTGCAAAGGAGCCTAAAGATTCTTTTGATGGAGATCCCCCCATTTGAACAGGCATGGATCATTCTCTCCATCATGATCTCTATCATGTTACTGAAGCGAATTGAAGGAGCAAGGCAAGTGATCTGGCTGCTGCCGCTCCTAGCAGCCCTCTATGCCTTTGATAATCGCTGGTTTGGCAGTCCTCCTTCACCCTCCCCGGATGCTCTACTTTTTCCCTCAGAGAAAATACTCGTCGAAAACTACTACAAAAAACCGCTGAGCAATGATGTCTTTGAACAGCAACACCAGCTGCAAGAAGCTTGGAAAATTTATTTAGCCAACGAATGGACTCCTCCTCCACACACTGCAGATACATTTGAGCTCCAAGCGCAGATGGGAGAATTTGCCTTCAACGCCACTCGCCTGACTCTCATCGCTCAGAAACCTCCCCTTCCAGATAAAAAATCCCGACCTATTCAAGAACCACTGTGGGCGCTAGCCCTCTACTTTTTTTGGAATGTATTCTTCGCCTATACAGGAGCCTTTACAGGGGTAAAGGACCTTAAGGACGAAAATAAAATAACAGGATAAGCAGGATCGGCTTCGCCGGCAGAATGACTCCACATCCTGCCGGCGAAGCCGATCCTGCTTATCCTGTTATTTTATTCTTAAGATCGTTTGTCTTCATTTTCTGTTTACATAATAAACACAAAAATTTACCATGACCTACCGATAACCTATACTAATGAGGCTTCTCTATGCTATTCAGAAACAATCTTAAATCATTACCATGGATCCTCTTCCTTTGTTTACTCACTGGAAATACCATGGTCTATGGAAGTGAGAGTTATCAAAATCCCTATTTAGTTAATCGTATTCCAGAATCAAATCAACGCTACGGCTCTTTAGACCTTGTATTAAGACTCCTTGAATTACAGCAAGCCAAAACACTTGTAGAAACTGGAACTGCAAGAGAAGGTCTAAAAAATTTCGAAGGTGATGGAGGATCAACAATTATCTTCGGGGAATGGGCGGATAAACATAACGGAAGCTTTTATTCGGTTGATCTCAGCCCTCAATCAATAGCAAGCGCACAGGAAGCTGTCAATCAAATGAAACTATCTTCACATCTCGTTTGCAGCGATTCCATCGCTTTTCTTACGGATTTTGGCAAACCGATAGACTTCCTCTACCTCGATAGCTTTGACTACGATTGGTATAATCCAGTGCCATGCCAAGAACATCACCTAAAGGAAGTCATCGCTGCATATCCCTGGCTTCACAATAACTCGATTATCATGATCGATGATTGTTCATTACCACACGGAGGAAAAGGTAAATTGGCAATTAAATATCTTGAAGAGCATGGGTGGACCACTATTTATAGTGCCTATCAAGTCGTCCTGCTTTATAGCAAACGGAATTTGACGCATCAATTCCAACTAGAAAAGCCAAATAAACCAGCTGTAGAGAATGCTCAAGTCCCAGCTACGAAACACGCTCAAGCACCAACAACAGGAAATACGCAGGCTTGGATTACCCCTCGCTGAAAAGACAAAACCCCGACCCACCCAAGAACCACTATGGGCGCTAGCCCTCTACTTTTTTTGGAATGTATTCTTCGCCTACACAGGGGCCTTCATCGGAATAAACCTAGAAACGGCAGTTCAAGGTAATAAAGTGATGCAAGATTTTGAGTTAGAATCACCTCCGATGGGGGTTGATCATTCCCAAAAGGTGAAGGCAACCCCCATCGGAAGTGATTATAGCTCAAAAGATTGTATCAATTTATTGCCTTCAACTGCCGTTTCTAGGATAAAAGAAAAGACCCCGAATTCACGCCCCGAAGCCTTAAAAATAAAAGACGCTATTTTTTAATTTGTACACTCATCGTATGAAGGCTTAGTCTCGCTATTTAGCATTTGAGCTAAATTAGTGAAGCCTTTTTTTCCTGAATATTGTATTAAACAATTCCGATTCTGGTTATAGCTATAAAGGTTTATTTCCTCTACCTGTGCACACCCATTCAAATCACATATTTGTTCACAGGCGTACCAAGAAGCAACATCAGTACGAGAACCGAGATAACATTTCCATGTGCGTGTATGAACACCCTGTACCAGATTAATAACGGGAAGAAATGTTGCGGCAAAATTATAGGCACCCAACGCCAAGAAAACGACACCTGTTGAAGCTGCCATTAGTCTACCTTTTGTTGATTTTAAACAACAAGCAGTTCCCAATAGAGTGACCCCTACAGTTAAACAAGACGTTGCAATATAAAAATTATTTTTACAAAAATCATTGTTTAAACACACATTCATAGTCGTTGCTAAAAGTTTAGTTCCATAGTCAACTGTTGTTGATGTAAATGACTGAACTGCCTGTTCTATACTGTATAAAGCTCCGTATAATCCAACATTATGATTTATATTATTCACCATAATTTTCTCCTTTAATTATTTTTAAGACAACGGCGATTCTATCAAAATAGCATAAAAAAAATCAATACACAAAATATATTTTATTTATTGAATATTAATTCTACTCTATTTTAGAATGGCTCTATAAAAAATGATGCTATAAAAATACGACTATTATGCAATTATCATTCAATTGTCAACACTGCCTTCCTTGGAATTGGTATCGCGAGCAACCAAAAATCTCTGAAAAGGATTTTATCGCCCCTGCGCATAACCTTCCTTCTGAAAACTCATTTTTTGAATACCCACCAACAGATGAACTCATCGATTACTTCTCAACCATTCTAGACAGAGCCCAACACGTTGCAAAAAATCCTATTATCTTAGACAAACCTGTATCTGGATATGGTGCCGCAATGGCGCTTAGCTTCATCAGCGACTACCAACGATCACAAGATCTACACAACACCGCAAGCTATATGTCAAACGGAGCCAATGCCGCATGTGTCGATACAACCTGGTTCTACAATAATCTCATCAATGCTTTTGTCGACCCCAACACAACTCATATAGACGATGAAAAAGTGGTTCTACGCTTTATTCGTTCTGCAACGGCAGAAGCAATGTCGATACAACTGACCGATGAGATCACGCTGAGATATCCCATAGAGGAGATCATTTCATTCCTGAAGGAGGCCCTTGAACCTGGCGAATACCTTGTTCCGTTGAGCTCTCACTTCGTAGCCATTATCAAAAACAACCAGGGGGACCTCTATCTATTCGATCCAAATCAGGGGACAGTTAGCATCAACAGTCCAGAGGCGCAAGAATGGTTTTTAGATCTGCTCAAAAGCCATAACATTCACATTGATGAAGAACTCATCTTTTTGAAAGCAACGACTTTACCTTCTCAAAGTGAAGAACAGGAGCTCAAGATAGAAGAACTTTGCTTTTCCGAACCACCTGAAGAATTGATTTTCGAAAAAGGAGAGGGACGTTGGGGAAGCGCTGTGCTTAAATGGAGAGGGGAAATTCACCGGCTAGCCTGGGATTCAGAGGCAAATAAAATTTACAATCCAGACTCAGAAGGAACTATTAGATTTAAATGCCTACTGCTGGCAGCCAGGACCCTTCCTGAAGATTTGATCCAAACGATTTACAATATTGGGATCACAATTTTAAATATTGGAAAACTCCCATTCACATGGGATCGAAGTGCATTCACCCATCGCTGTCATGTCATCTATCAGACAGCTATAGCCATCTTCCGAGTTCTATTTTATTCAATAGCCGCAACTTGTGCCGCTCTTTATGGAATTGTCAAACCACTGGATGGACGACGCCTATACAATAATTTGGAAGAGCAGTTTCACAGCGGCACCCAAGAGACAGCTTCGCAAAAGAAACGGTATAAAGCTCCCTGCTTTAGACCTTGGAAAATCGACACCAAGACACCAATAGAACGTCGTTTACTGCAATATAAAGAGATCAACAAACACTTTTGTTTTAATCTCATCCGCACCTGTCTGTAATACTTCGTGCTTAGAGAATACTTTCGTGCCCGTGTGCGTGCCACTACTGCTATGCATGAGCACGGAAACGCAAAGACGCAGAGACGCAAAGGCGCAAAGCCTTCGGGCCCCTCAAAGTTAAAGAGTACTATCTCTGGTTAAAGCTTTTAAGTTCCTAGCAAGCTCGGATCTTAAAAAGAAATCGTTCTAAATGGGGCCCCTGGGGCCCCATTTAGAAGGATAATTTGATTGCTGAGCTTGCGAAACAATCACTTAACAATGCCCACTCATTCTACCCTTTTGCTATACTGGGGGGCCGAAGGCTTTGCGCCTTTGCGTCTCTGCGCCTTTGCGTTTCCGTGCTCATGCATAACAGCAATGGCACGGGCACGAAAAAGACAGGGCTAACCTATGCTTTAATCTTAATATCCACACCAGCAGGTAATGTCAATGTCTTAAGAGCATCGATTGTTTTACCGGTAGGGTGAAGGATATCGACAAGGCGTTTATGGGTACGAATCTCAAATTGCTCACGCGATTTGCGATCGATATTTGGAGAACGGAGAACCGTATAAATTTCCCGACGTGTTGGCATCGGGATAGGACCGGCGACGCCAGCACCTGTACGTTTAGCCGTCTCAACAATATCTGCCGTTGAACGGTCTAAGATACGCTGATCGTAGCCTTTCAAGCGAATACGGATTTTTTGTCGTACTGCCTGTTTAGGCTGTTTTTCTTGCTGCTGTTTAGGCTGCTTTTCTTGTTTTGCCATAATTAACCTGATGAACCTTACTTCTTAATGATTTCTTCTTGTATTTTGGTAGGCACGCGCTCAAAATGGCTTGGCTCCATGACATATGTCGCACGGCCAGAGCTCAAAGAACGTAGTTGTGTGGAGTAACCAAACATTTCACTAAGAGGAACCTCTGCGTGAACGATTACAGCCCCCTTGTGGTTGTCTTGTCCAACAATCTGACCGCGACGACGATTCAAGTCACCAATGACGTCGCCCATAAAAGTATCAGGCGTTGTCACGTCGACCTTCATGATCGGTTCTAGAAGAATTGGCTTCGCTTTCTTAGCTGCATCCTTAACGGCCATCGATCCGCAAATCTTAAAGGCCATCTCATTGGAGTCAACATCGTGGTAAGAACCGAAGACGATATCGATAATGACATCGACGAGGCTATAGCCAGCAAGAACCCCTGTAGCAATTCCTTCTTCAATCCCTTTGATCACAGCAGGAATGTATTCTCTTGGAATCACACCACCGACGATCTTGTTATTGATCAGGATACCTTTACCCTTCTCATTAGGAGCAATGTCGATCTCAACGTGAGCATACTGCCCACGACCACCGGACTGCTTGACATACTTCATCTGACTCTTACTTGGAGTTGTGATCGTCTCTTTATACGACACTTGGGGTTTACCCACGTTCGCTTCAACGCCAAATTCTCTTTTCATACGGTCGTGAAGAATCTCTAAGTGGAGCTCGCCCATCCCAGCAATCAATGTTTGTCCTGTCTCTTCGTTAGTCGAAACACGGAAGGTAGGATCCTCTTCAGAGAGCGCCGAAAGAGCCATGGAGAGTTTTTCTCTATCTCCTTTAGACTTCGGTTCAATCGCCATCGAGATCACAGGCTCAGGGAATTCCATTTTCTCTAAGATCAATGGTTTTTCCGGAGTGCATAGAGTATCTCCTGTACTTGCCTTTTTCAAGCCGATACAAGCTGCGATATCACCCGCATGGAACTCATCCCGTTCTTCCCGTTTATTTGCGTGCATTTCCAAAAGACGAGAGATGCGCTCTTTCGAGTCTTTAGTACTATTGATGAGATTCATCCCTTTCGTTAAGGTACCGCTGTAAATGCGAATAAAAGTCAGACGACCCACATAAGGATCCGTCATGATTTTAAATGCCAATGCAGCAAAAGGGGCATCGTCATCAGGTTGAAGAAGAATCTCTTCGCCCGTTGTCAAATCATGCGCTTTAATCTCACCTCTATCAAGCGGCGATGGCATCCAGTTCACAACCGCATCGAGAAGCTGTTGCACCCCTTTGTTCTTAAATGCAGAACCACAAAGAACAGGATTGAACTTATTCGCACAGACACCCTTGCGGATCACAGCGTGAATTTCTTCCGGAGTCAAGGAATCTGGGTTTTCCAATACCTTCGTCATGAAGGCTTCATTGCTCTCATCGACAGTCGCCAATTCCTCAAGAAGCTCCGCACGCATCTGCTGGCAGCGTTCGAGGAGATCAGCAGGAATATCAGCTTCTTCCCAATCAGCACCAAGAGTTTCATCGTGGAAGAAGAGGGCACGCATTGTGATGAGATCAACCATCCCTTTGAATTCCGATTCCGCACCGATCGGACAATGTACTGGAATCGCATTCGCATGCAATTTCTCACGCATTGTTTTAATCGCATCAAAGAAGTCGGCACCGACGCGGTCCATTTTATTGACGAAGCAAATACGAGGCACCCCATATTTATCCGCCTGACGCCATACTGTTTCTGACTGTGGTTCTACGCCAGAGACGGAGCAGAACACTGCAACAGAACCATCGAGAACGCGAAGAGAACGCTCAACTTCAATTGTGAAGTCAACGTGTCCCGGAGTATCGATGATATTGATCTTGCAGTCTTTCCAGAACACTGTCGTCGCAGCTGAAGTGATCGTAATGCCGCGTTCCTGTTCCTGTTCCATCCAGTCCATCGTCGCAGCACCTTCGTGCACTTCACCCATGCGGTGAACACGACCGGTATAATACAAAATACGCTCTGTCGTTGTGGTTTTACCCGCATCGATGTGAGCCATAATTCCAATATTACGCACATTCTTAAGCTGTTCTTTAGCTGGTCTTGCCATACGCCTACTCTCCTTGTGTTACCACTTGTAGTGGGCGAAAGCTTTATTAGCCTCAGCCATACGGTGTGTGTCATCTTTTTTCTTAATAGTCGCACCTTGATTGTTGAAGCAATCAACTAGCTCACCAGCAAGACCATCTTCCATCGAACGACCTGTCTTAGCACGGGAGTGTGCAATAATCCAACGCATCGCCATAGAAAGACGGCGATTAGGTGGGATTTCGATTGGCACCTGGTAAGTAGCACCACCGATACGTCTCGATTTCACTTCAAGCGCTGGCTGTGCATTTTGCATCGCCTGCTCAAAAGCTTCGAGAGGATTTTCAGCCTTAACTTTCTGCGCAAACTTCTCTAGGGCATTGTAAATGATACGACGAGCGACAGTTTTTTTACCGCACTCCATCACTTTATTGATAAATTTAGCTAACAATGTGCTTTTGTAAACGGGATCTGGATCGATCTCTCGCTTTACTGCACGACGTCTTCTTGACATTTTGTCCTCACATAATATGACATTTTAAAAAAGAGGAAATCATTTTTCTTTTTCACCTGACCCCTTGGGATCGGTACGTGATGCACGTTTTCATCGTCAATGATGAAAGCGGGAATCGCGGACCAGGATACTCACCAGAGCATCCTAGTATTACTTAGGACGTTTCGCCCCGTACTTTGATCTTCCTTGTTTACGGTCTTTAACAGCCGCACAGTCTAATGTTCCACGAACAATGTGGTAACGCACCCCAGGTAAGTCCTTCACACGACCACCACGAACGAGTACGATACTGTGCTCTTGGAGGTTATGTCCCTCACCACCAATATAGGCAATGACTTCTTGTCCTGTAGATAAACGCACCCATGCCACTTTACGCAACGCCGAGTTCGGTTTCTTTGGTGTTTTTGTTTTTACCTGCAGACACACGCCTCGTCTTTGAGGGCACTTCTGCAGAGCAGGCGACTTACTGCGTTTCTTTTTTGGCACGCGAGGGTCCCTGACTAACTGGTTCATCGTCGGCATAGACGCCTTCTCCTTAAATTTTTTCTTTATATTAACAACAATCTTTTGCCGTTTAAGCAAAAGACATTCCAGCATTCTAAAAAATTGGCACAATAGAAGCAAGCATTTTGTTTGACTTGTAAAATATACCATCACGTGGTATATTTTACACCATATAACGGAAGGATATTTTTCATGTTCCAGAGGAACCTATTTTCTCACATTTTAGATGCTATTACGACAAGCTTTGTTGTCTTGTTGACTGGGGCGCGACAAACAGGAAAAACAACGTTAATGGAGATTTTAGCACAGGAACATGGCTATAATTATTCTACATTTGACGATATCCGAACTCTTGCGGCAGCAAAAGAAGACCCTATAGGATTTATTGCCGATTTAAAAAAACCAACAATTATTGATGAAGTTCAAAGGGTTCCTGAAATATTTTTACCTATTAAACAAGACGTCGATAAACATAAAAAAGCCGGAAGATATGTGTTAACCGGCTCCGCAAACCCTTTACTTATTCCACACCTATCGGATTCACTCGCCGGACGGATGGAAATACTCAATTTATGGCCCCTGTCACAAGGTGAACTTCACGGAATTCGGGAAATATTCATCGACCGTTTATTCTCCGATTCCTTCGAACATTTTGATTGCGATCCTTTGAGCAAAAATTCGCTTGCAGAAATCGTTGTACGCGGCGGCTATCCAGCAATGCAGCAAGTCAAAAGTGAAACACAAGTTAATTCATGGTGTAACTCCTATCTGACAACCATTCTTCAAAAAGATGTTCAAGAGCTGGCCAAAATTGAAGGATTATCGCAGCTTCCTAACCTAATGAGTTTGCTCGCCTGCCGATCCTCGGGGCTATTGAATGTAGCCGAACTCTCCAGAACAAGCGGGATTTCAACGACAACCTTACATCGATATTTACAGTTATTACAAACACTATTTCTAGTTGTTTTAACACCAGCCTGGAGCACCAACCTCAATAAACGTCTAGTTCGTTCCCCAAAAACTTATCTAGCCGATACAGGGCTTCTTGCTTATTTAATTGGTGCCAGTCAAAAACGCCTAATTACAGACACGAGATTAAACGGTGGGTTTTTAGAAAATTTTATTACAGGAGAATTCTATAAACAAGCCACTTGGTCTAATACAAGAGTTCGTGTATTCCACTATCGAACATCGCAAGGAAACTTTGAAGTTGATATTGTTTTAGAAGATGCAGAAGGACGCATTGTCGGCATCGAAGTAAAAAGTAGCGAAACAATTCAAGCTAGTGATTTCAAAGGATTAAAAAATTTACAAGAAACAGCTGGTAAAAAATTTATTCGTGGGATTTTACTTTACCCAGGCCCAAGACTTCCCTTTGGAAAAAATCTTTATGCAATGCCCATAAGCTCTCTATGGGCACGTTCATAAACATTTTCCAGCAGAGGTCGTCCAAAGGTTATTTGCAATATGAGCGCCTATGGCGCCATGAAGACCAAGTCTTGACTCTTGAAAAATACCAAATACAATTCCCGAAGTGAAAGCTGCGGCCACTTGATTGGTCATTGCCCCACCATTCCAAAGTAAATGACTGGCAGAAAAAACAGCAGCCGTGAATACAATCCGCGCCGCTTTAACAATCACGTGATCTAAAGGGATTTGACGATTGACCGATAATTTCTTATTAATCGATTTAATTGCATAAGTAAGAGCAATATTTTGAAAGCAATGACGAAAGAGAAATTCTTCTCCAATAGGCCCCATCAAACAGTTGTTATAAATGCCATTCGCCCTAGATCTAAAAAAGCTTAACTGACGCTCTGGCGGCAATTGAGCGTTATATTGAAGTAGCAAATTTTCACGAGGACAACTCGACTGCATCACAGCTTCGGCATCTAAAGTCACCCCCCATCCAGCCGCTTCGTCTATCAAACTTTGCTTAACTCGAAGTAATTGCTCCGCCATACTAGGAACTAAGCCTATTTTTTGAGCAAGGTAAGCAGCAGCATTTCCCAACGGGACGGTCGCAATTGCCCCAAACATGCCAAAAAGAGCAGATTTTAATCCTAGCTTTTCACATACCGATTTGGATTTAGGTGTTTGTTTAATTTCTGTCTGATAATCCGGTGTACCTGTTTTTTCAGACAACGCTACTCTTTCCATAAATTCCCCAATGTATAGTTTAATTAAAGACAGAATTATCATATGAAAATTAATAAAAGTCAATGACTTAATTCGTTGAACCCTTAGTTTTGAAAGAGGTCTATTAAATACTTTCGATTGGCAGAGGTTTTTTACCTTGACTGATGAACTTTAAATTCTCTTTTTCAAGCATTTCCTTACCTGCAAAAGAGACGGCAACAGCCTCACCTATTTTAGGGATGACATGCCGATTGATCGCATCGATCACACCCTTAGAATTGACCTTGAGAACGCGCTCGCGGAAATGGGTGCGCACCTGGTCATCCTTTCCTTCCGAAAGCCAACCATAGGCAACGACACCGCGACTTCCAGGGGCAACAGGTGTATCGAGAGCTTGAATCATCTCTAGTTTTGCCTCCTCGATATCAGAAAGAGTAAACTCCCCTTTTTGCAGTTTTTGAACTGACTCATCAAAAGCATCGAACGTAGAAACGATATTCGGGTCCCGATAGGAATAAAAATAGAAAATTCCCGACATCAAATTGCTAACGGCCCCACCTCCATACGCACCCCCTTTCTCTCGAATAGCGGTATGCAACGTTAAATTGTCGCAAAGAAAGGCGGCGATGTTAAGAGCGGCAGCGTCTGAATCGGTATACGAAACAGTCTTGAGGACTTTACCATTAAAAGCGATGGGAGAAGAGATCACCCTCCCCTGCGAATGACCTGGGTCCACTGGATAATTTGGCTGCCATTTCGAGAAAGGTTTACCGGAAATATCTTGAAGTCCATAAAAACGATGCCCTTTTATCTCTTTATACATTGCCCGATCACAGGTGATGATGAGATCAGGAGCATTAGAGGTAAAAATCTTCTCATAAAGAACTTTCAATTTTGCAATCAAAGCATCTGCATGTTGATCAAATTCCTGGACAAGTCGTTTGATCCGCCAAAAATACTCGAGTCCATACCAGCTATTGGCAATTTTCGAATGGACATCAAGCCCAGAAGAAGAGAGATTGATGGCATACCGCAATGCGTTCTGGTTCAAAGAACCTTGAAGGGAGGTGTACTGCTTGACGATAATCTCCTTTAACCTAGCGACGTCGCTAAAATCAACGGAATTGGCCATCTCTTGTAACAACTTAAGGAGATGAGGAACATTTCGATGCAAGGCCTTACCTCGGATCGAAAGAGCCGGAAAAAATAGATTATGATCAGAGGCTTGAGTGTTCAGCGATAATACACTCCCGACACCCCCCGTATAAGCTTGAATGTATTCAAGGTTTTGGATGTAACTGCGTCCGCCGCATCCCATTTGCCCCATCAAAGAGGAGAGAAGACTGACATAGGAGAGTTCCTCCTCGCTCAGTTGAGGAAAATGGTAGAAAAGATCGGCGTAGACAATTCCGTTTGTAAACGTCTCATGATGAAAAGCTTCTATATTGCCGATTTTTTCTCGTTCAAGGGAATAAAACCGAGGGGCATGAGGAATATCAGCCAGGGTGACCTTTGGCAAAATGTCAAGGTCGACATCTTCCTGCTTTGCTTGAAAAGCTGCAAGCTCAGCAGCTTTATCGACGATTATTTGTCTTTGTTCCTCCGAAAGAGTCGATTCAATCGCCGCAAGAGCCCCCTTTTCCTCCGCCAACTCCGCAGCAGCAAGCTCCTTGCTAGGGACCATCACAATGCGCACCATATGGGGATTATCGATAAAATATTTTGTGACGAGTCCTGTAAGGTAATGAGGGTCTTCCTGGTGCCGACGACGCACCTCATCGAAAAGAGTGTGAATGTGAAGTCCATTTGTAGGCTCCCCTCCATGCTGCTTCAGCAAAGCCGAACGCATAAATAAAGAAAGCCCAAACGGGGAACCATCACCAGTGATCTCGCTACGGTGGAACTCAAGCTGATGGATCGCATTTTCAAAGAGTTCGGGAGGGACCCCCTCCTTGGCAAATTCCTTAAGAGTCTTTCGAATCAATTCCTCAATCGAATCGGCATCTTGGGGGTTACATCCCTTGAGAAAAAGAATCAGAGGAACCTCCGAAAGTTCATCCTCCATGTAACAACCAACTTGCTTACAGAGTCCCGATTTCAACAGTTCAAGCTTCAACGGGGAGGCATCGGTATCCATCAGGATAATTTCTAGTATCGTTAACGCAAGGATCTCCACCTGTTCGAGAATATGGCATGTCAACCACCCAAAAGCTATTTGCGTTTTATCCTGAGTTTCCTCGTCGGCGGCAATGGGATACTCTTTTACAAGTCGTTTAGGAGCACTGAAGCGTGGCTGCAAAGGCAAAGGAGGAATAGGCGTTGCCGCCTGAGCTTTATTCAATACATGCTCCGCAATAAAGTCGAGATGCCCTTCCAAAGGCAAATTGCCATAAAAGAAAAATAGACAACGGCTGGGATGATAATACTTTTCATGAAATTCGCGTAACTCGCTATAAGTAAGCGTTGGAATCACCTTGGGATCCCCACCAGAATTAATCCCATAGGTCAAATCGGGAAAAAGAGCGTGGTTCATCGCTTCTGTTAGACGAGCGCTGGGAGATCCCAAAGCTCCTTTCATTTCATTGAATACAATCCCTTTATATTCGAGAGGCGACTGAGGGTCGGCGGGATCGGCAAATTCCAATCGGTGTCCTTCCTGTAAAAAACTCAATTCATCGAGTGTAGGATGGAAAACAGCATCCAAATAGACATCGAGTAAATTATAGAAATCTTTTGTCACCTGAGAAGCTGCCGGATAACAAGTAAAATCGGCACCTGTAAGGGCATTCATGAACGTATTCAGACTACGCCGCTGCATAGCAAAGAACGGATCTTTAACCGGAAATTTCTTCGATCCACAAAGGACAGTATGCTCGAGGATATGAGCGACTCCATTGGAACTATCGGGGATTGTTTGGAACGAGAGACAAAAGAGGTTCTCAGGGTCGTTATTCAAAATTGCCATCACGCGAGCCCCAGTAGGCACATGAATTAACTCCAACAACCGGCAATGCAATTCACCAATTTCCGAAAGGGCAATGAGTTGAAAATCATGGTACATCTCTCCAACAGTAGTAAAATGAGGGAATTTCGCTGAGCTCGACGACATTTCTTACCTAAACGTTAAAAGGTTATCGTCCATCGTAAGGCAATTGAGATTTCTAAACCAGCTCTATCTTAAGCTTTAGGTGAGAAAATGAAAGAAATCCTTGGAGACAATGTAGCAGTAAAATATAATTCTTTCTTTGCATCCGCAGCAATAGGTGCTTTAGCAGGACATGCTGCTGATAGCCCCCTTTCTCTTTGGCAAAATGGAAAAGTAATAGAAGGCTGGCAGCTAATGAAAAAAGGAGCTCCCATGCGGAGTGCCCTAGCACACTGGATTAAAGGATTTTGGTTTAAACTTTTTTCAAACAACAGGAAAAAAAAATGACAACTAAAGCAACTCACGAGAAACTAGCTTACCCGATACGCGCTTGGTCTATATGGTTCATCAGCGCATTTTTTATGTTCTATAAATACGCTATAGAAGTTTCACCTAGCGTGATGACAACAACGCTAATGCAAGCCTTCAATATTGGCGGGGCTGATCTTGGTAATTTAGCTGCCTGCTATTTTTATGCTTACATGATCCTGCAAATTCCGGCAGGACTCCTGCTGGATAAATTTGGCCCTAGAAAGATCACAACCCTTGCAATCACTTTATGTGCATTGGGCTCTCTTGTTTTTTCTCAGGCTGACTCATTATTTATAGCTGGTGTGGGGAGGTTTTTAACCGGGACTGGAGCCGCTTTTGCAGCTGTCAACTGCTTTAAACTCATTGCTAACTGGTTTCCATCGAGGACTTTTGCCTTTATGTCTGGCCTGATGATGACGATGGCAATGTTAGGGGCCGTCGGTGGACAAGCCCCTCTTGCTATTTTCATCGATAAGATGGAATGGCGCTATGCGATGCAAGTCCTTGGATTAGCCGGGCTGGTTTTAGCAGCGATTTTTTGGATTGTCGTGAGGGACAGATCGCCTCAACATACCAAAGAGAGCCATATTGTCTCGACAAAAATTGGCCTGGTAGAAAGTTTAAAATTGGTGTTAAAGAATCCACAATCGTGGTGGCTATCGATTTATAGTGGCCTTGCATTTGCTCCTGTAATGGTATTTGGAGGGATGTGGGGAGTCTCCTTCACCATGGATGCATTTAAGCTATCACAAAACATATCAGCGCAGCTAGTATCGCTTATTTTTATTGGCTTTGCGATTGGAGCCCCCTTTTTTGGTTGGTTTTCAGATTGGATTGAAAATAGACGAATCGTAATGTTTTGGGGGACGGTTGTCGGACTCCTAGCCATCTGCACAGTCATCTACGCTCCTGCAGTTTCCCAATCGATGCTTGCATTTTTGCTATTCACATTTGGATTTGCAATTAGTAGCTCGTTACTGGCATTTACGATGATTCGTGAGATCAATTTACCTATTCTGGCTGCCACAGCAGTGGGGTTTATGAATTCCTTCGATGCATTAATTGGGGCATTTTCAGATCCGCTGACTGGAAAAATCCTCGATTTATGGTGGGATGGGCAGCTGCTGGAAGGAGCGCGCGTGTTCTCGCTTAGTGCTTATAAGATTGCGTTTATCACCATTCCGATTTATTTAATTATTTCGTTGTGGACGTTGATGAAATCTAAAGAAACGCACTGCAAGCCTTCTTATCCAGCTTCTATGCCATAGTCGTTGGAATACTCAACACAAAGCGAGACAGTTCCGCCGCACCTGTAATTGTTGCACACTTCCTAAGCGAAAACAGGGCCCTACATATCCTGTTTTCGCTTATCCCAGAGGACTGCATCTTTCTTTGCGTTTTTGCGTTTAAAACCTTCCCATGCATAGCGTCATGATTGCGCGTTTTATCAAGCTCCATTTTTAATTGCACCCGAATTTTTCTATTTCTAATCATTTTTGATTTACTTAATGACTGTAATGTTATACAATAAGTAGTATAAGGACTAACATCATGAACGCTAAAAGTACTCCAATCCCAGTAAAAAGAGCTTTAAAAAAGTTAGGACAGGACATCTGCGATGCTAGAAAAAGGCGTCGAATTACTGTGCAACTAGCCGCAGAAAGAGCAGGAATTAGCCGTACGACACTAAGTAAGATTGAAGGTGGCAATGAAGGAGTCTCCTTAGGGGCTTATGCAAGAGTTCTATTTATTTTAGGGATGATTGAACGACTGATTGAACTAGCCGACCCTACGTTTGATATATTAGGTTTAGGATTAGAAGCCGACAACCTGCCAAAACGCATTCGCATTTCAAAGAAAGAACGTGGTTTAAATTAAATGGAACAAACAGTTTTAGTTTATGTAGACTTAATGGGTATTCCCATAAAAGCAGGCTGGCTTTGGTCCCGTTTTCGCAACGGACGAGAAAGCATGTCTTTTGAATATGATCGCGATTGGTTAAATCACCCAAAAAAATTCTCTCTGGATCCAGCTTTAAAGCTTATTGAAGGAACCTTTCACGCATCATCAGACAAACCTCTTTTTGGAGCTGTTGATGATTCTGCTCCCGATCGCTGGGGACGTTTGCTTATGCGTCGCTCTGAAAGAAAAAATGCTGAACGCGACCGCCGTGCTCCCCGGGCTTTAAAAGAAATCGACTTTTTATTAATGGTTGACGATGAGGGAAGACAAGGTGCATTGCGTTTTAAACACGATGAACAAGGACCTTTTTTAACAACTTACGACAATAATCATATTCCCCCATTGATCGCGATTGGGAAATTACTAACTGCAGCAAGTCATATCATGCAAGAATCAGAAACAGACGAAGACCTTCGGCTTTTGCTAGCTCCTGGGTCCTCTTTGGGAGGAGCTAGGCCAAAATCATCCGTAAGAGACAAAGATGGTCATTTAGCTATCGCCAAATTTCCAAGAAAAGATGATGAAATGAACGTCATTGCATGGGAGGCCGTTGCTCTTTCTCTGGCTAATAAAGCAGGAATTCAAGTACCAGAATGGCGAATTGAAACGATTGGGCGTCATCAAATACTATTATCTAGGAGATTTGATCGAAAAAAAAATATCCGTATCCCATTTCTTTCAGCTATGAGCGTTTTAGCCGCAAAGGACAATGAAATGCGTAGCTATCTTGAAATTGCGGATGCTATTCGGCAAATGAGTGTTTCGCCAAAAGAGGACCTAGAAGCCTTATGGCGTCGTATTGTTTTTAACATTCTTATCTCTAACGTGGACGATCATTTACGCAATCATGCGTTTATCTACTCCGACCTGCTCGGTTGGCATTTATCTCCTGCCTATGACTTAAATCCAACGCCAACAGATATCAAGCCAAGAATTCTATCCACCGCAATCGATCTAATAGACCCTAGTGCCTCTCTTGACATCGCAGCTGACGTGGCTGGCTATTTTGGTTTAAGCAATTTACAAGCAAAAAATATTTTTAATGAAGTCGGATCTATCACAACTTTATGGCGTGAAGAAGCTTTAAAATTTAAAATAAAAAAAGCAGAAATAGACCGAATGGCTTCTGCTTTCGAGCATGAAGACCTTCAAAAGGCGTTACACTCATAAAAAGGCTTGAATCTAATTCGATTGGGCCTCATACTGAAGAAAAATTTTACAGGTTTATCACGTGGCGCTGCCGATTATTAAACGTCTCTCTTCTTTCACTTATCTCAATACGACTCAGTTTCTCGCTGCCCTCAATGACAATATATATAAATTATTAATTATCTACTTCTTCATTCAACTTGATGGAATTGAAAATAGCCACCGTATCTTGGCAACGACAGGAGCGATCTTCGTTTTGCCGTTTCTTCTTTTCTCGGCCTCATCTGGATTTCTTGCCGATCGTTTTAGCAAACGGAATATCATCGTCATTACAAAAGCACTTGAATTAGCGACCCTTGCTTTGGGTGTTCTCGCTTTTTATCTCGAAAGCAAGGTAGGGTCCTACTGCGTTCTATTTCTAATGGCAACGCTAAGTGCTATTTTTGGTCCGTCGAAATACAGTATTCTACCTGAATTGGTCCCAACGGATAAGGTATCAAAAGCAAATGGCCTGATGACATCGTTTACCTTTCTTGCAATTATTTTAGGGACTTTCGCTGCCTCATTTTTCCTTGAAATAACAAACCGCCATTTTATTCTCTCTGCTATTTTTTGTACGCTCATGGCATTGGTTGCGATGAGCGCCAGCTTTTGTATTGAGTACACACCACCAGCAGATTCGACTAAGCGATTCAATGTTTTCTTTTTCTCCGAAATTGCTTCTACTTTGAAAAACGCAGCGCAGTACCCCTCGCTTCTTTCCGCTATGTTTGGCTCTGCCTTTTTCATGTTTCTTGGAGCTTTCGTCCAGCTGAATATGATCCCATTTGCAGTGCAGTCCCTTGGATTAAGTGACGTACAGGGAGGCTATCTATTTTTGCTAACTGCAATCGGAATTGGTTCAGGGTCGATGTTAGCCGGCAAAATCTCGGGTAAGACAGCCGAGCTTGGTCTTGTCCCCATAGCCGGTCTTGGTGTCATCATCAGCTGTTATATGCTCGATCTTTTTTCCGACCGTCTTTTTGTCGTCCTTCCATTCATCATGTCGATCGGTCTTTTTGGAGGTGTATACGAAATCCCGCTTGATTCCTATATTCAAATAGCAAGTCCCAACACATCGCGTGGACAAATCATTGCCGCAACGAATTTCTTTAGTTTTTGTGGGGTTTTGTGTGCTTCTGTTCTTCTCTATCTAAATACTGAGGTTTTTGGACTTAATGCCGATAAAGGATTTACCATCATCGGGTCGTTAACACTCGCCGTTACTGCCGTGCTGACCTTTCAATATTTTGATTACCTCACTCGGTTTATTGGAATGGTTTTATCTAAACTTCATTTTCAAACGACCTTGTCGGGAACGGAAAATATCCCCACAGATCTTCCAGCCATTTACGTTTGCACCCATACAGCGTGGAATGATGCGCTGTTAATGCTTGGAGCGCAGCGACGGAGGATGCGTTTCTTTATCGAGCAAGAACAAGGGCATAGTAAACGTTGGATTTATCGTTTGTATCGCATGCTACGCGTGATGCTAATCCCCGAGATAGAAACTTTAGAAAATAACCCCATTTGCCTGACCGTCATCAAAAATTGCCTTAAAAAAGGAATTTCTGTGTGCATTTTTGTTTCAAATGACGATTTAGAAAAAGAGATCGAAAAACTTAACCGATCTTATTCCTTTGTCGATATCTGTGATGGAACAAATTATCCTGTCATTCCTGTCATCATCGAAAAGGGGGAGAAAAAAAATTCTCAACCTCCATTCTTCACTCGTCTATTAAAAAAGTTCCGCATTCCCGCTGCTATCTCTTTTGGGTAAACATTGGATAAAAATCAATTGACATTAATAACCCTTTTATTATAAAATGAATTTTTAATCTTTAAGATTCAAACTAAAATTAAAGGTGTTCTTATGTCATCTAACATTACTAATCAAACAACGTTATCATGGAATTCGACAGCCGAAGATTTTAAAGGTGCAATTAATCACTACGGATTTAACACAAGCGACCCATTCCTTCAATCTATGTATAATACGACCGTGAGTCATTTTCCAGGTATGAAAGATTGCTTCACCAAAGTAGGGTTTCTTGGTTGCAGCGCAGAAAAATTAATCTATGGCCTACCAAAATTCATCATTGGATTAGGAGCTCAAACTCCAAGGATGGTTTATACTGGAACCAAGTGGCTTTGCACCACTTTTACTCCAAATGTGATTACAACTGAAGTCTCTAAATTCGCGCAACCACATAAAGCACTCACTGGGCTAGCAGATAACCTCATTAGTAATAATATTAATCTCGTTGCAACAGCAATGTTTTTTACCTATTCTACGGGCAAAGCGATTGACAATGGAATAGGCACTCTCAAGTCTATTAAAAGGTTTATCTGCTGCCGATTTAGGGAAACAACGCAATATCGAACAACTGATGGAGGGATTATGACTAGCATTAGTCGATCAGAACTGACGAAAGAATTATGTGGCAGTCGAATATGTGGTAACTTTAAAAAAGTTATGGTCAATGGAATTAAAACGGCAATGTGGGTGATAATCGCCTACTCCACCTACGAAGTCATCCAAGGGATGATGCCAACCGAACAAATTAATCAATCAATAATGAACAACCCTGCAATGGTGATCGGGGGTGGAAGCTTCGTCTTAAACCTCATGAGAAAAATAATTTTATGAAAACATATCCTCAAAATAATCTCTTTTATGGAATTTTCAGTTTAGTTCCCTTTATTTACAATAGAGGAAAACAGTTACTTTTAGGAGGAAATACCAAAGCTCCTGCAGCTGCAAAAGTTATCAATATTGGTCATTTAGCCCTAAAAAAAACGACGGGAACAGTACTTAATCCAGTAAGGGCCATTGTTGGTAAAGTCGTAAGTCCTATTGTCCCTCCAACCGCCCCCCCGCAAATGGCTCCTTTAAATCAGATTGGGATGCTTTTTAGCCATTTTTTCCCTGCTCTAGTCGCCTCTGAAGCTATTTCCAAGTTCAAATTATTGCTTCCACTTCTTCCTCTGCTTCCTTTAATTTCATCAAACATCGTCGATAAAGAAGTCCATGAAATCCAAGTTTTGATTCCAGCTGGCACTAGTCCAGTCAGTTATAAGATTGACTTCGGCCATGGGGATGCAGAAGTTAACCTCAATTTTACGGTTGAAGCTGGAAAGCCGTTGATGTTTCCCAAAAATCAAAAAACAGACTACATTTCCTCAAATGAATTTCCCCCCTTATACCCTTCAAGTTCACTGAAACAGCGATACACGACATGTAACGTCATCATTACAGACCCTTCTATAACAAAACCCGCCGTTCACATCATCCAAGCCACTGGACAGGATTTGATTCGGATTGTCCACTGCAGTCACGTAGATGAGAATTTTCCCTTCGGTCTTTTAGATGAAGAGGTCAAAAAGGGCAACACCGATGAAATCGATGTGCTACAAAAGACAGTGATCAGTGTTAATGATAATGTAAAACAGAGCTCAAAAGAGATTAAAATTCCGTGCGACCCAAAATCTTATGTGCGGATCACACAAAATAAATTGCGGGATGAAGAACCAACAATCTCAGATGACGAACTAAGCAATGATGGGACTAATTACAGCTTAGATGAGGCCTTGGAGCGATTTCCCTATTAATCGAGCAGACGATTTACAATAGCATGATAGTCTCACCGCCCCGCAATATAGGAATAGCTTGAAAACATATAGCTTGAAAATATAATGCATTAAATTGACATCTCTGTTCTAATGAAGATATATGTAAAATATTTCA
>Ga0207113_1129_pt1 | contig 20693 bp, 20 predicted proteins | sample Alteio_BWMinHeat_69_FD_153559 | JGI IMG/M metagenome (GOLD analysis project Ga0207113, IMG submission 153559) | Enriched cells from forest soil in Barre Woods Harvard Forest LTER site, Petersham, Massachusetts, United States -... | ecosystem: Environmental > Terrestrial > Soil > Temperate forest >... | reverse complement strand
ACCGAAACAGATAAAAATCATTTCAATGAATAACGCGCGCCTGCCTCAAGACGACCGGATTGTAGTGGACTCGATGGTGCAGTTAAACCAATGGTATCGCCTCGATATAAACTTGACGGGATGATGTAATTCATTTTTTTAAAAGCTCTTCTTCAAATCCGAAATATCGCATATCTTTAATGCGTCTTGGAAATAAAACACCATCCAAATGATCGCATTCATGCTGTACAACACGCGCATGAAAATTTTCAGCGATGCGTGAAATGGGATTTTGATTCAAATCAAACCCCGTATATTTTATTTTTTGATATCGTGGCACTAATCCACGTAATCCCGGAACACTTAAACACCCTTCCCAGCCATCGATCATTTCATCAGATAAAATTTCAATAACTGGATTAATTAAAATGGTAAATGGCACTGGTACTTCATTAGGATAACGTTCACTTTTTTCAAAACCAAATATCACCACGCGTAAATTAACGCCAATTTGAGGGGCTGCGATACCAACCCCTTTTTTCTCATTCATCGTATCCTTCATGTCTTCAATGAGCTTTATTAATTGCGGATCATGAAAATCAACCACCGGAAGCGATGGTGTTGCTAATTCTGTATTTCCTAATTTAACTACCGTTTGGATTGACATTATTTTTCTCCCATTCATTATCTTTCAATATCAACATGAAAACTGATGCCATGTGAATCCCAGCGACTGATAAAATCGACGAGCTTAAGTGCGTTTCACATTGCACAACACCGCTTAAATTTATTACCACTACCGCAGGGACAAGCCTCATTGCGATTAATTTTTAACGTAACACCATCCACATAAAACCATTGTCCATTTATTTTTTCAAATTGACTGTTTTCGTAAATATATTTTTTATTATTACCATCTAAAAATCGTGCGAAAAATATGACTGTGCCAAATTGATTTTTCGGTATTGGCGCATCAATAACTGTTAATCCCAACCACGTGACAGATGATGCCCAATTTCTGGCAGATAACAGATCAAAATTTTCAGCGGCCTTTTTACACATCGTCTTTTGAATGTAATTAATATCGGACATTGTGTAAGCGGTGTAACGTGATCGCATTAATTTTTCAGGTATTTCTGCTGTTTTTTCACCAATAATGTAAGGCTCACAGCAAACTGAAAAATTTCGATTAGACTGACAGGGACATTTATTCATGATTTAAAATCAAATCCTCTAACTTTCACAATGCCAAACTTTTATCTTCAAAAAATGATTTCGAAGTCTACCACAAATGACAGATATTTTTCTTAGAGCCCACAGTGTTTTCACTGAACGTATTGCTAATTTTGCCTACGGAAGAACAGACATAGCATGCAGATTTTTCGAAACAATATTCATAATAGCATTCAGTTTATCTTCGCCAGCAAAAGTATTAGAAAATAAACATAACATTGCAATCAATAAAAAGGCTTTCATGTTTATTTATCCGAATATTTAATGTGTTATTTTTTATCGCCGAATAATTTAGCCACGCGTTTTCTAATTGTAGCTGGTGTTACATTTTCAACGCATGTTGCAACACACCAGTGATAACCAAACGGATCTTCAAACATGGCGGTGCGATCACCATAAAACATATCTTCAGCAGAACGCATTACTTTTGCACCGGCAGATACAGCGGTTTTGAGTGTTGCATCAACATTTTTAACGTACAGATAAATACTCATCGGTGAGCCACCAATGGTTGCGATGCTTTTTGTGCCTTTGATGGGACAGGGATCGCTCAACATAATATGCGAATCTCCAATTTTTAATTCACCATAAGCAACTGCCTCTTTTGACATATCAAAACGCACGATTACTTTGGCGCCAAATACTTTTTTATAGAATGCGATGGCTTTTGCGGCGTTATCAATCACTAAATGGGGAATGACGTTATGGTAGCCTTTAGGAAGCGGTAGCACTTTTTTTGTTTTCTTAACAGATGATTGAGAGGCTGCACCTTTTTTCATTTTTTTAACAACTTTTGTTTTTGCTTTTTTTGGACGTGCCATTTTATTTTCCTTTTTTTATTAAAATTATGTATTAACTGTTTCTTTAAGTTGTGTTGCGGGTTTAAAGTTTACAACGATTGCTTTAGGAATAATTATTTCCATGCCGGTTGCAGGATTTCTACCTTTGCGTTCTTCGCGAACTTTGGTAGAAAACCCACCGAAGCCAGGAACCATTACTTTGTCTTCTTTCATCGCTTCTGTAATCACTTCAAATGTTGCGCTAAAAGCACTTTCTGATTGTATTTTTGTTAAGCCTGTTTTTTCTGATATTGCTGCAATTAATTCAGATTTTGTCATTTATTGTTATCTCCGGTTATTAAAATTCCAATCGGTTATTATACACGAAATTTTATCTTTAATGCTTACAATTTGGATCATGCGCATGATGATGATTCAATTGAGTGCTTGTTGCGGATCATTGGGTTGACATATTATTGGTGTTATTATGGATAGAAAATGGGAAATACTTTGTATGAAAAAAATTACCAGTTTTTGCTTTTTTATAATGCTTTTTACTTTTTTACAAACGCCAATTGTGCAGGCACAAAATCGTATTGTGAATTTTGTGGTTGCTTATAAAGCAGTTAATTTTGCTGGAAAAAATGTTCAAGCCATTGCAGTTAACAATCAAATTCCAGCACCCACATTACATTTTAAAGAAGGCGATCATGTTGTCATCAATGTCACCAACCATTTAAATGTAGGCACTACGATTCACTGGCACGGCATTATTGACCCTTGGCAAATGGATGGTGTTGAAGGTGTCAGTCAGCATGCGATACCACCTGGAAAAACATTCCATTATCATTTCACGTTAAGACAATCGGGTACGTATTGGTATCATTCTCACGCTGGATTTCAAGAACAGCAGGGTCTTTATGGCGCATTGATTATTGATCCTAAAAAACCATCTGTCTATAAATACAATAAAGATGAAGTTATCGTTTTATCTGATTGGAGCAACACTAATCCAAATACTATTTATGCAAACTTAAAAAGAAGCGGCGATTACTATTCGCCCCGTTTTCCGTTACAGCCATCGCTTTTTAAATTTATTCATGATTATAAAAATGCATCACCAGTGCAGCGAAAATTATTGATAAATGATTATAAAATGATGCAACAGATGCGCATGAGTATCTATGATTTGAGTGATGTTGCTTATGATGCATTTTTATTAAATGGAAAACCAAATTCGCATCCTTGGACAGCAAAGGTCAAAACGGGGGATGTAGTTCGATTACGATTTATTGATGCGGGCGCTGGGACTAATTTCAATGTCAAAATTCCTGGGTTTGATATGCGTGTTATTCAAGTTGAAGGTAATGATGTCAAACCTTATGATGCAAAACATTTTTTTATAACACCCGGTGAAACATTAGATGTGCTTATTAAAATCAAAAAAAACAATCCAGCCATTATTTACGCTGAATCTGCAGATACGGTGGGTGCCGCTTTTGGTGCATTAATGACATCTCCTAATCAAATAATCAATTATAAAAATATAAAACCATTTCCAAAACCACTTCCTGTTACACAAGAAATGATGAGCAATATGATGCAGGGTGTGAATCCTGAATCGATGAGTAGCATGCATTCATCACACGAAAATCATTCATCAATGAACATGTCTCATGACAACCAGATGAAGAAAACGCGGAATATGAAAAATTCAAAAAGCATGAATATGTCCATGCCAACAGAGCCGACTATCACCGGCGATCACCTTGAAAAAATGACGTCAAAAATTGCAACGATCAAAACATTCGGCACCAAATATCAGCATTTAATTGCTGCTGTTAAAACCAATAATCCAAACAAACCTATTGCAGGTGTGACTCGAATGGAATTGTTTGGTTACATGGATCGTTATATTTGGATGATTAATGGTGTACCAGAATACAAAGCAAAGCCGATTATTTTAAAACCCGGGGAACGCTATCGCTTTATTTTTACCAATCCAACGATGATGCATCATCCTATGCATATTCACGGGCATTGGTTTATTTTACGCAATGGTCATGGCGCATATGATCCCTTATTGCATACGATCGATGTACCACCGGGCGCCACTGTGGTTGCAGATGTTGATACCGATGCAAGCGGACAATGGTTTTTTCACTGCCATCTTTTGTATCACATGATGGCAGGTATGGCGCGTGTTTTTCAGTATCAAACGCTGATTAATATTGTTGATGGCACTGGAAAACCAGTGCGGGTTATTTCAAAAACGCCGTATCATAATCGCCCCATTGTTCGTGTCGATGAAGATACGCCGCTAATTCCAGCATTGGTTCATCATCCGATGGGGCATCCTACCCGTTTTTATACGAGTAATCACTTGGATATCGGTAATGATTTTTGGAATAACACTCAGGAAATCACATTCAAAGGAATGTATGGCGGCGATTATAATAAATTAAAGCTCAACACTGAAAATGCGCAAATTGAAAAAGGAAAAATAACCGACGCCGATATCGATATTTTCTATTGGCGTTTGATCAGTCAATTTTGGGCAATTGAAGGTGGTGCGAATTATACGTATCGCCCAGCACGAAAACCTTATTTACAACCCGGTATTGGTATTATTGGTTTAATGCCTTATTTTATCGATACGGAATTTCGACTTTATGAATATGATGGCAGCGTTAAATTTGATCCAGAATTATCACGCGATACACAAATTACAAATAACTTTTTTATTCGAACCAGTATTGAAAGTATTTTAGCAACAAAAACAATTTCTTCTGCAGCCATCGGAAGTGGTTTAAATGAAATGCAATATACCGTGCGCCCATTTTATCGAATCAGACCTGGGGTAAATGTATATGCGCAATATCAATATACAAAAGATTACGGTGCGTTAAGACAATATGATCAACAGCAAAATGAATCACCTAATCAAAACCTTTATACGCTGGGTGTAACACTATTATTTTAGCGGATAATCTTGCAAACAATACGCAAAGTTGGGAAAAATATGTTGAGGGCCTTATTTTTATTCTGGCAACACTGGGATGTGCCATTACTCATAATATTTAGATGATTATCGCGGGCGGTGCGAGTCTTGTTATTCCGATCGCCAATCGGCTGCATGACGGATAATCAAATTCATACGTTTGCCTATTTTAAAAATGATATTCACCTTTGATCACTTCGAACACTTCGGCATATTCACCTACCTAACTCATTACACCTCTGTAACGCGCTAATCCTTTAAAAGCTTCATCGACAAAAATGTGCATTTTTCAATATCAGTAACGCATTTAACACCCTATTAATGTTATACAAGTGCTAATTTAAATGAACATCAAATGCCTTTAAAATAACGCTTAGCGTATCAATACGTGTCTTTTTCTAATAACAAATGATAAAGATGTTCCTAAATTCCCAGAAATTTAGACGCTAGAATTTTGATTATTGCGAAGTACTTTTAAACGATGCGCGATAAAATCCATAAAATAAGATAATTTCAAATAATCCCAAAACAAGAATAATCAATGCCAATTCAAGTAATCGCTGTACATACACATGACTAATCAAAAAAATTCCGATTGATGAAATCAGCAATAAAACCGAAGTTTGAATAGCCAGCGCTACTCCCGGCATATGCGAAAATTGTTTTAGATTTTTGCCAACCACATTAGGAAAAATCATTCCGGGGCTGATGCCAATTAAAATCAAAGGCAGAATAACAGTGGTTAAATCCATCGTAGCAAGAATTGAAAATAAAAATGCAATTAAAATGCCGATTATCAATATACCAAAACCAATATCGCAAATAGCTTTAACAGACAAATATTTCAAAAAAACACGATTGACCAAACTGCCAAATAAAAACGACAATCCCACTATCAACGCACTATTCCCATAAATCAAAACAGTTTGATGTAATTCTCTTTCGACAATAAAAGGGCCAATCGTTGGATACAGCATAATTTGAATCTGCGTAATACCACCGATTATAACACCCGCCATAAAAATTTTATCAGACAACACGGTGTAACAACGATTCGCAATATGCTTAATTTTTAATGGATGACGAACCGATACCGTTTCCTTCAAAAAGATAATCATCAAAATTAAAATTAAAAAAGATAAAACAGATAAGGCGATAAAATTCGCTTGCCATCCAATGTAATGTTGTAATAGTCCACCGATAAAAGGGCCAATAATCGGTCCTAATCCATATCCAATAGATGTATACAAAATGGCGATGGCATAGCGTTTTCCAGTGATGGTATCAACAATCAATACACGACAACCAACCGATATCGCCGCAATGCAAAATCCCTGCATAAAACGCACTAACATTAATTGATGAATGGTGTGACAAAAGAGTGCTGCGAGGGTAGATAGCAAATAGAATAGTAACGCACCCACCAAGATTTTCTTTCGACCAATGCTATCAAATAAAATACCAAAAATAATAGCGCCTAAAGACCATCCTAACACACAAACAGCAATGGTATTTTTAGTTGCAACAACGGTCGCATGAAAAACATCTGAAATAGCCGGCATGGATGGAGAATAAATATCAAGATTAATACCCGACAGAAAATTTGAAAAAGGCGCTAGAAATAAAATCAGCAAAACATAATGTTCTGGCTTTAAATGAAAAATCGGGTGACTAAAATATCGCTTCATATATTTTTTAACCGCCACTTTATCACATATTTTGCGCGTCAATCTGACGATGATACGCTTCTGATGATTAGACTTCTAGCATAACCTACCTACACAATTTCAAAATTATAAATTCCAGCAATTAAATTAAAACGTAGTCCAAATCTTTTTCTTCTATTTCGATAACGATCTGCAACAATTTTAAAACGTTTTACCCAAGCATTGACGTTTTCACTGAATACACGATCGCTTGCTAATTGCCTGTTTTCTTTTTTTTGCGCTTTCGTTAATGGATTTAATTTTTTTCTTTTGTGAGGTAATGCTGAATTTGAATGGAATCGCAAAATTCCTGTGTAGCCGCTATCAACCAATATTTTTTTATTTTTTAACACAGGAAAATGTCGCTATTTAAAAAGTTTAAAATCGTGCTGACGTCCTTTTCCAAATAACGTCGCAATAATTTTTTTCGATTCTTTATCAACTGTGACTTGTGATTTTTGAGTGTGTCGTTTCTTTTTTCCGGAGTAATATTGTTTCTGCAGATTTTTCCTGTTTTTTATCGGATTTCCCGCGTATTTCCTCTTTTTTTGGACGTTCAACGGGCGATTCCGTAACATCAATTAAAATAAAATTCCCAGAAGATTTTTCATCATACAATGTCTTTTTACCAGGCAGATGAAATTCTTTGCTTTTAATTAATACGTCTTTCACCCATCGACAATTTCTGTAGCAAGCGCTTTCGCTTACATCATAACTTTGACCAAGATGAAAATACGTTCGATATTCCCGAATATATTCCAATGCCATTAATAATCTTTCGGGGATAGAGAGTTTATTGGGTTTACCGCCGCGTGCTTTTTCTTTTTTCTCAGTAGCTTCCAATATTTTTTTCATTGTTTCGAATGTTAATTTTTTAACACCCGTTAATCGACGAAATTCGGTATCTGATAATTTATAAATAGACTCGCTTTACTATTGATTTCCGAAATTGTTTTTTGCGGATCCATTACCTCTACAATTAACTTCTTATAATTGCAATTATGTAAATCAATAATAATAGATTTTTCAAAATCACTGACATCCCAAAATACTTTGTCACCGTGTGATCGATAGGTGCCCGCCGTAATAATACCTGGAATGTGAGCGCCAGGCAGACGCCATCCATCCGGTTTTGTAATTTCACCGTTATTTATTCGAGCACTAGAAATTTGGTTAAAACGACACGTGGCGTAATTCGATTAATTGGATTCATTTGACACCTGTTTCTTTCTTGCAACAGTAAGAATGTTGACACTTTTTTCAGCAACAAATGGATTTCCATCCATATCATATTGTGCGATCACCTCGAATCCATTTCGATTGAGTATTTCCGTCAATTCCTTCGCGGTATAAATTTTAAGACTAAAGGTATTTGTATAATTTTCCGGTTTATTTGCATTTTTGAAAATCGTGTATTGATCGTGAGAAATCAGAAACCCATTGACTCTATCAATCTCTGAATGCTGTTTGTTCTGAATTTTGACACCATTCACATCACTTTCAATCATAAAATCTTTAACGGCTTCTTCTGTTAATGCGTCAAGATTAAAAATATCAAAAATATAAATACCGTTTTCTTTTAAATTTGAATAAATATTTTTAAGTGCAACTTCAAAGTCAGATTGAACAAGGTGGCCAATAGCATTAAAAATGGTAATAACCGCATCAAATTTTCCAGCGTTCAAATCTCGCATATCACCATCAATAAATGTGATTGTGCGATTCATTTTTTTTGCTTTATCGCGTGCGATATCAAGTAATGCTGGGCTAAAATCACTGCCTGTAGTTTCATAACCTCGTTGTGCAAGATAAAAAACTTGAGAACCGGTACCACATGTCATATCCAAAACGGTTTTGACTTCTTGTTTTCTTAGCAGTTTTTCTATTAAAGCATTTTTTACTTCTGTGTTCTTATCAGTGTTATGAGCATCAAAATATTCCGGCATTTGTTGATATTCTATGGGAAGACCAAGCTTTTTACTGGTATTCATTTTTTACCTCATAGTTCTATTTTTTACGACGGAATAAACCAACTCCACCATTTATGCGGCTTCAGATAATGCCATACGAATTTTCCGAGTGTATTGGGAAGCTGTGTCATCATATTTTTCATCTTTCTGTGGCATTAACCACCCATTTTACCCATGCATGCCAACAAAGAAACGCTATTGGTCGTTTATCCACAAGTTTGTAAACAACATCTGTGGATTTGGAAAAAATTTCATCAGGTTATCATCAATTTACCAGCTATGGCGCATGAGTCATCAAAAACCGCCTCATTTTTAAGTTTCTTGGAAAACTAGCCATCTATTTTTAAATCATCACAAATTAACAACAATTTTTTGTTTTTTTAAAAATATTTTCAAAAAATATTAATTATTTTTAGAAAATATTTATTCAAGACGAGCGAATTTTTTAAGCGGTAAAATTATTATTTTTACAGGAATATTTTACATTTATTCGAGCTGAAAACGCAATTGTGGCGTTTTGCTTCGCTACTCGTCAAACTATTTTTTAGAAAGCCTGCGATATAAATCGTACGGACTCGCATTTTTTAATAGTTGCATGATTTCTGTAAAATTCATGTCATCTCCATTTAATTAAATTTTTTGTTACCAAAATCTATTTGCCATTGAGTTCAGAGACTGTTTTCAACACCGTTTTCACATGACCCATGATCGATACATCACGCCACTCATACCGCAAAACACCGTTTTTATCGATTAAAAATGTGCTGCGTTCAATGCCCATATACTTTTTACCAAACATGCTTTTTTGCTTTAAGACACCAAATAATTTACAAATCGATTCGTCTTCATCGCTAATTAACGGAAAATTGAGTTGATGATTATCGATAAATTTGCAATGCGATTTTATGTTGTCACGAGAAACACCGACAATTTCAGTATTATTTTCTTGAAATTCTTTGTAATGATCACGAAACGATTTTGATTCTATAGTGCAGCCGGGCGTGCTGTCTTTGGGATAAAAATAAAGTACAATATTTTTCCCTCGCAGCGTATCAAAATTAAATAAACCCTCTTTAGTTTGGCCTGTAATAGTCGGCACGATTGAGTTAATTGCAATGGTCATGATTGATTATCCTTTCGAAGTTTATCCAATTTCTCTTTAATCTGAATTTCCAGTCCGCGTGAAACAGGCTCATAATAAATTTTATTTTTTATTTTATCAGGGAAATACGTCTCACCTTTTGCAAACGCATCAGGTTCGTCATGAGCGTAGCGATAATTTTTTCCGTACTCTAATTCTTTCATTAATTTTGTGGGCGCGTTACGTAAATGCAGCGGGACAGGTTGGCTGCCATATTTTTCAACATCCATTTTTGCGGCATTCAATGCAGTATAAACCGCATTGCTCTTTGCGCTACACGACAAAAATACCAAGGCTTGTGCTAATGCCAATTCACCTTCTGGAGAACCTAAACGATCATACGTTTGCCAGGCATCGAGTGTGAATGATAAAGCGCGCGGATCAGCATTGCCAATGTCTTCTGATGCCATACGCATCATACGACGCGCGATATAATCCACATCACAACCACCATCAATCATGCGAGAAAACCAGTATAATGCAGCATCGGGGTCTGATCCTCGCACCGATTTATGAAGCGCTGATATTTGATCATAAAAATCGTCACCACCTTTATCAAAACGTCGCAGACTTTGCGTTAATACAGATTGCAATAAAGCCTCTGTTACAATTAACTCCCCTGCTTCATTTTTTTCGATAAAATCAGCGATGATTTCTAGCATATTTAAACACGTGCGTGCATCGCCATCAGAAAATTGGATTAATTGTTTTTTAAGATTTTCTGGAAAAATAATATTGAGTTTTCCTAATCCATTGTCATTATCCATTAATGCTTGATCAATGATTTGTATTAAATCAGTTTCATTCAATGGCGTTAATACATAAACACGTGCACGTGATAACAAAGCATTATTTAAATGAAATGAGGGATTTTCAGTGGTTGCGCCGATAAATGTAATCGTGCCTTGTTCAATGTGTGGTAAAAAGGCATCTTGCTGGGCTTTGTTAAATCGATGCACTTCATCCACAAATAAAACAGTAGATTGTTTTTCTGACAATGCACTTTCAGCACGCGCCACGACTTCTCGAATTTCTTTCACGCCCGATAATACGGCTGATAATCGCTCAATGCGCGCATGCGCCGCGTTGGCAATTAATTCTGCCAGTGCTGTTTTTCCAACGCCAGGTGGTCCCCATAAAATCATGGAATGCAATTTATGCTGTAATATGGCTTGCGAGAGTGGTTTTCCTGCAGATAATAAATGCGTTTGACCAAAAAAATGTTCTACTGTAGTTGGTCGCATGCGTCGCGCTAAAGGATGATGTGCATTCATTTATACTTTTCTTCGCATGTATGTGCATCCATAACACTTTGACGTTTTGCAATCATTTCTGCATAACGGTTAATGGCAGTATATTTTTCTGTGGTTTTTGATCAGCAATGGATTCTAATATAGCACATTAATAACAGGACATGATTCCGCATCAAACTGTGCCTTTACTTTCACAACCCATTGCATGACATCACGAGAATTGTCTCTTCTCCTGATTGCATCATACCTTAAAATTATTTTTCCACTGTCGTAATTCGGCAAACACATCCACTGCTGAATTTAATTTTTTCCCTGCATGATGCGATACTGTTTCAATAATGCCATGCTCATTGCAGCGCAAAAACGGGTTAGTGTCTTTTTCTAATTTTAGTGTCGACGGTACGGTGGGTTTATGGTGAGATCGCAATTGCTTTGCAGCTTCAAATCGTTTTTGAAGTATCTGATTAGTGGGCTCAACGTGCAATGCAAATGCAATATTGGATAAGGTGTATTCATGTCCACAATAAATTTCTGTGTCATCCGGCAATGCCATTAATTTTTTAAGAGATTGTAGCATCTCTTCTGCTGTTCCTTCAAAGATGCGACCGCAACCATTTGTGAATAATGTATCGCCGCAAAATAAAATCAGTTTGCAATAATACGCAACATGTCCCAGCGTGTGACCTGGAATGTGTATGACACTAAACGCATGGTCATTGATTTTGAAAATATCGCCATCGGTTACCGTGTGCGTGGTTTGCAAGATATTTTCCATTGGATGTGAAAATACAAGTGATTGGGGAAATGCAGATAATAATGCTGGTATGCCGCCGGTGTGATCATGATGTTTGTGCGTGATCAACAACGCTGACAGTGTTAATCCTCGCTCATGTAAAAAATCTAAAACGGGTGTTGCATCGCCGGGATCAACCACAATCGCTTGTTTTTTTATATCATCGTGCAACACCCAAATGTAGTTATCGTTGAATGCAGGGATGGGAAAAATAGAATACATGGTTAAATCAACTCAATTTGATATCCGTTGGGATCTTTTATAAATGTAATCACGGTTGTACCACCTTCCACGGGACCTGGTTTTCTAGTCACAACCCCACCTTGCTTCTCAATCCGCTCACATGCTTGATACACATAATCGACTTTGAAACACAGGTGACCAAACGCATCGCCGTGGCTATACGGGGTTGTGTGGAGCAATCTCCAAAAGTGGCCGGTTTTTAATTTATCCCGCGCAATCACCGCAGCCCCAAATGGTTTTTTCCCCCGTAATGCAAGCAGTTACCTGTTTTTATGTGATAAAAAATGAAGACGTCCAATAGAAATTAATACCACAAAATTACTGATAATCATTGGTATAAATCGAATTTTTTCTTGGAATAAATTACTAATCCAGGGAATATAACTGGTCGAAAAGAAAATCGTTGTAAATATAATGGCGACATAAGTAAACCAAAATCCCCACTGCTTTCCAAAAAATAACCCTAAAGCAGAAAGTAAATTAAGCACCAAGTATAATGAACCGAGTGCACATATAAAAATATACCATTGGATGGAGGTATTGGCTCGAAAAATCAGCAGGTTTCCAAAATTAATCGCGAGAACCAAAATGATCAAGCAAACAAAAAATCGACAAGCAAACTTCAGATTGTTCATCATCGCCCCATTTCTTACGGATTAACTGAATCCAAAAAAAACCTGTTTTATTGAACCACCCTTATTTCATTTTAAGGGTACACTAACGCCGCAAATTTTAGGTACAAGATACTGGTTTTCATAATCTGAGTCTATCGAATAGCGAAATTTTTGAATATCATGAACCGTACATGGCGTTTAATAAGCCCAAACTTTTCAAGCTCCAACAAATTCACTTGCACTGTTCTCACTGCTGCCGAATGACAGCAAAGATCAAATTAACCTGGATAGAAAATATTAGAATTGCGTAAAATTTTACACTACAAAAATGGGAATTATTCCACCAGTGCAGTCGTCAGAAATGAAAAAATGCATGGTTTGCATTAACGGGATAAATAGGTATAGTTTTATCTGTTCTAAATGCTTTGGAGTGTGATTATGTTACTGAGAAATGCAATGATTCTTATAACTGTCCTTGGTGCTTTGTCTTCTTCAGCTATGGCATCATCGTGCGATGAAGATCAAAGTCAAATAAAGATTGCTATTGATCAAAATGGATACATCAATGCAAATGGCGGCGATGACCCTAAAATTACTGGGATTTCATTTGCTGATCATCCCGACCCAGAAAAAGCACATTGGTGTATTTCGGAAGATGCTGAAGAAAGTGGAGAGCTGCATTGGGAAGAAGGAAATTGGGGTGATACCATTTATCTTATAGCACCGTGCGAAAAGGATCGAAGTCAAATAATGGCTGCTATTGAAAAAAATGGATACATCAATGCAAATGGCGGCGATGACCCTACAATTACTTGGATTTCAGGATTTGCTAATCCCGACCCAGAAAAAGCACATTGGTGTATTTCGGAAGATTCTGACGACAGTGGAGACCTGCATTGGGAAGAAGGAAATTGGGGTGATACCATTTATCTTGAATATATTAACCCCCCTGTGCGGCAGTAGTGAAATAATTTTCTCCAAAATAAATAAAATCATCCATGATATCTGCCAATTTAAAATTTATTAATAAAGCGTTGGTTGTCGACCGGAAATTGATGGGGCATCAAAACTTCCATTATGGTTACTTTTAGCTGCAGAAGTATTGGTGGAAAATAGAAATGGGGCTATTGCTGCCCTCGCATTTCCACCAAACATGTAATTGGGCATGTGATTTACGAGAAAGCTCTATCTGGAAAATGATCTCGAAAAAATTTATGGATCAGCATTGTTTTACCGTTATTGGTTGGTGAAACAATCAATAAATTCGGCATTCGACTTCGTTTTGGATGATTAAATAAATGATTTAATTTATCGAGGGCTTGTTCTGCTCGGGGATACCCAATCCAATGGTAACAGATCAGGCCTCGTTGTCTGATTTAGTAAAACGTCGAGTTTGAGATGATTTTTTGTAGTAAATTGAGTTGAAAGCGCAGGTGTACTTGATCGTACATCGAGCATTTCAACGAGATTTACTGCAAAAAAGCATCCAAAATCGGCGTTTCTATCTACGGAGTGATCTGTTACATCCAATGATCTTTTTCGATGTGCTCTATTCTCGCAGCATCATCCAACCACCTTCACGAATCACCTCAAACACAGTTTATTAACTTTCCCAATGTAAAGTATTTTTTGAAAAATCCCATTCAATATTAAAATTTAATTTTTGTCCTTTTCTCACGCTTGTTTTTGAAGAAAAACAAATTGGAAAAAATGCTTGAGTCCAATTAAAAGAAGTATTTTTTATGAGGGGATTATTGCTTAAATAAATATTTTTGTATAAACGAGCCCTAAACCATCCGATAAATCCGTGTAAAGTTCCAGAACGTTCAATGACATGTTCGCTTTTAAAATTTAATTTTTCTGGAATTAAACCTGGTTTCATAAAATCAATCGAGTAACATTTAACAGGTCGTCCTAAGAGCTCGTCTTTTGAAGCGCGATGATGATAGACGGTATTAGATGCACGATCGATCATTTTTGAAAAATCTAGCCCGTGTTTTTTTGATTTCCAATATGTGATTCTTTTTTCACAACGAAATGATTCAATGGGAGAAACATATAGTTCGATTTCAGAAGGAATAATTACAGTATTTTTAGTTAAAAAACGTTTTTTTGCATCATTAATTAAAGCAATAATACCTTCTTCAAAACCAAAATTTCCAATGGTTTCTGTGATTAGAAAATCAAATGGATGCGGGAAATTGATATCATAGGAATAACCATTAATTATTTGGATTTTCTTGCTTATTCCACTTGGCTGACTATCCACAATCATTTTTGATAAATCATACGTAGATTTTACACCTTCAATAGCAGTGACTCTTTTGGCAGATCCCAGTTGTGCAGCAAATAATGACAGTGGACATAACCCCGAGCCAATATCTACCCAGTTTGCATTGGGATGATCTCTTCCCGCAGCAGTAATTGCGTTTTTATAAGCACGCATTCTCACATCATCAGAAAGCATCAGCTCATGAAAAGTATGTGATCCAAAGATACTGAGTTCTGTTGGGTAAATTGTCAGAACTTGATAGGGATTGATATCTGTGTTTTCAAAATAGCTATTTTTCATCTGTATATCCCACGGAACGGGTCTTTATAAAATATGCCGAACATTGTTGCTCAGCTGTTGAGACCGTAAATCTTATATCGGTGCAAGCTTGCAATAACGCAGTTGCTACACTGCTACATCTGCTACTTTTGCTACATGTCGCCATTAAAATCTTATAACTTACTGTTGAGCAAGAGCCGGTGTTTTTTACTCAACTCTGGAATGCATCTTTTTGCTATTTCATCAGGAAATGCTACGCATGCCATAGCGGCTTTTGCACAAGCAGGCATAGTTGAAAATTTTTCGCCAAGCGAAACAATCTGGGAAACAACTGGTCCGTCATTGTATTCCAATAATAACAATTTTCCTGATGTATCCATTACAACATCTATTCCAATACCGTCTACTTTCCCCGGACATCTGCGTACAATTTCATTGAGCTTTTCAGCCGGAAAACTATTTACATCAACAGGCATATCATTGGCTTCTGGAAAATCTGATAATTTATAAAAACCGTCAGCGGTTTTTTTCCAAAGCATTTGAAACTGCACGGCTGATTGCGCGCGTCCACCCACTAAATTTATTCTGTAATAATTTGAAATGAATGGGTCTGTATGCGTTGAAATAAACTCTTGCAACAAAAATCCATTTTTAAATTCTTTAGTTGGATCAGATAACATTTTTCTCATCAATGATATTAAATCATTTTTTGTGTGAACCAAAAATATCCCATCACCACGACATCCTTCATTTGTTTTAAACACTACTGGAAATTGAAGTTCTGTGCCTACAGTTGCTATTACATCTTGAACAATCTCATCATGTTCTTTATTTTGAACTGACTGCATAAATTCAGCATCAAAACAAACTGTATTTGGAAATAAATCTGATGAGGTTTTAAATTGCTTTATTTTTGAGTGACTCCATTCGATAAATTCACATCCATTAAACACTGAAATCCCATGTGTTTCTAATCCCTGGCAAATAGCCAATGATTTACTTCTAATAGAACTCCATGTTCGTTTTATTGCAAAAACAATATCTGAAAGTGGAACGCCAGACGCCTGAAAAAAGCGATCGTTCTGCACCAAGTTATTTCCGGAAAATCGAACAGTATTTACATCCCATATCAAGACTTGATAGTTGCTATCAATATTTCTTCTCAATGCATTTGCAATCTGCTGGACTGAAATATTTTTCGTATCCTGCGTTAGGATAATAACAAATTTAGGTGTTGTTGATCTCATTATATTTTTCCATTTTGCATTATTTGCATTTTATAAAATGCAAAAATTATTTCATAGTGATATTTATTTTTAATAAGTGAAATTATTTTTTATTACTTCAAATACTTCCGCATACTCACCCGCCCAACTCATAACACCACGATAACGCGCCAATCCTTTAAATGCTTCATCATAACGCGTTGGTTTTATCTGTGATTCAAAGCACGATAATGATTTTAATTTTATATTCATCGAATCAGAAATATCAGATACCCACTGAAAAGTTTGCATCGGATGCCACACTTCATATCCAAAAATGTTTTTAACTTGCCACGGATCACCGATTGTTTCCTGAAACCAAGGACCTGCTGCACCAGTGACAGCACTCATCACCAAGTCATGTACGATTTTGTGATCTGGAAATAAATCACATTTTCCATGAACAAAAATAATCTCGGGTTTTATTTTACGAATTAAATTAATCACCGCATCACGATTATCTTCTGTAAAATTCGTTAACCCATCATGGCAACGTAAAAATTCAACGGATTTAACGCCTAAAATCTCTGCTGATTTAATTGCTTCATTTTCACGAATGACTGCTAATTCAGATTTCGAAATTGTTTTGCTACCTGCTTCACCCGATGTGACATAAACATGGGTGACTTCATAACCTGATTGAATTAATTTATACTCAGTACCAGCACAGCCAATTTCAATATCATCAGGGTGTGCGCCAAAAGAAAGAATTTGTTTATTCACAGTACCCATCCATTTTATAAAATAACACGCATTCTACCCATATTATTTTTGAAATACATAAACTGAACGCGATTTAGGCGTATGTAATACGCGAAATGGAATAAAGCACTTGAAGAAAAACACGCAACCTATTGAATACATTAATAATTTAATGTGAACAAAATATGTACATTCTGAAATTCTTGTGGTAGGATGTCTTTCGCGATATGAGTCAATATACGGATTTACGCATATACTCATTGATCGAATTGTGTTCAAATGTCGTCCATCGGAGTAACTGAAACGGATATTCTCAACATTAATAGTTAACGTTAAATTGAGGAATATGCGTACCAACACTCTTTATCACTGCACATCCCGCCAATTTACACTATCAGCTAACGTCATAAAAAATATTTATGGTGGCTCAATTAAAACTATTAATTTGATGAATGTCATTTTTATGATTACGATGCGTAAAAACAAACTATAAAACTAAAAGAGGTAATAACGATGAGCAGAGTCTATGAAATACCTGGTTACAGCGAACACAATAGTTTTGTCGGCGCTGGCGAACGTAGAAATACCCACTTTTTAGTAAGACATTCTAAGAGCTATACGAATGCTGGTAACCCAGCCACTGGTGCAACACCATTTTTCTGCACCACATTAGAAACAGATCGCTCTACTCAATCTGATTTAAACGAAGATGGAGTAAGATTAGCCACTGCAAATGCAGAAAAATTTGCAGCTGAAATTGCAGCACTTGGATTTTCACCTGCAGATGTCGTTATTTATTCATCCCCTTTCAAACGCGCATCACAAACTGCCGAAATATTTGCAGCTAGATTAGGCATCAGTACAATGCAGTTCGACCCACGATTGGGTGAACGTAATTGTGGCGAGCTTGATGGACAAGCATTTACCGTGCCAACTGTTTTAAGTGAACTTATTAGACCAGACCAAAGCAACCCGTTTAATAAAAATCGCGGCGCAGAATCCCCGATGGAATTGGTAGCACGTACCACTGCTTTTATCCAAGAAACTGACGCAAGACATAAAGGTAAATTGATTGTTTCATTTACGCATTGGAGCACTTTTCAAGAATTAAAAAATGCGGCAATGGGCGAAGTTCCTGGTAAAGAACAACAAATCGGATATGCGGAATATACGCGACTTAACGTAAGCCGTGATCTTGCATACAAACCAGTCACAGTCATGATGCTCGGTTCAACACCTGGATATGTGAATGATGCCACTGTTCAAACATCTGAATCTGTTCAATGCGCACAAACAAGTTTAGCAAAAAGAAGTGATGGCATTGATTTTACCGTTCATCCAGGAAAGGTTGTTTATACGAGACAATATTGTCCTGAAGGTGGTGAATCAGTTGCTGTTATTGCATCGCATGCTAAACCAGCAGCGGTACGACAAGTTGCGCAATATCTTCGTGAAGAACAAAAACAATCTTCATTGTCTGTTGCAACTTATAATGACGATGAAAATTTGAAGCATCCGTCTGTTGCAACTTATAATGGCGGAAAAGATGCAAAACATCGTACGCGTGGTTACACAACATTTGTTCCAGGAATTACACTAGACGCACTTGCATCTGCATGGCATGTAAATGCAGAAACTATGAAAGAAGGCGATTTGTATGCAACCTGCGGATTTTACACGCGTCCAGGCTTTGATGGTGTTTTTATTCAATCAGAATGTAATCCTGATAAAGCCCAACATAATTCATCCGAGCAAATTTTAGAATGGGAAAGATTGGCAACAGAAGTTGCAGAAAAAACTTCGCGTGATTTAAGTACCCCTCAGAATAGAATTGAAATTAATCTTCAATACCATAACGTTAATTTCACTTATCTTTATTACAAAGAAGTAAAGGCGGCTCCAGTGAATGTAATGTCACGCCCCAGTCTTTTTGCGCACCATAAAGCAGTGGATCGCGTACCAACAATAAATGATTTACCTGCTGGGCACTCATTTGATATTTAATTTTTAACAATCACACATGGATGTGTAAACATACCGTGAGATTAACGCCATGCGACATAATGTAGAGCATTTAAGACGCGCAAGAGAAATTTTATCGCTGCTCGATTCAGAAAATATTTCATCAGATGAAAATCATCTAATGCTCAAAGTTGCGCGAGACTTAACTTTAAGAATGGCTAATTCTTTTCCAGCGCCAGGATTAACTTCCAATGTCGCAACAACATTATGCGGTGTTGGTTTATGCCAAGAATTGTGTCAACGTTTTGTGTTGGAATATTGTTTAAAACACGGCGAACAAAATGTGGGTTTGGTTTTTTTAAATGATGCCGGAAAAGGCAATCATGTGTTTGCTTACATCGGCACACCAAGAATTTCAGATGATTTGTTTATAGGAAGAGGCACGCAGGCAACTGCATTAAGCAGCAATAGAAAAACTTCATTGCATGATTTTATTACTGCAAATCCAGATATCATATTTGTTGATCCGCTTTTAAAATTTGCTGATAGTGCAGATCAATTACAGCCATTAATGGAGTATTGTCATAAACACAAAATTACGCATATTGCTGGCGTTCGAGATTATGCTAATACATTAGGTCTTGTTGAAAATGCTAAGATGATAAAATCAAATGCAGAAAGCATTGCTGGGAAAATTAAAAGCGAAGCGACAAACCCTGCTGTGGCTGCCGTTATGTCAGCAGTGAGAACATTTCGTAGTCAATCTGTAGCAGAACAACAAACGCGCAATTCTGCTTTATTTTCTAGCGTTGTTCCTGGTGTAGCATTTAGCTGCGAACCACCACCGGGTTCTTATATCGATGAACATAAAAAAACGGTTGTTCCATCAGTAGGGCATTGATGGTGTGTTTTTAATAAAAAATTATAACCTACAAAAATCCATTATGATGAGGAAACATGAAACTCAAATTAGCAGTAAAAATTCATAATCTTAGTAAATATCAAGATGAAGTCTATATGCATCAATTTGATACTTCTGTCCTTGGTTACCGCGGTGATCGCGAAGATACTGCAAACACAACACCTCAAAGTTTTGCGTATCAATTAAATAGATTTTTAGGACGTAGATCTGTATTTGATAATTGTGAAATGTTTACATTTGTTGTCAATGGTATAATTTGGAATCCAAATTTACCAGTTGCCGCATTTCTAAGACAGCATCCAGATGTTGATTTTAATCGTGATGCGGTATACATGGTATGCACCATTAAAAATGAATTTGAACAACGTTGTTTCATTGATATGCGAGATTCATCATTCAGTGAATTTTCTGGCGTTAATATTAATAAATTTCGTCAAAAGCATCCTGATATTGAAATTAATTACCAAAATCCCCTGTTTATCCATCATCTCGTTATGGATGGATATGTTGCCATGCAATCTTTAAAAACAAGTGAATTTGAGCTTGTGCTAAGAAAAAATGAATTTGGTGGAGAACACC
>Ga0207113_1128_pt1 | contig 20756 bp, 14 predicted proteins | sample Alteio_BWMinHeat_69_FD_153559 | JGI IMG/M metagenome (GOLD analysis project Ga0207113, IMG submission 153559) | Enriched cells from forest soil in Barre Woods Harvard Forest LTER site, Petersham, Massachusetts, United States -... | ecosystem: Environmental > Terrestrial > Soil > Temperate forest >... | reverse complement strand
CTGATTCCAGTTAACACCCACTACAGGATAATTACCGAATGCAGGATGAGAGAAATATCGCTTGGTCATTGGTTCATTGTAAGAATAAGAAAAATCACGTACCCAAACCAGTGTATCAGGATAGATCGGGATTTCTTTCTTTATAATAAACTCTGAACGAGATTTACCTTCATTGATTTTTTGAGCAGCACGCTTTAAATCGAATGTTTCGGAATGGTAAATCATTTTGCGGGGATCCAGTTCTTTTTTACCGAAAATCCGATTTTCAGGAGTCAGAATTAACTGATCAATCTTTTCAGTTGTCGCTTTATCACCCCATTTTATTGTCTGTGCTTTTTTCCAGTCGATCGTGAATTTACCATCTACTTCTTTACCATATTGCATCAGGGTAGCAGCAATTGAATCACGCACCCATGTTACGAACTGGCGGTATTCATTATTGGTAATTTCAGTTGCATCCATCCAGAAACCCTGTATGGATACTTGTTTATTACGAGCTGTATAGGCGTAATTGATGTCTTCATCACTGGGACCCATGTGAAAGGTTCCAGGTGGTATATAAACCATGCCTGGTGGCTTACTGAGATTGTACCTGCTGGCAGGTGCAACACCGTGCAATTGACCATCATCTGGAAGTCCTTTGCCGGATTTGCCGGATTTACAACCTGTTACGGCGAGGGCCGCGGCAACGGTAATCAGAATGGACAGGTTTTTCATTTTCATTTTTATTAAAGGGTATTGGACAAAAATAATCTTTTGGGAATATCTCCTAAGAATATCTTCCATCGCAAGTATAAAATTTATTTTTTACAAGTCAAAGTTTTGCCAATAGTTTAATTAACGGCGGAAAGGTCCGCCTTATTGTAATTTCTGCCCGTTTTGGCGGGTTTTTTAAGACTTTTTTATGAGGCTGAATAACTCAGCGACTTCTGTTACAGGCTGTTGACAGGAATAATCTCTACAAAGATAAAATTGCGACATTCCCATAACTGGTTTATTTCTCAAAAGGGGAAGGTCGGAACGGGTAACGGAGGATTGTTGAAAAACGCGATTGGGTATTCCCAACTTCAGAAATTCAAGATGTTTTTCTTCTGAAGGTGAACCTGCCAGCACGATTTCATAGTATTGATACGTTAACCCATTTAAGAGAGTTGCCCAAACCCCAAAAGATCCGGGGTACCGCAAAATCAAATCTTTTAAACCTGTGACATTCCTCTCTGACCTTAGTTTCCATTCTTTAATATCAAATACAATACCCAGATAGAATAAATTTGAAGACATAACAGAATTTCCGGAAGGAATAGCCCCATCATATACCTCCCTCTTCCTGACAATTACATCATCCTGCCTGTTATCCGTATAATAAAAATATCCTGTCTCCTCTTCACTGAAATGCTCTATAACCCAGTCTGAAAGCTCTTTTGCACGAGTCAGGTATGAAGCTTCGCCTGTGATTTCCTGTAACTGAATATATGATTCTATGAGAAAAGCATAATCGTCGAGAAAGGCCGGAATTGTCGCCTTACCCCCACTCCCATACTTCTCTTTATAGCTGTGGTAAAAATGGAACAGGTCTTCCCCTTTCATGTTCTTTTCCAGGAAAGACATACCATTCATAGCCATTTGGCGATATTTATCATCACCTGTTGCGGAAAAAGCCTTACAAAATGCCGTTATCATCAGGGCATTCCAACCCGAAAGGATTTTATCATCCAGCAGGGGACGCGGACGCTGATTTCGAACTGCCAATAATTTTTTCTTCCATATCCGCTCTTTTTCTTCAGAAACAAGGTTCTTGGGATTCCTAATCCTTAAAATATTTTTGCCTTCCCAGTTTCCTCTCTCAGTTACATCATAAAAAGCAGAAAAATCTTCAGATTCTTCCCCCAAAATCTTAGATATTTCATTTTTCCCCCATATATAGAATTTTCCCTCTTCCCCCTCAGAATCTGCATCCAGGGCAGCATAAAATCCTCCATTTTGGGACATCAGTTCATTTTGGATAAAATCCAAGGTTTCCACGATTACTTTCTTGTATTGAAGATGCCCGGTTAATTGGAAAGCCTCACTCAGGGTTATTATGAGGAGTGCGTTATCATACAGCATTTTTTCGAAATGCGGGGCAAGCCATTGCGAATCAGTAGAATATCTGGCAAAGCCTCCTCCAACCTGATCATAAATACCTCCATAGATCATTTTATCCAGGGAAAGGCAGGCCTGATCAAGTGCTCCCTGGGTTCCGGTATAAAAATAGTATTGTAGCAAAAATCGTATAGAAAAGGTCTGAGGAAATTTAGGAGCCTGACCAAAACCACCATCTACCTGATCAGCAGTTTTCATTAATTGCTCATAAATCGTTTGAATATCCTGTTTCAGAAAATGTCGTGGAATATCAGGACTTCCAACCCCAAAACCAGTATTTGCAATATGATTAGTAAGGTTATTCGCCTGCTCTTCTATTGCAGTTCTTTTTTCATGAAAAGCGGTTGAAATGCTTTGCAATACAGATTTCCAGGATGGCCGGTTATGCATATTGACCGGAGGGAAATATGTACCTCCGTAAAATGGTTTTCCTTCCGGTGTAAGAAAAACATTTAGAGGCCATCCTCCGTTGCCGGCAATGGCCTGAACCGCATCCATGTAAATATGATCCAGATCGGGCCTTTCTTCCCTGTCGATTTTAATATTTACAAAGAGCCGGTTCATGATCGCTGCCGTTTCAGGATCTTCAAAACTTTCTCTTTCCATGACGTGACACCAGTGACAGGCTGAGTATCCGATACTTATCAGCATAGGTTTGTCTTCATCCCTTGCTTTTTTTATCGCTTCATCACCCCACGGATACCAATCAACGGGATTGTGTGCGTGCTGCAGGAGATATGGGGATGATTCGTTTGCTAATCTGTTTTTGAACAATTTGCTAATTGTGAAATAGTGAAAAGGTTCTTATTATAGTTTCAGATTTATATGCTTCCTAATTAGTTCGTTTGTGGTTTGTTCATAATTTGTATACCGTTCGTAGACGGTTCGTCCATATCCCAAAGATATACGAACGATATACGAACGATATACGAACAGAACAAGAACCAATATCGTTCATATTGTAACCCTGGTGCCTGGAAAAAATGGTTCCGGAAATTAAAAAAGGCCCTGAAAATCCCAGGGCCTCTAATAACGTATATATGAAAAAAAGGTTCTCACATTCCCATACTCCCATACTCCCGTACTCCCATACTTGTACTAATGTCTCTTTTTCGCTGCAAGGTATTTCTCCAAGGCAGACACCATGGAAGGCGCAGAAGGTTCGGGTGCTTTGATTTCCAAAACCAAACCAGCATCTTCGGCAGCCTTACTGGTATTCGTTCCAAATGCTCCGATCAATGTTCCATTCTGTTTAAAATGTGGAAAATTGTCGAACAGACTTTTAACTCCGCTGGGTGTAAAAAAACAAATGATATCAAAAGCATCCGGACTAAATGATTCGCGGATATCATTACTGATAGTTCGATACATAAACGGCGTAGCGAATTCACAATGATTATTCTTAAGCCAGTTTATAATTTCATTGTCCTGCTGATATTCTGAAGTCGGATATAGAAATTTTTCATTCTCCTTGTGCTTGTTCACCACATCCAACATACTTTTATTCGTACCATCAGCACCATAAAATACTTTCCGTTTACGATAGAGAATAAATTTCTGCAGATATAAAGCCACTGCTTCAGTAATGCAGAAATATTTCGTGTCTTGTGAAATATTAATCTTCATTTCTTCTGCTGTACGAAAGAAATGATCAATTGCATGGCGGCTGGTGAAAATAACTGCTGAGTAACCACCAATCTCTACTTTTTGGCGTCTGAAATCTTTCGAAGGAATTCCCTCCAACCGTATAAAGGGCAGAAATGCCATTTCTACTTCGTGTCGCCGGGCAAGTTCAAAATAGGGTGACTTATCAGATTCCGGCCGGGGTTGTGTGATTAAAATCTTTTTAACTGCAATTTCTGACATCTCGGCAATATCCTTTTTATCCCTGTTTTTAATCAATGTATTATAGTATTAGAAAAATGCGTTTGCAAAATTAATAAGCTTTTTCCAAATAAGTAACTAACACTTTGTAAATCAATAGCAGAGGAGCTATTTCGAATGCGCAAAGATAAAGAATAAAGTGTAAACCACTGATTTTTATTTCTTTGTACAGGGCTGAATAAGATGCGATAAATCTATATACGTAAAATAAAGAAACCATGATGATTGAGAGGGTAATGCCAATTTCTGTAAACATGGGTCCTGAAAAAGTAATTAAAACAAGAAATGGAAGTAAAAAGGAACCAATGATTTTATTGGTCAGGAACACCACAAACAGGTAGATATCCACTGTACGGTTCAGATTAAATATCCATCCTATAACCTTGAGTATCAAAAATTTCAGAAGATAAAGAAGGGCCAGAACGATGGCGCAATATTCAAAATGAATCCAAAACCGGTCTGGTGATCCATAATGATAAAAGCGCATCAGATAGGCACCATATAAACCTCCCGAAAACACAAATAGGATATTTAGCAAAAGAGAAGGAAAGGGTGATTGCAAAACCTGCTCCCTGAGTTGTTGTTGTCGCATGGATGCTCTGAAAAACAGGGTCATAAGATTTGCCAGATACTTCCCAAAAAAGAATTTAACGATCGCAAAATAGAATAATAACCCCACCATAAAGTAAAACATCACTTCATAGGATTCTGACTCATATTTTTCTGAACGCACATGTAGCGGGCTACCCGTAAAGTTAAAAAAGGATTGTGTTTTCAAAAGATCCGGCCAGTTAGTTGGTAAATGACTGTAATCCATTGGTTTTCGTTCGCTGAAACGGATTGAGTCGGTATGATAAACAACAACTGTATCAATAAACGATTTGACCGGCTTTCTGATGATGGACTTTTTAATTGCCGTATCAGCAGATATCGGTATTCCAGAAGTTGAATCAAAATGCCTGCTTGAATCGGAGGTCGATTGCGCCCTGATCAGGGTGATCTGAAATAAAATAAAGAAAAACAGTACAGCTCGTTTTGTCAAGGGATTAATGGTTACATAAAAAAATCCTGATATTCCGGTTTGTCCGCAGAATCGCAAAGTTTGTGATTCAACGCGTATCTTTTAAAAAAAGTTTACATATCCCAGATGGATCTTTGCCTGGCTGAATTCAAAAGGATTGGCTCCCTCCTTTCCAACGGCATATGACATATTGAAAATTCCGGCCTTTGTTTCAAATGCTAATCCAAGGCCAATTCCCAGATAAAGATTATTAATCGCATAGCCCGGCACATTGTTTTTCGCCCAACCACCGTCGATAAAACTAAAAAGAAAAGAATTCATACCAATCAGGTAACGATATTCAATACTTCCAACTGTGTATTGAGAAGCCAGAATACTTTCTTCATCAAAACCTCTTAGTAATTTGTAGCCTCCGATTTGAAACAATTCGTTCCGGTAAATCTTAGGACTCTGATACCAGGCTGCATTCAAAGATAAGCGGATCGTGGAAGCACGACTGAGCGGAAAATAATGTGCTCCTGCAAAATTCAGCCGAAACTGATAAGTTGAGGTCAAGGCGGTGTCATAAAGGGTGCTGAAGTCGAAAGAAGTATCATTTACATCCTTCAGTTTTGTGATTTCACTATTTCTATTCAGCTTTTTAGTACCGGCTGAACCAATAAAATAAAGTTCATTTCCTCGGATAGCATTATACCTGTAATTGGTATTATTGAAATCATAAGTAACACCCAGGCTCAGGGAACTTATATCTGCTACTTCAGGCAATTGCCTGGTTGCAATTATTTGTGTAGTATCAATTGTCAAAACTGTACATCCGGTAGTTTCGATAAAAATGGATCCCTTCTTATTCGTAGATGAATTAAACTGTATTCCCAGCAACCCATCTGTATTTATATACGATGAATCTTTCTTGTATAATGAAAAAGCCAGGCTTGCTCCATACGGTGAATGAAACATGTATGGTTGCTGAAAATTCACATTGAGGCGCGGTGACTGCTGTTGCAATTGTTGCCAGTCAAGGCCCAGACTTTCACCATTCCCAAATGGATTCCTGAGTACTACAGTTGCCTGACCAGTAACCAATAATTTACCGCTTTGCAGCTGATTATTATTGGGTAATAATCCCACGAGCACATCAACCTGGCTGCTTTTTTTTGGCTTCAGGTACAAATTTAAAATAGAACCCGTTCCGAGCATATTAACACTCCAGGGTCTTTCTTCCTGCACAAAAGGAAGCTCCAGAATACGCTTGCTGATCATTAATAATCTGTCTTTTCTGTAAATACTGCCTTCCGGAATACCAAGGTATCTCTCCATAAAATCAACAGAAATTTTTGCAGTGCCGATAATCCTTATGCTGTCTATTTTATACAAAGGTCCCTTTTCAATATTCAGCACAGCACTGATACCTCCATTGTCCATCTCAACACTGTCAAGAGAGATTTTAGCGAATGGATATCCGTTATCTTCCATATAATTGAGCAACTGCAATTCTTCGGTTTGAAAATGATCCGGAGTTGCTGGTTTCCCTGAAAGTTTTTTTGAATCCCAACCGGCAGCCTCCAGCAATTGCATGTCTGCTTGCTTCGTCCTGATTTTCGACCAGGTAAAGCGTTCGCCAATGTAAAGACGCAGAAAGGCAGATGCGGAATCAAATTTCACACTATCTATGGAAGCAGAAGTAAATCCCTTATTTCTAAGCAGATCAGTGAGTTTGTAAACGTATTCCGTACAACCTGCCCTGTCTTTAAATGAAGCCGGTATACCGAGGGCAGGAGCCCTGAGAATGGAGTCTGGTGAATTGAGTTTTACATGAAGAGCGTATTGAGCATGTGCCGGCCGGATGGATGCAAGCAACAAAAAGGGGATGAAGCCATATAATCTTAATTTTGCCATTCTCTCAAAAGCATTCGTAATTCCATAAAATTAGCCAATCCTATGGCAGGCATTTATATTCATATTCCATTTTGCAAACAGGCCTGTAATTATTGTAATTTTCATTTCTCTACCAACCTTGCGTTGCAGAACGATTTTACTGACGCTTTATTGAAGGAAATTGAATTGCGGAGAACTTATTTATCCAATGAACCAATTGAAACGATTTATTTTGGCGGAGGCACTCCTTCTCTTCTGCCTCTTCCTGCAATCCGGAACATACTGAATTCGATTTATCGTAATTTCTCAATCAGTGCTGATCCTGAAATCAGCCTGGAATCCAATCCGGATGATATGACTCTGTCTAACTTAAAAGCCTGGAAAGAATATGGAATTAACAGGTTAAGTATCGGGGTCCAGTCCTTTTTTAAAGATGATCTTATCTGGATGAACCGGGCTCATAATGCACAACAGGCCATTGAAGCCATTGAAAATACTATTACTGCCGGTTTCGAAAATTTTAGCCTGGATTTGATTTTTGGATTACCTGAACTAACGTATGAAAATTGGATTGAAAACCTTAAAAAAGCAATTTCTCTGAATCCTTTCCATATCTCCTGTTATGCGTTAACGGTTGAACCTAAAACAGCACTTTATAAAATGATTCAAATGAAAAAAACTGCCGATATAAAGCCTGAAAAACAGGCTCGTCAGTTTTTAACCGCCATACAATTACTGGAGGCTGCCGGATATGAACATTATGAAATATCCAGTTTTTCCAAACCGGGTAAGAGAAGCAGGCACAATAGCTCTTACTGGCAGTCAAAAAAATACCTGGGTCTTGGACCTGCGGCTCATTCATTTGACGGTACCAGCCGCCAATGGAATATTTCCAATAACGCAATTTATATTAAGTCCCTAATGGAGGGTAAGTTGAACATGGAATCGGAAAATCTACTTCCAAGGGACCTTCTGAATGAATATATTATGACTTCCCTGCGAACGATGGAAGGATTGGACCTGCAAAAAGTTTCAAATCTATTCGGAAATGAAAAAAGCCTTTTATTGGAAAATAACGCTAAGAAATATATTGAATCCAAAAAAATAGAACGTAAAAAGGAGAAACTGCTACTCACTAACAGTGGAAAACTTTTCGCAGATGGGATTGCTTCATCACTTTTCTTTGACTGAGTTGGCGGTGGGCAGATGACAGTTAACAGAAGTAGAACATTGCGCGTTAAGCATTCGGCTTTAAGCGTTCGGCGTTAAGCGTTCGGCTTTAAACGTTCGGCGTTGAACGTTTAGCATGGATTGTTTCCTCCTTGGAGTGGTTGAGAAACCTTTCTTTCAGGTACTTAATCAACTGACTTACCGAAAGAATCGCAACCATCACGAGGATGGCCGTAAATCCAAAACCCTGGTATGAAAGCGGTGTCATATTACATTAATCGTTAAAAAATCAGACCAGTAAACTTTCTATTCGTTTAAATGCTTCCCGAACATTAACATTTTCCCAAAGAACCCTGTAAATCAAATCGGCAATCGGCATATCTGCTTTTAGTTGCTGGTTAATCCGGTAAAGACAATTGCTTCCGTTGTAACCTTCTGCAACCATGTTCAGCTCCAGTTTTGCCGCACTAACCGAATATCCTTTTCCGATCATATTCCCAAAAGTCCGGTTCCTGCTGAATAAAGAATAACAGGTAACGAGCAGGTCTCCAAGGTAAACGGAAGCGGCATAATTCGCCGTCTTTTTCTCAAGTACGGAATCCTTTGCATCATGGATGCCAACCTCCATATGCCGAATCCCTGCTTTTAACAGAAAACCGGCCATTTCATCTGCACAGTTAGCTATGAACACACTAAGAAAATTATCACCATATTCAAGACCATGGGCAATTCCGGCACCCAGCGCATAAATATTCTTCAAAACTGCTGCATACTGAACGCCATAAATATCGTGGTTGGTTATGGTATTCAGATAGTCCGTTGTAAAATAAGACGCAAGTTCCCCGGCAGATGTTTCAGAAAGACCCGAAAAAGTCAGATAAGATAATTTTTCAGCCGCAATTTCTTCAGCATGACAAGGCCCCATTACAGTAAAATAGCCCTCCGGATCAAATTGAAATTGTTGTTTCAGGTAATCATTCAATAATAAATTTTTACCCGGAAGAATGCCTTTAACAGCTGAGAGAATTTGTTTTCCCTCGAATATTTCAGAAGGCAGAGGATCGAAGATTTGTTCGATATAAGCAGAGGGAACGGCAATAATAAGGCAAGACGAATCCCGAATCAGCTTTTCGAGATCGTTGGTCAGATGAAGCCGGCTGATATCAAAATAAACAGAACTTAGATATTGGGGATTATGGCTCTTTTTCTTAATATGATCAATTACTCCGGGATTCCTGATCCACCAGTTGAGCGATTGTTGATTGTCGGTCAGAATTTTGACAAGCGCAGTACCCCAGCTTCCGCTTCCTATGATTCCAAATCGCATTGAATCCTGAATTTAGGTGAATAAAACCTCTGTTCCGGATCATTTCTTCGTTTCGAATAATTTGTCTTTATCAGTTACGGTGACCTTCGTGCCATTGTTCAAAATTTTACTCACGGTTCCATAAGGTCCGGTAACAACTTCATCTCCCATTTTAAGACCATTCACAATTTCAATATTATTTACATCCTGGATATCTGTTTTGACATTTACCTGTTTAACAGTTTTATCCGGCTGCAAAAGGAAAACTACTTCATCCAGATCACCGGTGGATGTAACCTGTTTCACATCTCCGTTTTGATCTTCAACAGGTTTTTTATCTTTTGACGCTGCCTGGCTGCCTGCGGTCTTCTCTCTTGTTGTCACCGCATTAATCGGTACAGACAGAACATCTGTATGTGTTTTCGTCTGAATATCAGCACTAGCTGTCATTCCCGGCCGAAATACCAGGCTCTTTGGTCTTTTATTATCCGTCAGATCCTTATAGGTTGCAGGATCCAGGCGAATATGCACTTTATAATTTGTAACGTCGTTGGTTGTGGTGCTGGAAGCTGCTGCAGTAGATATAATACCACTGGCTATCTGGGTAACCACGCCCTTGAATTTTCGGCCATTATATGCATCCACTTCAATAATCGCCGAATCACCGAGGTGTACTTTCGTAATATCGTTTTCACCCACGTCAACTACTGCTTCAATCTTACTCATGTCTGCAACACGCATGATCTCGGTACCCGCAGCAAACTGATTACCTGCAACGCGTTCTCCTTTCTTAACGCTGAGAAGGGAAACCACGCCGTTCAAAGGAGAACTAATGGTAGTCTTGTCAGCATTTGCAGCCTGTATCGCCAGATTTGCTTTCGCACTGGCAACGGCTGCTACATTACTATTTACACTTTGTAGCGCAGCATTATAATTTGCCTGTGCTGTTCTAAGTGTCGTGGTTGCCGTTTCAAATTCAGAGAGTGAAATAACTTTTTGAGCAAGAAGTGTTTTCTGGCGGTCATATTGTGTTTGTGCGGCCTCCATGCTGGCTTTCAAACCGGGCAGCGTCGCGTTCACGTTATCTACCATGGCTTCCTGCTGATTAACCTGTGCGGCAGCCTGGTTGCGCATATTGGAATAGACGTCGGCGAAAATCTTCGCAAGGAGCTGACCCTTCTTTACACTGTCACCTTCTTCCACACTCAACTCAACAATTTCACCCGAAATATCAGAACTCATTTTGACTTCTACTTCCGGGTAAATTTTCCCGCTGGCAGTAACAGTTTCAGTTATGGTATGTTTACCTGCTTTTTCTACCGAGACTTTAATCCCTTCTTCTTTTCCAATAATGCCGCTCTTTTTTAAAATTATAATAACGAGTATTATAACCACGAGACTAACGATAATCCAGATCAGCTTCTTATTCATACGAAGGTTGTTGTAGAGGTGTTTTTATAATTTAATACCGAGGCCCTTGTAATATTCCAGCACTTTCATACGGAATACATAATCATACTGGGCGATGAGTACATTTATACGGGCTGTAAATAAATTGTTCTGATTGGTTAAATAATCAATAGTATTCAGCATCCCGATATTATATCTTTTGGTTGAAAGATCGAACGATTTTTCTGCAACTACTACTGCTTTTTTATTTGCTTCGAATTTTTCCAGCGAAGCCACTGCATTATAATAGGCCTGATAGATATTTTGCTTTAAAGTCATAAGATCATTTTCTTTGGTAAGTTTGGCCGTTGCAACATTCAGCTGTGCTTTTTTATAATTTGTTCTCTGGCTGTTTCCGTTAAAAATGGGAATGTTTAGTGAGAGCCCGACCTGCTGACCAAAGTTATTACTCAGTTGATTTCCGTATCCCAGGAAGGCTTTATAGAGAGGCTGGCTGCTGTAAACTGTATTTGCGTTTGGAATAAATACCTGGTATTTACTATTTGAAACCGTATCTAAAGCATATCCATTTGTTGGGCTTGTATATGGTATATAATCTACATGCCGCAGATCATTAAAAAAATTATCTCCTAAAGCGCCATAAGCAGAAAGAGTTGGATATAATTTTCCGCGATTATAATCCACATATTTCTCGGCTGAAGAGATACGTAGATCGTTCATTTTTTGTTGGGGAAAAGTATTGACAGCTAAAGAATATACAATATCTGGTTGAAGCTGTGTTAATGGTTCTACTGGAATTGTTTCTACAGGAGGAGTATCCAGATCAAATGGCGCGGCAGCATCCAGGTTTAATATAGCTTTCACTTGGAGATTGTCAATATCGTAGGTCTCCTGAGCTGTTATAACGGAAGCAGTATCTGTGGCAAACTGCACTTCCAGTTCAGCAGCATTCAATTCCGGTACAGATCCGGCATCCACCAGTCTACGGGTATTTTCCAGCTGATGTTCTGTCAGGGCTAATTTGGTTTTTGCAAGAGTAACTTGTTCCTTAGCCAATAATGCGGAAAGGTATGCGGCAGCAACATTTAATGTCACATCATTTTTGACCTTGTCGATGTTTATGACCTGTGCATCATAACTAAATTTATTCGATTCTACTGCACGACGCAAAGCGAACCAGTTGAAAAGTGTAATACCCACCTGAAGGCTGTAAATTTGTGAAAGCCCTTCTGTATTTGTATAAACGTTGGTTGTCTGGTTAATGGAACGACCAAAATTCAATCCAAGTGCAGTGGATCCGGTCGCCGAACCGTATTGGGTCCATTTGGATTGGTCCAAGGTCAGTTTGGCAGTCCGCGAATCGATATCAGCCTGTTTAATTGAAATATTATTGGCCAGCGCATAGTTCACACAGCGTGGTAAGTCCCATTTATCCTGGGCGGCGAGGTTTAAAACAGATAAAAGGACGGATAAGAATAAGGTTAGTATTTTGGTCGTTCTCATGAAACAAGTTTATAGAGGGTCATCCACTACCTTCTTTGATTTGAGAAGGTCAGTCAGAAGTATTGCAAAATAAAGAAACCATTCTCATTCCCAGCCAAAAAAAACCCTAAAGAGAAGTTAGAATGATGAACGGAAAGCCTGTTCCAGGTCATCTATCAGGTATTGTGCAGATTCTAACCCTATATAAAGCCTAAGCATCCGGTGTTCCTTATTCCCCGCATCAAATTCTGTTTCTTCAAGACTGGCACAGCGGGGCAAAATTAATGATTCATGGCCTCCCCAACTAACAGCCATCATGATATGTTTCAGATTTTCACAAAAATGAACGATTTCCTTCTTTTTTTCTGCTCTTACAAAAAAGCTGATCAGTCCACAGGCATTTTTCATTTGTTTCCCAGCTAATTCAAACTGGGGGAAAGATTCATCCAATGGAAATAATATCGATTCCACCAGGGGATGTTTTTTTAAATATTGAAGAACTTCTTTTGTAGATTCTGTAATCCTTCTAATTCTTATTTCCAGGGTTCTTAATCCTCTTATTAAAAGCCACGCATTGAATGGTTGAATGCCACTGCCCACAGCCATATATTCACAATCGAAGATTTTTTTTATCATTTGATGGCTGCCGGTTAGAATACCGCCAAGGGTGTCACTATGCCCGCCGATGTATTTCGTGGCTGTTTGCATACACATATCAATTCCCATCGGGACAGGCTTCTGATATAGTGGCGTACAATATGAGTTATCCATCAGGGTGATAAGCCCATTTCGCTTTGCAAAAGCAACGACTTTATTTATATCCTGAATTGCAAAGTTCCATGAGTTGGGGCTTTCAAGATAAATAAAACGACTATTTGCCTTTAATACATTTTCAAACTGTTCGATATCAGTTCCTTCAATATATGTAGTTTCAATACCAAACCTGGAGAAGATCAAATCGAACATCCGCTTTACCCAGCTGTATGGATTTTTTACAGAAATAATATGATCGCCTTTATTGACATTAGCAAGAACTGCTGCAAAAATGGCCGCAGCGCCGCTATTGAAAACCAGACAGTCTTCAGCTTCATCCAGGGCAGCCAGTTTTTTTCTTAGAATATCGACGGTTGGGTTCAATCCCCGGCTGTATAAATAACCGGAATATTCGTCTGCAAATAATTTCTTCAGCTCATCAACTGTATTGACCCGGAAATTACTGGTCTGTATTATAGGAGGTGCAACAGCATTAAAATAATTAGATCGGTCCTCACCGAGTTCATTCAATATATAAGAAATGTCCGTTTCGTCAGTCATGATCCGGGAAATAAAATTTGAAAATAATAAATCCCCGGGTAACTGATAGTTTTAATTGCATTACCAGACTGGCCCAAAGCTAAACGTCTAACGCTTAACGCCGATTTGTAAATTTGGAATTTTGTTGTCAATAGCATACTGTAAACTGTAAATCATATTTTATTTATCCCACCAATGTTTATAATCAGGATTTTCATATAATAGTCTTGCATGTATTCCGGAAACTGCAGGTTTTCCCTCTTTTAAAAAAATTATGGAATTACAATATTTAATTGTTGCCTGGTGATGCGTTATTATAATTATTGTTTTTTTCTGATTATAAAACCATTGCAAGGTTTCCTGCACTTTTCTTTCACTTTCAGGATCAAGTGCCGAAGTAGCTTCATCCATTATTAAAATTGAAGGGTCCCTGTACAAAGCTCTTGCAATACCCAATCGCTGCTTCTGCCCTCCGGAAAGATTTATCCCCTGTTCCCTGATCATTGTTTGATATTGTTCAGGCAGACCGGAAATAAATTCATGTAATCCAAGTCTGTTGCAAATATCAAATATCCTTTCATAATCTGGCTTATTTTCGCCCAGAGCAATATTGGATATTATTGTTCCCTGGAAAAGATCAATATGCTGGGGAACCGCAGCAATTTTTTGTTTCAAAACTGCTGATGATATGTATTGAATATTGATTTCCGCGATAAGGATACTGCCCCCGTTTGGCTGGTAGATTTTTTGAATGAGCGAGAGAAGGGTTGATTTTCCGCATCCGCTATCTCCCACAACGGCTGTCATATGATGCTGATGAAAGCGCAACTGCAAACCGTTAAACACCGTAATTCCCGGACGATAACTGAATTGAACATTATCAAAAACAAGATCCCCTTCCGGAAAGCTGTCAAATATTTGCATTTCTTTAATTTCTTTATCTGATTCCAGGTCAATGATTTCGAACAGGCGATCAGCAGCTATCAGGGCATCCTGCATTGGTTTATTTGCTCCAATCAATGCCCGCAGGGGTGTTGTAAAAAATACTGTAAGTGTATAAAATGATATCAGTTCACCAGGTGACAGAATCCTTTCTATTACGAGGTAACTCCCCATCCAAAGAATTGAAATATTCAGAAAGCTGGTTATCCATTCTGAAATACCAGACAGTATAAGTTCATTGCGACTGCTGGTAAAAATTGTCTTCATGAGGAGCATATATCTGCTTTCTGTTTTCAGATTAAAATAGTACCCTGCGTTAAATCGACGAATAGTAGAAACGCCCTGAATTGTTTCGACAAGATGGCTTTCCAATGATGCACCTGCTTCCATCATTTTTCTCTGCCATTTTGCATTTAACCCATCACTTATAAAGTAGATCAGAGCGTAGACCGGTATCGCGAAAAGCATAATCACTGAAAGTTTCCAGCTATAAATAAACATGGCTGCCATACTGAACACCAAAGTAAAACCATGCACGATCAGATTAAGCGATACATCATTGATGAAAATTCGTATGCGTAGTGCATCATTTACCCGGCTGATAATTTCACCAACGCGCATACTGTCAAAAAAACGTTGTGGAAGTTCCAGCAAATGCTTATAGTACCCCAGGATCAGCCAGCTGTCAATTTGCTGACCTGTTTTCAATATTATGATTGATTTGACATAACCTGTGAAAACCTGAAAACAGAGAAGCAACCCCATTCCAAGACTAAGTATATTTAGCAGGCTAATGTTCGAATCCGGTAAAACATAATCAAAGATTTTTTGAACATATATTGAAGCAGAAAGACCAAGCAGTGTGTAAAGAATTGCACCCAGGATTGCCTGAAGAAGCATGTTCCTATGTGGCGATATCAATTGCCAGAAACGGACGACAACAGGCCTTTTTTCATTTCCTTTTTGAAATTTATTTGTCGGCACCATCAGAATGACTATGCCTCTCCAACTATTTTTAAAAGAAAGAATTGGTTGATGGATTAATTGTCCTGATGACGGATCCATGAATCTCACATGGTTTTTTCTTACCCCATATACAACCACAAAATGTTGTATACCGTTTTCCAAAACCAGGTGAAATATCGTCGGTACAGGAATGGCATTCAAATCAATTTCTGTTGTCTTCACAGCCTTTGCCTGAAAATGCAATAGCTCAGCCGCCTTAATTAATCCATACAGGCTTGTTCCCTGTTTGTCAGTCCCTGCATATTCTCTGATTTTACTTACCGGAATCTGCAGACCAAAATAAGCGGCGACTGACGCCAGGCAGGCTGCTCCGCAATCTGACATATCCCGTTGTTTAACCAGAATAGATTTCTTCATGAGGTGAGAGAATTTCTTAAATAATTCTTTTAATATGGAAAAGAGACTTCAGGTGAAGTCTCTTTTTATTTAATAATGGATTATCCTAAAACAGATTTAACTATTTCTGACCTGTCACAGAATTTGTAAATAGATTGGTTGCTAAACCAAATCCATAACCTATCCAGTAAAAAAGTGATTCTCCTGCAATAATGGAAGCAGCAGTTTCCGTAGGCAATTCCTGCATACCCTGCATTAATTTGCCATCCCATCTTTTGTTCATATTCGTTGATTTTAATTATTCGCATGAAAGCAGATAAATTGAATTCCATAAAAGTTCTGGAAATCCAATTCCAACAGTTTCATTCAAAAAAATTATTGATTCCTACTCTTCGCAGCATGCATGGGTTTCGGAATTCCCATCCGAAGCAAAGTAGTTCGTAAATGAGCTGAATAAAATACCCGGTTGGTGTAGTTTTTAACGCGTAACGCTTAAGGCCTTTTCGTAAGAAAATATATGATCATAAAAAACCCCATCACGCCAAGAGCAGTGAGCGCCGTACCAGGGCTATTTATAAAAATGCTTACTGCTACAAATGCATATGCCGCAATGAAAATAACCGGTAATAAAGGATATAATTTCATCTTATAAAATTCTTGCCCTTCCGGATGTATCTGATGTTTTCTTAATTTGAATATGGTTCCTGCAGAAGCGGCCATTCCGAAACAATCGAGGAAGATTGTAAAACTCAGTATTTTATCAAAAGCCTTCATCCAGAAAACAACCAGTACACAGGCGCTTGTAAATGCTGTTAAGGAAGTAATCAACACACCTGTGGAAGGATTTCGTCTTGCAAATATTTTTGGAATCACACCATCTTCAGCCATCGCAAACATCACCCTGGGGTTACTCATAAGCAATACATTCACATAAGCCAGTACGGATAGAAAAAGCAGAACCGAAAGGATTTTCCCCGCAGCATCTCCGAAAACATGCGCCGCCATCACCGATGCAATCCCTTTTGAATTCCGTAATCCGTCCAATCCAATTACCCTTATATACGCAAAATTTATGCTCATGTACAAAATAATAATAATAGAGATCCCCATAAATATCGCGCGAGGAATATTTCTGCCGGGCTGAGCAACATCCGAACCAAAATTGATTGTCTGCTGATATCCGCCATAAGTAAAAGAAACTGCAATTAACCCGGCGCCAAATCCTTTCAGATAAACCAGCCATCCGGGAAAGATATTCTGAGATAACATTGAACTCTTATTCGCTTCAGTAAAAAACAAAGGAGTTACTAACAATACAATCAGTGAGATTTTAATAACAGTAAGAACATTCTGTGCGCGGGCACTCATTTTAAGTCCCAGTAAATTCACACAATAAAAAATCACGATTGAAAAAAGAGCGATTACAATTTCTCTCAACTGTAAAGAATCAGCTTCAACGATATTTGGGAAAAGAATTCCTGAAATGTATTCAGCCCCTATCAGGGCAACACCAGCAAGCGATGCTGCATTTGAAATAAGGATGATACAGTTGATAGCAAAAGCAATGGAGGGATGATAACCGTATGAAAATATCTTATAATACCCGCCGGTTACAGGAAGTCGTGATCCGATTTCAGCATAAGTGAGCGCTCCGCAGAGAGCAATCAATCCACCAGCTATCCAGGTAAAGAAAAATAAAAAATTGTCCGGCACATGCTGGGCTACATTTGCCGGAGTCCTGAAGATTCCCATGCCAATCACCAGGCTCACAACAATCATCGTGCAATCGAAAACACCCAGTTTTTCATTTTTTACCATAGATCCAGATAACCTTACATCCTGAATATTAAAACAAACTTTAAAGAAGTCAAGATAATGAAATATTCTTTTCTACTTTTGGACCGGAATAAAACCTCTGAATGAAATACTGGATATGCGCAGTGATTTTGATGATTTCCGGAATTGTCAGGGCACAAAATGACGCAAAGGTTCCGGATACGGTAGAAAGGAAATTATTGCAGGAAGTAGTTGTTCAGGCTTATGAACAGAACCGCAAGCTCGCAGATGTTGCAGCAGCTGTCGGAGTAATAACCAGTTCCGAATTTAACCGCTTCGATAAAATGAGTATCGTGCCCGCCATGAATAGTATACCAGGCGTACGAATGGAGGAAAGATCACCTGGCAGTTACAGACTAAGCTTCCGTGGCAGCACACTTCGCTCTCCGTTTGGTGTCAGAAATGTAAAAGTTTATATAGATGGTATTCCTTTTACAGATCCCGGAGGCAATACATATCTTACCCAGCTTGCTCCCTTTAATATGTATTCTCTCGAACTGATCAAAGGACCCGCAGGAAGTCTCTACGGAGCCGCAACAGGCGGAGCATTACTTATTAAATCAAGACCTGATACCTGGCAACCGGGATTTACGGGTGAATACAGTTATGGAACATTCAACAGTAATAACATTAATGCACAGGTGAGATTAGGAAATGAAAGCGGAGGTAATATCATTAGTTTTTCTCATCAGAGTTCCGACGGTTATCGCGATCATACTAACCTGCGCAGAGATATAGTGACCTGGGAATCCATGCTGAAGAACAATGATCGTCAGACCCTGAGCACATATGCTTTTTACGGTAGCCTGTATTATCAGACTCCGGGTGCTCTGACCCTCACAGAATATAATGCGGATCCAAAACAATCCCGGCCTGCAGCAGGTTCCACTCCGTCCGCCGACCAGGCCCAGGCGGCTATATACCAGAAAACTTTTTTAGCTGCTATTGTAAATACATACCGCATAACCGATAAATTTCAGAATACAACAAATTTCTATGGCGCTTATACGAATTATCTGAATCCTACATTCAGAAATTATGAATTCCGCAATGAACCACATTTCGGAGGCAGGACTATTTTTAACTATACGACAGATTTTTTACACCTGAGTTTTGGGGGCGAAGGACAGAAAGGGTTTTTTCAGACGCAGGATTATGGTAATACAAATGGCGCACCAGATACGCTCCAAACAAACGATAATATCAATACATGGACCTATACCATTTTCGCCCAGGCAGATGTTTTTTTTGGAAAAGGATGGCTGGCTTCGGCAGGACTCAGTTATAATAATGCATTCATCGGTATAGACAGGATCTCTGTCCCGGGCTTTGTTCCAAGAAATAAATTATTCAGCAATGAACTCGCACCCCGAATTGCTATTTCAAAAAAAATTACTTCGGATATATTATTATACGCCAGTATATCAAAAGGTTTTTCACCTCCTGCAGTCGCAGAAGTTCTGCCTTCTACCACCAGCATAAATACCGACCTGCAACCGGAAAATGGAATCAGTTATGAAACCGGAATTAAAAGCAGTTTCTTCAATAAACGATTTTACATTGAAGTAATAGGCTTTTATTTTGAACTGGAGAACGCCATCGTTGACCGCAAGGATTCCAGCGGCAACGACTATTATGTGAATGCAGGTTCTTCAACACAAAAGGGAATTGAATCGCAGTTATCATATCAGTTATTACCATCAGCATTCGGATTTATAAACAGTGCCCGCATTTGGGCGGCTTACACATTAGATAATTTTACCTTTGGTGATTTCAAAGTCGCCAGTACTGATTACAATGGGAAACATTTTCCAGGAGTAGCCAATAATACTTTCACAGGAGGCATTGATTTGAACAGCCGGCCCGGCATTTTTCTTCATCTCACTTATTTCTACAGTGATAAAATGCCCCTGAATGACGCAAATACTTCTTTTGCCGGCGCTTATCAGCTGGTCGGTGGAAGAATCGGTTATTCAACAAGCTTACAGAAACTATATATGACTTTTTTTACCGGTGTTAATAATGCCTTTAATGCAAAATATAGCCTGGGAAATGACATTAATGCAGCAGCCGGCAGATATTATAACGCCGCGCCGACTGCAGGTTATTTTGTAGGGCTCACCATCAATTATAATAAAGCAGCCAAAAAATAAAATTCCTCTGGTTCTTTTCAAACTCTGCTTTACATTTGCATCATCTGGTCCCCGGTCCCGAAAATAACGGGAGGGGTTAAAAGGGAAGTCCGGTGTAAGACCGGCGCTATCCCCGTAGCTGTGAGTTTCATTCCGCCTTGGGCGGACTGTTTACACTGCGGCCACTGTCACGAATAAGGCGTGATGGGAAGGCAGTAAACAGGAAACGAGCCAGAAGACCTGCCAGATAAAATATTAGTCGCAACGCTTTCGGGTGAAAGGCAGGCGGAGTATATACGGCTTCACTATTTATATTCCCTCTGGTGCCTTCCCTATTGGCTTGATGAATTTTTATTGCAGCAATCAAAGGATGAAATCTAAGAAATATAACTACGATCAACAGCATAGGGACGCATCTCTGCGTCTGTTCATCATAGTATTTTTTCTTACCATTACAAATTCTGTAGTTCCTGCTCAAAATCCATCGGACACCGGCAAGATATTACAAAGGGTAACTGTAACCGCTGAAAAAAAACAGAACCCTTATACTGCAATTATTCCGGTTCAGATATTGAATCATGAGGCACTTCAGGAAATGAATGCAGACAATATAGCGGAAGCATCCAAGTATTTTTCAGGTGTGCTCATTAAAGATTACGGAGGAGTTGGTGGATTAAAAACGATTTCTGTAAGGAGTCTGGGTGGTCTCAATACAGGTTTAGTATATGACGGAATAACAATTGCTGATGCGCAGACAGGTCAGGTGGATCTCAGCAAATTCTCCACAACTTTCATTCAAAGTCTCGAGTTATACCAGGCAAACCCTCAGATGATACTGGCACCGGCAAGAGTCTATTCGTCCGCTTCAGTTCTTTCTTTTACCAGCAACAGCTTTAATGCT
>Ga0207113_1126_pt2 | contig 20965 bp, 9 predicted proteins | sample Alteio_BWMinHeat_69_FD_153559 | JGI IMG/M metagenome (GOLD analysis project Ga0207113, IMG submission 153559) | Enriched cells from forest soil in Barre Woods Harvard Forest LTER site, Petersham, Massachusetts, United States -... | ecosystem: Environmental > Terrestrial > Soil > Temperate forest >... | reverse complement strand
TGGACTGGGAATCATTTCAGCCGCTGGACTAACATCACAGGTATTTGATAATACTTTAGTTTATAATACCAATTTAACGCCGGATTTGAAATTTTCAGCATTGGGTGGTTTTGAATATTGGAAATCGAACTTTAACAATTCAAATACTGGTGCACAGACATTCAATTTTAATCTGAATGAATTACAACTAAGTACTGCCCAATACACAGATATCATCCAGAATGGGAAAACAGTTATTCCTCCTACTGTGTTTAAAGACATCACCACTGAAATACAATCATATTTTGCAATAGCTGATTTCAACTTTAAGGATAAATTTTTTCTAAAAGGTACTTTCCGTGCAGATGGATCCAGTAAGTTTGGCGCAAACAACAAATATGCTTATTTCCCTTCAGTCGGAGCAAAATGGAATATTGCCAATGAGGATTTCATGAAAGACAATAATGTCTTTTCCGGTCTGGCTCTTCGCGCAACCTGGGGGATTACGGGCAGCCAGGACTTCCCGGCTGGTGCTTCCATTGACCAGTATTCTTATTTTTCTTATGGTTCAGCAGGTCAGGTCAATGCAGGAAATCCGAATTTGAAATGGGAACAAACTGCACAGTATGATTTCGGTCTTGACTTCTCTTTACTGAAGGGCAGGGTTACTGGTACTATTGATTATTATAATAAGGATAAAACGAATATCCTTTTTCAGGGAATTGTAATTCAACCAGCACCACCGGGAGCGACCGTTTGGTTTAACCTTCCAGGTCACCTGATTAATAAGGGCATTGAAGTATCTGTCAGCGCTACCATTGTAGAGCACAGGGATTTCTCGTGGGATCTTTCAGCAAACTTCGCGACCAATAATAACATCATAACAAATTTTTATAATCCGGGATCAAAAAACCCTATAGCGATTTATACTGGTCAGATCAATGGTCAGGGTGTATCTGGTACACTTGCTCAAATCATTACCAACAATCAACCGGTTGATGAGTTCTGGTTGAAACCATTCCAGGGATTTGATCAAAAAGGAAACCAAATCATCGGCGCGAATCCTCAGTTTGCGGGTAACCCGAACCCGAAAACTTTGTTTGGTGTAAGCACAACCCTGAGATATAAAAAGCTGAGCCTTGTAATTAATGGTGGCGGATCCAGCGGATTCCTTATTTACAATAACACAGCTACGTCAGTTACGAATATATCAGGAATTACAAGCGGAAGGAATATTGACCAGAATGCATACAAATCAGCAGAGCAACCAAGCAGCGGTGTTGGTGCTTCTACACGCTTCCTGGAAGACGGAAGCTATTTCAAATTACGAAACGCTGCACTTACATACAGTTTTGGAAACGTAGGCAACTACCTTAAAAATTTGAATGTATTTGTAAGTGGTACCAATCTGTTTGTAATCACTGGTTTCTCCGGATTCGATCCTGAAGTGAATATTGATAAATCAAACAACGGGTACCCATCCAGTTCTATAGAATATATTCCATATCCTACCCCTAAGAGTTACGTGGTTGGAGTAAATTTTGCACTTTAAACTTAATAAAAAGAGTATATGAAAATATCAAAATATTTTAAAATCTCCTCCCTTCTGATCTTAACCGGGCTGGCAGGATGTACAAAACTCACAGAGACCTACAAGACTACAATACCGGCGTCTCAGGCCGCCACAGTATTGACAGCGAATTTATTATTAACGAAGGCTTATAATGATATTCCGGCTCCGTTTGTAGGCCAGGACGAGGTTTTTTCTCTGGAAGAAAATTCAACAGACGAGTCCCTGGTACCCACCAGAGGTGGTGACTGGGATGACAATGGAGTTTGGCGGGTGATTCATAATCATACATGGAATGCTGATCATTCGCAGGTATTGAACGTGTTTAACAATCTAAACTCTATGAGTTACGACGCAACGAATGTGCTTGTACCGGCATTCGGCGCCTCAAAGGAGCAAATCGCTGAAGCCAGGGTTTTAAGGGCCATCGCATTATATTATCTGTTGGATTTGTATAATCAATTCCCTTTCAGAAACCCGGGTGATACACTTTTAAATGCACCGAAAGTTTATGTGGGCCAAGCTGGTATCGATTTTATCATTAATGAACTTACTACTGCGTTGCCGGATCTTGATCCTGCAAATGGCAAAGCAAAAATAAGTGCGGATGCTACTAAAGTCATGCTGATGAGATGTTACCTGAACAGGGGAGCTTACGCTAACAGGGCCACTCCCACTTTCAGTGATGCAGATATGCAGCAGGTTATTACATTAGGTAATCAAATTATTACAAGTGGCAAGTATTCATACATGCCTAATTATTTCGGGAATTTTAATTTCTCAAATTCCGGTTCTTCGGAAGCAATCTTTATTTACCCCAGTAGTTCAGGCCTGACAGTTAATAACCCGGGTATGCAAGCCCGCTGGATGATGGGCTACCATTATAACGAATATGACGGACAGGCACCCAATGCAGGCTGGAATGGTTTCTCTACGACCAGTGATTTTTATAACAGCTTTTCACTGGGTGGAACAACAAATTATTCTTTTAATGACACTGTGATTGATACTAGAATTGGCAGGAGAGTTAAATCTGATCCAACGCTTACTGTAAATTCTGGTATCCGCGCTGGGTTCATGGTTGGTCAGCAGGTTGATCAGAATAATGTCAACCTGAAAGATAGAAAAGGCAATCCTTTAGCTTTTGATCCGAACATCGCACCAACAATGATCGAAACTGGAACTAACCTGGAAGTAACCGGAATTCGTGTTACGAAATATGTACCCGATTTCTCTAATCCTGGTGGTTCATATTATTCAAGCAATCCTGGAAATTCACTTATGTTCATGCGCTATCCGGAAGTTGTATTGATGGTAGCTGAAGCTTATATGCGCGAGGGTACACCTGATAATGCATCGGCATTAGCTCTGGTTAACGGGTTAAGATCGGCCAGAGGCGCATCAACTCTTGCATCATTGCCATTGGGCCCTTCACCAAATGCAAATAGTTTGGTAGATGATCCTAATTGTTTGTTGGCAGAACGCGGTCGTGAACTGTATTGGGAATCTCTGAGGAGAACTGACCTGATTCGTTTTAACGTGTTTCTTACAACCTGGCAGTACAAACCATCAGATGATCCGAAATACCTATTGTTTCCTATACCGAATCAGTCTCTCGGAGTTAATCCGAATTTGACGCAGAATCCCGGGTATTAATTTATAAACCTTTCTTATTTATTACAAAAGGCCATTAATTTATAATGGCCTTTTGTAATTTCATCCATCATGCGTGAAACTTTTATTAGAGGAATTCATGCCTTTCTACATTATGAATAGTATCTCCAGGCCCCTTCTTTTTTTCTTCCTCTGTAGTTTTTTTTTATCCTTATCCTGTAGCCACAAGAAGGATGCAAAACCATTATTTGAACTGATTGAAAATTCAGGAGTTGATTTTAATAATAAAGTAACTGATGGCAAACTCGAAAATAGTTTTCTCTTTAGGAACTTTTATAATGGTGGTGGTGTGGCGGTCGGCGATTTGAATAATGACGGACTTCCAGATATTTTTTTTACCTCGAATATGGGGGACAATAAGATCTATCTGAATAAGGGCAATTTCAAATTTGAAGACATAACTAAACATTCCGGTATCGTTCAGGATAGTATGTGGAGCACAGGTGTGGTCTTTGTGGATATAAACCACGACGGATGGCTGGATATTTATGTGTGCAATTCAGGGCATATGACTTCAGGTCATAGGAAGAACCAGTTGTACATCAATAACCACGACATGACTTTTACAGAATCTGCAGCCAAATATGGCTTGGACATTTCTGCTTATGCTACACAAGTTTCATTTTTTGATTATGACAATGATGGGGACCTGGATTGCTTTATGATTGATAACAGCCCTATCCCTGTTAATACACTCAATAATTCCAATCGCCGTGATTTACCTGATCAGGAATGGCCTGTAGAAAATTTTTTAAAAGGCGGTGGTGACCATTTATTCAGAAATGATAATGGCCATTTCACCGAGGTGACCAAACAGGCTGGTATACATGGAAGCCTGATTAGTTTTGGATTGGGAGTTTCTGTAGGAGACATTAACGGAGATGGTTATCCTGATATTTTCGTTTCAAATGATTCTTATGAGAGAGATTATTTATATATCAATCAAAGGGATGGAACTTTTAAAGACGAAATGGAAGACTGGTTTGAGCATACCAGTTTCTCTTCCATGGGCGCAGATATCGCCGATATTAATAATGATGGTTATCCTGAGATTTTCACAACAGATATGTTGCCAGAGGATGATTACCGCTTAAAAACGCTTGGAGCATTCGATAATATTGATTTGTACAATGCAAAAGTAAAAGCTGGATTCTATCATCAATATGTGAAGAATTGTCTTCAACTAAATAACCAAAACAAGAAATTTATCGATATCGCAAATTATGCGGGCGTATCTGCTACAGACTGGAGTTGGGGCGCCTTGATGTTCGATATGGATAATGACGGTTACAATGATATTTATGTTTGCAACGGTGTAAATAAAGATGTAACCAATCTTGATTTTATGGATTTCTTCGCCAATGATGTATTGCAGAAAATGGTTTTAAGTGGCAAGAAGGAAGCGTCTGACGAGATTTTGAAACATGTACCCGTTCATCCTATGTTGCATAAAGCCTATAGGAATCTGGGAAATCTGCGATTCGAAGATGAGGGTGTGGCCTGGGGTTTTACACAGGCTTCTTTTGCTAATGGTGCAGCATATGCTGATCTAAATAACGATGGAGCCCTGGATCTGATTATAAACAATGAAAACGGACCGGCGTTCATTTATAAGAATAATGCCAGGGATTTAAACGGGAACAATTATATCGCGGTTAAATTAAAAGGAATTGGGGAAAATACATTTGCAATCGGAAGCAAGGTAAAAATCTATAAAGGATCCAGGATTTTTTACCGTGAATTGTTTCCAAGCCGTGGTTTCCAATCCTCCATGGATTATAGAATGATTTTCGGTTTAGGAAAACTAACACAGGTTGATTCAATGGTAATTACCTGGCCGAACGGTACCTCGGTCAGGTACGATCACCCGGAGCTTAACAAATTATACAATATAGAAGAGATTTTTTCTAAACCCGCCCCCATTATTGTCCAAAAGAGGAGAGATGATTCGACTTTATTGAGGTTGGTGAAATCGAATTTTGACAAACATATCGAAGACAATAATATCGATTTCTATTATGAGCATAATGTGCCCAAAATGCTTTCCCGTGAAGGGCCTAAGGCAGCGGTCGGAGACGTAAACGGCGACGGCCTGGAAGATGTATATATTGGAGGAACATCCGAGCATCCGGGTCAGTTATACCTGCAAACAGCAGAAGGTAAATTTGAAAAGAAAGATGAACCGGGTTTTTTACAGTTTAGTGATTTTGAAGACGAAGCCGTTTTATTTTTTGACGCGGATAATGATGGCGATCTGGATCTGTTTATCGGTCCTGGTGGTAATAATAATCAGCCCTCCAGCAGGCAAATGCAATATCGTTTATTCAAAAATGACGGCCATGGTAATTTCACAATCGACCCTGCTGCTTTTAAAGATAACCTTAACGGTGCGAATACAGCTATAGCTATCGCAAATGATTTTAATCATGATGGTTTCCTGGATCTTTTTGTTGGTGGCAGAAATACTCCCAGAGAATATGGAAGTTCACCTGCGAGTTATCTCTTTGTGAATGATGGAAAAGGACATTTTACTGACATAGCCTCGTCAAAAAATCCTGATATTTCCCATATTGGAATGGTAACCGGAGCCTGTTGGGCAAACATTAGTGATAGCCCTGATAAAGACTTGATCATCGTCGGGGAATGGATGAGCCCACGAATATTCAGTTTTAATAAAGATCATTTTGAGGAAGTACAAACCAACCTGAAAGAATTATTCGGATGGTGGGAACAAGTTGCAGTTGCAGATGTAAATGGCGATGGAAAAATGGATTTGATATTGGGTAATATCGGCGAAAATTTTTATCTGCGTCCAGATTCGGCACATCCGGTCAAGCTCTGGGTGAATGATTTTGATCAGAATGGAAATATGGATAATATTTTAAGCAGAACAATTGATGGGAAAGATATGCCTGTATTTTTAAAGCATGACATGGAATTCCAAATGCCTATTCTTAAAAAACAGAATTTAAAGCATGGAGAGTTTGCGAAGAAGACCATTCAGGACCTTCTTCCTGAGGAATTATTAAAGACCTCAGTGGTTAAAAAATTTAATTACTGTCCCTCAATAGTTGCAATTAATATTGGACACGGCCAATTTATTATTCAGAAGCTTCCGGCCATGGTGCAGTTCTCTTCTGTGAATGCGATTCAGTCTGCAGACCTGAATGGAGATGGATTTACGGATTTAATATTAGGAGGGAACGAATTTGGTTTCCTGCCCCAATTTGGCCGGCTTGATGGAAATTTCGGCGATATTTTATTGAATGACGGCAATGGTAATTTTTCGTTTGTTACCAATGCCCGGTCCGGATTAAACCTGCGTGGACAGGTAAGAGATATTGCCCTGATCAATGGACCGAAGAAAAAGCGTGTACTTTTTCTGATAAATGATGAATATCCTTTTCTGTATGAGTTAGAAAAACAGGTAAAAAGTAAAAAGTAAAAATTTAAAAGGAAATAGATCTCAATTTATTATGAAGCAGAAGTTGAGGATATGCATTATTTATTTACTGGTTTCCGGCTGGATGGTTTTCCTGAATAGCTGTAAGAAGACTGCGGTGAAACAGCCGGTTTTGTTTGAAGCACTTGAAGCTGGTAGAACAGGATTGGATTTCACCAATAAACTGACGCCGACACAGGAATTTAATGTGTTTAAATACATGTATTTCTATAATGGTGGCGGAATAGGTGTGGCTGATTTTAATAATGATGGTAAAATAGATATTTTCTTTGCCGGCAACCAGGTCCCAAACAAACTTTATCTAAATACAGGTGGTCTTCATTTCAAGGATGTAACAGTGGAAGCTCATATTCCGGAGGATGGTGCCTGGTCAACGGGTGTTTCGGTTGTAGACATCAATAACGACGGTCTCATGGACATCTATATATGCCGCGTAGGAAATCATGAAACACTGCACAGTAATAATCAACTTTTAATTTGTCAGGGCATTGATAAAAACGGCATCCCTTATTATAAAGATGAAGCAAAGGAATACGGCCTTGATTTTTCGGGCTTCAGTACACAGGCGGTTTTCTTTGATTTTGACGGAGATGGGGATCTGGATATGTATCTTCTGAATCATTCAATTCACCAGAATGGAACATTCGGTCCGCGGAATGAACGATTGGCTGTTTCAAATCCAAATTCTGGTGACCGTCTCTACCGGAATGACGGGAATAAAAAATTTACCGATATCACCAAAGAAGCAGGTATACATAGTTCGGTCATCGGTTATGGATTAGGTATATGTGCATCAGACATTAATCTGGATGGTTATCCCGACCTCTATATAGGAAATGATTTTCATGAAAATGATTATCTATACATCAATCAGCACAATGGATCTTTTAAAGAAGAGTTGAATGACCATATAATGCATACGAGCCAGTTTACCATGGGCGTTGATGTAGCAGATATTAATAATGATGCTTATCCTGAAATCGTCAGTATGGATATGCTGCCTTCAGATCCATATATATTGAAAAGGTCAGAGGGAGAGGACAATTATGAAACCTTCTTTACAAAAATTGGTTATGGTTACAATTATCAATATACCCGTAACAACCTGCAGCTGAACCGCAGGAATGGAACTTTCAGTGAGATCGGTTTGTATGCCGGGGTTTACGCATCTGACTGGTCATGGTCGCCTTTATTCTTTGACTTCGATAACGACGGGACTAAAGACTTATTCATATCCAATGGCATTCCGAAAAGACTTAATGATATTGATTATATCAATTTTATTTCAAGTGTTGACCTTCAGGAAAAAATGAAGTCGACCGGGTTGGATGAAAAAGACATGAACCTGATTGACAGGTTTCCTCAAATCAAAATCCCGAATAAATTTTTTAAAAGCAATCCTGATCTCCAATTTACAGATATTAGTTCTGAAATAGGGAACAACCCGAATACATATTCTAACGGGGCTGTTTATGCGGATTTTGATAATGACGGTGATCTTGACGTATTGGTCAATAATATAGATGATCCTGCATTGCTCTATGAAAATAAAAGCAACGACAGAAAGGATAAAGCATTTATTGAGATTAAACTTAAAGGATCTGAAAAAAATATTAATGCGCTGGGAGCGAAGATTGTACTTTTTGCAAATGGCGGAATTCGAACATATGAGAAGTATCCGGTTAGGGGATTTCTTTCAAGCATGGAAGGTCCTGTGCATATTGGTTTAGATAAAACGACTGTGGACTCGGCATTTCTGATTTGGCCGGATAATAGCTTCCAGGCCATTCAACTCAGGCCACTGGATACATTGATTAGTTTTGCCTACCAGCGGGGATTACCAAAATATGATTATTCCATACTTAGAAATTATTTTAAAAATACAACTAGTCCGGTCGAAGATATTACAGTTCAAACAAACATTCTATATAAACATGTGGAGAATACTTTTCATGAATTTGAGCGTGAGCCTCTGATTCCTCATATGTTGTCTACGGAAGGCCCTTCGCTTATTGTTGCAGACTTCAACCACGATTCTCTTGATGATGTTTTTATCGGTGCATCGAGGCATGGAAAAAGTGCCGTCTATCTTCAGCAGAAATCAGGGAAGTTTCTGAAAACTGATCAACCCGGATTGGAAATGGATACAAATTTTGAATTTGTAGCTTCCTGCGTGGCGGATATCAATAACGATGGTTTCCCTGACCTGGTTTTTGCCAATGGAGGCAATGAATTTTATGGAAAGGACGAGCAACTAAGGCCCCGGGTTTATTTGAATGATGGTAAGGGAATTTTCACACGGGACCCTGCGGCTTTTGATAACCTGTTTATAAATGCCAGTGCGATGGTCTCTCTGGATTTTAACGGAGATGGATACCCGGATTTATTTATTGGGGGGAGGTCAGTTCCATTTAATTATGGCCAGATTCCCAGATCCTACCTGTTATTAAACGACGGCCGGGGAAAATTTACGGACGTGACGGACCAGGTTGCTCCAGGCCTCGCTAATATTGGATTTATAACTAGTGCGATCTGGTTCGATATAAACAATGATGGGGAGAAGGATTTAATTGTTTCGCTGGAGTGGGGTGGTATTGAAGCTTTTATCAATCACAAAGGTAAATTTGAAAGAAAGGAACTCACTGACAAAAAAGGATGGTGGAATTTTATATTACCGGTTGACCTGAATAATGACGGACAGACAGACCTGATCGTAGGTAACCTTGGATTAAACAGCCGGTTAAAAGCAACCGATAAGGAACCGGTTCGCCTTTATTACTATGATTTCGACGGGAATGGTAAAAAAGACCAGGTACTCTCTTATTATCTGGATGGTCGCGAATTGCCATTTGCAAGTAAGGAAGAATTGGAAAAACAGGTACCTAGTTTAAGGAAGAAGTTTTTGTATGCGGAAGATTTTGCGAAAGCTAAATTTACTGATATTTTTTCACGTGAGGATTTAAACAAAGCAGATGTATTAACAGCGAATTATTTTTCAAATGCGGTACTGATCAATCATGGGAATTTAAAATTTGAAGTCAAAGCCCTGCCTTGGGAAGCCCAATTATCTTCTTATCGCGATGCTGTAGTTGTTAATGCAAACAGCGACAGCTTGCCGGATATTTTACTCGTGGGAAATTATTATGAAAATAATATTCAAATGGGAAGGTATGATGCAGATTTCGGTACTCTACTAATCAATCATGGTAACGGAAATTTCCAAACAGAAAGTTTGAATGGAATCCAGATCAAGGGTCAGGTCAGACATATTAAGAAATTGAAGATCGGTAAAAAAGAAGCGTTTATCCTTGCCAGAAATAATGACAGCACGATGGTTATTCAATTCAAAAATAAATAACCTGAATTAATCATTTGGAATCTGTTACTTCAAAAAAGGCGGTTGTTTTTCCAGGCAAACCTTCCTGAGAAATTCCCTGAATAACCACGGCAAATTTTCCTTTCAGGTCAGATGTGTAAAAAGTCAGGTGGGCTTTCCCATTTTGCCCGGTGGAAATTTGGGGAGCCCAATATAGTACGTTTCTGAAATCAGGCATATGACTATCCTGTTCTGCTCTGGTTGCATAAGCAGGTGAATAAAATTCGCGTTGTTCCTGCAATCCGTCATATTCAACTACCAGTGAATTAGGATCAATTTGTGTAACGCCGAGCTCTCCACTATAAGACTTTACATTTACGATTCCTTCAAATACAGAAGAGCCGATATAATAATCATGCGTCACCACTCCAATCTTCCAGATTTTCAATGGATCAAGTGCGATGATTTTTGAAGCATCGGAAATCGGTATACCATCCAATAGAATCAGAGGATCTTCTTCAAAATATGTTCCGAAAAGCCTATTCCTGACTTTAAAAGTAAATTTATCTCCTTCTTTTCTTAGACGTACATCTTCTACAAATTCACGCAGTACTTCTTCCATAGTTTGGAAGCGGGTATAGTCATCGAGAATATATAACCTGTCAGGTTTTCCATAGAATGCATTTGTATCTATGATTTTTTTTACATATTGACGTTTTTTATCCATAGCATAGGTATTCCCAACCTGGTTACTGACACTATGATTCAGAAGTGTATTTGCCTTTTCTCTAAAATCTATTAATGAAGGGAGTGTATAAGAAGAAAATTTATCAGAATATGATTTGCTGATATCAATCCGGTAATTAGAATCTTTCTGTAATGCGGGTTGGACAATGATTGCATTATTTTTATAAATGTCCTTAAATGCAAAGCGGATAATACCCTGCGCATCACTGGTTGCGGAACTGAATGAATTGTCGGCGCCCGGAATACTGAGGAATGCACCCGAAGCGCCAACCGCCAATCCGGTAGATTTATTTATTATTTTACCATTTATAACGGGTCCTTCAATTTCAGGAAGGAATTCAAAAGAAGGCTTTTTGTAATCGAATAATTCATTCCATTTAAATCTTCTCCATCCCTGAGTGAGTAACAAATTATCCAGGGCCTCATCTACTGTCTTATCCGGATTTGTGAAATAATATTCGGGTGATTCTATATTACCGTTAAGGTCTGAACTCAGAAATAAATAAGAAAGAATATTTTGTTCCGGAACGCCCTGTAGCGAATCAATCAGGAAAACAGACATAGAGAGATTTCCTGCACTGGGTAGATTGGTAGAATTAGTGGTCACGTCAATATTGACTTGTTTTCTGGTATCATAAACCGCCTGATCAGTTTTAGTCAGAATAGACAATGTTTCCTTTGGTCGTTTAAATACCAATCGTTCGCAAACCGGCTGCCTGAGGTGATTGAATAATGTTATACCGGTAATACCATCTCCAAGGTCTTTTTGGTCGATAAAAAAACTTGCTCCTCCGTCTTTGACCAGTGAAGTCTGTACATTTTTTATTACTTGTCTTGTCTGGGCAAAAAGGTATATGTTGGTATTGTTGAATTCAGGAGTAGCACCTACCGTTATTTTGAATTTGCCGGCTTCTTCCAACATAACACTCATTACAAAACCGTTTTCTTCTGCTTTGGGTAATTGTTGTTTTATCAAACTATCGTCGAGACGGAGGACGGCAAAATAGGCTGAATTTTTTTCAGGTCTCAGCAGAAAATAGCCCATACCGTTGTGCTGTGATTGAAATTTTGTAATTGTATCATTATTCTGATTTACAATCACTCCCCCACATTCAAGATCGCGTCCGTCTTTGCCAATTGCCTTAAATGCAATTTTTCCTTTGAATCCGATAACTGCGTTTCCGCCCTCAGGAAAAAATTGTATGGAAGCAAATGATTTTAATGAGGGCGCGGACACCGATTTCTTTAAAGTATTTATAATGTGCAATGTAGATTCATAATAAAAATCCGGAGAAAAGTTTTTCATCCAGCTGGTATATGCACGGAAAATATAATTTCCTGAGACCAAAAAACCAGGAAGAGAGAGAGAGCCATTCCCGCTACCGTTTAACATGGGAATCTTGGTTTGCATGACGGGCTTAAGATCCTTGTTGAGGATCTCAACATAAGTAATACTACTGGTGGTAAGAGGTTTGTGAAATGACGCATCCACCGAATATATCTTAAACCAAACGGTTTCTCCTGCCAGATAAAATGATTTATCTATATGAACGAATAGTTTTTCCTGAAGATTGTTGGATTGGTAATTTTGGAATTGCCGCTGCAGGTTTTCTGTTAGCTGATTCTGAGCAGAAAGTAAACCGTAATTTAACAGGAAAAAAAATAAACCAGCACGTCTTTTCATTTCGAATATTTTATTGCCAGAAAGGTGGTTGAATATTTGTACCTCCCTGGAATCTGCAGTCTAAGCAATCTTTATAAGTGATTTTCATAATAGGGGGCGGAGGAAGATTGGACACAAAATACCAAAGTTGATATGCTGTATCGGGGTAATTCCATACAAATGGATTATTGGGATCTGTTGCGATGTCTTTAATAGGACAGTTGAATGGCGGGTTTGAATTCCATCCTGGCAGACTTTGATTGCTGATGAATAGACGCTGTTCCGTAACCGAACTCGCAGATACATATCCTAAGACCGGATTATTTGGATTGGTGGTACTGTGAATATTTCCTTTTATCTGAGAAGGCTGAATGTCGAAAAGTCCACCGAGGGATTGCGAATTTTTTTGGACCGTGAGCCAGTATTTATAAGAATTAAAATCCAGCGGGTATTGTCTGACAAGTATACTGTAATCTACATCCATTTTCGGATCGTTTTTTACAAAACTTGCAATTAGGGCATGACTAATCACATCAGAACTGAGGGCGATGGACGAACCCAGGATAATCGAACTGGAATTGTCTGTCGACCAGCAGTTGAATGTGCTTTCACTGGGATCAATCGGATAAACTAAACCATTTTTCAATCCCCAGAAAGTTTGCATTGGAGCCTGATGCTGCCAGGTTTCCACATAATCCCAGCGATAATAGCGGGTATTATTTGTAACATCATGTGTGTTAATATAAATATTCACTGCTTGTGTTCCTGCAGTGGGATTATCCAGAAGTAGCCATGTCAGGCTGTCAATCTGCGGAGATGATTTGGGTGTTACCGGATCCGATAAGTATTTATTTCCATCGCTTGTTGTAATCGAAAGTTGGTATTGCTGATTTGGGTCCAGGGTTAAGGGGGAACTCACATAGATGCCATTCGAACCGGTATCATATAATGGATATAAGGTATTATTAGTACTTTGGATCATTACCTGAGCGTTAAGCTCGGGAATATCGAGTGAGGAATCCTGGAGATTTGCCGACCGGGTCAGAGTAATCGTAGATGAACTAAATGCTTCGATATTGATAATTCCGTCAACCGCCAGAAAATGATTACTAGCCTTAATGGCGGGCGGATCATATGGTTTCCTGCACATAACCAAATTCAGGACGATTCCCGCAATAAAAAAATATTTCATTCTCCATTCCGGCATGAACCTAAAATTTAATATTATATGTTACGAAGGGGATCGGAGCTCCAAAAATGGAAAGCTGATAACCTTTCACCTTACCGTTTTGTTGTACGAAATAAACCGAATAGGCATTTTGCCTGCCGGTGACATTATATATACCCGCTGACCAGGAGTTATGCGTCTTTTTATTTAATTTATGATTTCCATCCATGTTCACCGAAATGTCTGTTCTGAAATAGTCGGGGATCCGATATTGATTTCTGTCAGAATAATATAAAGTGGATGCGCCTCCCTGTTGAACAACCGCCAGAGGCAGAGTAATGGGTCTACCGGTACTGTAAACTACATTCAACGACATGCTGTACCGGTGTGAGAAACGGTAATTTCCTATAAAATTCAACATATTGGGTTTATCAAAACTGGCCGGATAATAATTCCCATTATTAATCAGTTCTCCAGCCAATGGATCATCCTGTTTCAGGAAAGTCCTGGAATATGTATAACTGATCCATCCATTGAGCTTTCCGGTTGTTTTTTTAAATAGCAACTCAATACCATAGGCCTTCCCTTGCGTTTCGAAAACGTCGGTTTCAATATGATGGTTGAGCACGAGATTCGCACCACTTTTATAATCCAGGTAGTCCTGCATTTTTTTATAGTATACTTCAATGGATGTTTCAATACTGTTCTGCCTGAAATTTTTATAAAAACCAAAGGAGATCTGCTGTCCCTGCTGGGGTTTGATATTTGGATCACTCAGTTTCCAGATATCAGTGGGTGATATATTGGTTGTATTGGAAATGACATGAATGAATTGTGCCATTGTATTGAAACTGAACTTCAGGGAACTGCTATTGTCCAGAGAATATCGGGCAGATAATCTTACTTCAGGCAGTGTATATGTTTTAATTATTTTTCCGCTGTTATAGAAAAGGGTATCCGTTATTGTATACGTTTCTCTCGGCAATCCCGGAACATATTGATTTACCTGGCTTGGCCCTAAATAATTATAAATATTGTACCGTAATCCTGCACTGATAGAAAGATTTTGCGAAATGGTAAGCTGGTCGCCCAGGTAGAGTGCAGTTTCGAGTGCCTGCTCCTGCTGAACTGTGTTTGTTTGTACAAGGGATTGGGAACCATCCGGCGATAAGGTACCCGGGTGTAACTTATAATAAACCGAATTCAGACCATAGCTGATCGTGTTTTTGTTGTTGGGTGAATAAATGAAATCCGCACGCAGGTATATCTGGTTGATATCAAAACTGAGCTTGTACGCATTTATCGGAACCCTGGTACTGGAAACAGAATATTGATAATGATCTATCCCGGAAGTAAAAACACCATAGGATGAATTATTGAAATTATGTTTCCACTTGATATTTGCATTCCGGTTAGCATATGCGTAAGTAGTATCTCCATCCAGAGTAAATTTATCACTACTTAAATAACCCATTAAATACAAACTGTTCTTTGCGTTGATGATATGGCTTATATGCAGACTGGCATCATAAAAATTTGCTGTACTATTGGTATAATCAGAACTCGGAATCTGGTGGAGCAACCAGTCTGAATAGGTTGTCCGTAAACCTGCGATAACTGATGTCTTATCTTTTTGAACAGGGCCTTCAATGCTGAATTTGCTTGTCAGGGGACTGATACCTGCAGAGCCAGTCCACTTTTTATTGTTTCCGTCCTTAACGTCAACATCCAGTACTGACGATAATCTGCCACCATATTTTTCCGGGATGGCACTTTTATATAATTCAACACTCTTTACCAGATCAGGATCAAAGGCTGAGAAAAACCCAAACAGGTGGCTTGGGTTATAAACCGTGGCGTCGTTATAAAGGATCAGGTTTTGATCCGCGGCTCCGCCTCTCACGTTGAATCCGTTACTGCCTTCTCCGACTGAAGTGACACCGGGAAGTGTAAGCAATACTTTTAGCACATCGGCTTCACCAAAAACAACCGGCACCTGTTTGATAGATTGGATATTCAATTTACTTACGCCCATCTGCACACTCCTTGTATTAGAAGTTTTGTCAGCTGATACAGTAACTGCCTTCAGGCTGGCAACAAATTCTTCCAGTTCTATATTCAGTTTTCCATCGCTGTAAACCATTACCTGTCTCCGGGTATCTTTCATACCTGCACTGCTTATGCGGATAATATGGCGTCCTCTTGGTAAAGTAAGAATGTAATAACCGAATTGGTCAGTAGTTTTTGTAATTGATAATGTATCTATAGAAATGGTAGTGCCCATAATTGCTTCACCGGTATTAATATCCCTAACGTAACCTGCCATCGTTGGTTTTACTGACGCACTCTTTTCATTTTTTGAGCCTATATCGAACAATTTATTTTCGGGAGAAATTTTCAGATTTGTTTTCGGTGCAATTGCATCTTCCGAATTGAAAGTTGTTTTTATAGCACTATCGGTTCCGGACATTTGTGGATCAAAGAAATTTTTAGGCAGAGTTGTTTGAATGCTGTATCGTTCGCTGATAAATACATTATTCCCGGCTGCTATTGCATAATGAATATTTGTGTTTTTGAAAATTGTATCTAATACCTGCCGGAGACTTAGCTGATTTGCATTCAAATCTATTTCCAGACTATCCGTTTGAGTGGAATCATAGTATATATGATATGAAGTTTGGGATTCAATTTCCTGAACGAGTCTTGAAAATGGATAACCTGTGAAATTTCCGGAAATCAATTCCTGCCTCTGTGCCGATACGTTAAAGCCTGAAAGATAAAAACATAGAAATACACAGAGTTGGATCTTACTCATATTAGTGCGTTAACTGGGAATAATAAATCGTAGTAAGCACCAGAGAAGACTCCAGTTTTTTTTTGAAGTTGAGTTTATGTGTGCGTATGTATTTTTTTAAAGCAGGTTCCTGGTCCTTGAACAATTCGAGCAATGAATTTTTCCCATCAACCTTATAAAAAACATTTTTTAATTTGATAAAGAAATTATCATATTGGATATACTTATTTTCTTCACTTCCAGTCCCAATGACCAGCTTTTTCTCCCTCTTTGCATAAATGGCCGTTTCACCGGAAAACAGCTGTTCATAGAAGCCATCGTTAAATAAACCTGTAAAATCTTTAGTATTCAGCGATATAAAAACATGGTTCCCGATGGTGAACGAATCAATCTTATCATAAGGCAGGGCGATAAGTGCGTTATGTGCATAATTACTTATAATGATTTCATCGGACACCAGGTTGTAATACAGGTTCAGATTGAAATAAGTATTTCCCTGGTATGAAACCGAAGCGGGAACCATGCCGTCTGTCTCAAAAAAAGGGAATCCGACAGCTTTAATGCCATTACGAATATATTCACTGCCATGATAGATTTCTGCGTTATCACCAATACCAATCAAATAATTCTGCCGGATATTGTGAACTGATTCCAGACGTAAAACGCTATCAGTAAATTGTTGAGAATAGGTTTTGGAAATGCAAAAAAACTGGAACAAAAGTCCTATACATGTGAAACAGCTCAATTTCATATCAAAGCACATTTTCCCATCGCTCAAAGCAGACACTCAAGGGGATCGTTAGTAAATAGTTATCCGGTAATTTAACTTAAATATCAATAGTAATTCACTTGCACATGGAAATTTTAATCTTAATTTATTCTTTTAGCAGACTTAGAATTATTCGACTACCGGGATATATATTTTAGTTATCCATTTTTGGGTATCCGGTTCATTGATCCGGTTGGTGACCAGGGATTGGAAAGTGTTAGCCATTCTGCTCTTATGATATTCCGAAATGAATAAATCCAACTGATTCATGGCATCGTTTACGGTAAATGTTCCGCCCCGTACGTCAGTACATATAAAATTTCCGGGTACCATTCTCCTGAAGAGTATTTTTCCGTCATTTTCGAGTACATGGTTAGTAGGAATGGCAACCTGCGTTTCGAAACTACCATCTTCCATTTTTCTCACATTCATCATCGGAAAGCCGGTTACTTTTCCTTTTTGTTTTAGAATGGCTTTTTCCACTTTATCAAAATATGAGTACAATTCCGCGGTTATCGGATATGCCTGGCTCTTAAACCTTGCTGAAAGCATCGCGGTATCCCTGGTAGATGTCCTGTAAATATGGATACCATATATATTTTGTGGATTTGAGATAAATGTCGAGAAATTTTTCATTACACCAGTCATGTTACTTTTGATCCTGACTGCATTTCTGTAACTCATAATCCGCTTTATCGGACTATTTCCAGCAGGTATTTCGCATCTCCAATGGGCTCCGGTTGAATCGGTACTTAAGGAAAACAGGAGTATTACACTCTGCCATATCTTTCCATCCTGTTCAATTTCAATTCCGACGACATTGTTTATTTGTTTTGTAAGACGGAAAACGGATCCGTTATACGTAAAGGGCTCTCCCTTTATATGGGCTTTCCCATCGGAATCATGCCACCATTTTTCCCATTGTCCTTCCTGATTAATATACCGGAATTCACCATTTATAGTTGCTTCTGCAAAGGTTATATTTGATATTACGATCTTTGACGGGATAAAAAGATAAATAGAGAATAGAGTTAAAATTAAAAGTGCCAGCAACAAAAAACCCCATTTCTTCATATTTTGATTATCAATTGTGGCACAAAGTAGCCAATTTTTGATTTATGTATTATTCCCCCAACCGGTTCTATTTGTCTCTATATTTTATATGCCTGATGGCAATATGTGATTCATGTAAATCCGTTCCAAATCGAAATACATTGTTCAAACTTTTGCCTTCTTCGGAAACCGGAATACACTTTAATAATCAAGTTAAGGATACAAAAGAATTCAACATTTTTAAATACCGAAATTTTTATAATGGTGGCGGTGTAGCTATCGGAGATGTAAATCATGATGGAAGGCCTGATATATTTTTTACCTCTAATCAGCATGAAAATCAACTTTACCTTAATAAGGGGGATTGGAAATTCGAAGAAGTTGCTGCGAAATCAGGACTTACCAGTACTCATCACTGGCATACGGGCGTTACTATGGTAGATATAAATGGTGATGGCTGGCTGGACATTTATGTATGCAATGGCGGGGATATACCTGGTGATGACCGTGCAAATGAATTATATATCAATCAGCGGAATGGCCAGTTCAAAGAAGAAGCACATGCTTATGGGCTGGATGATCATGGGATATCTACACAGGCTGTATTTTTCGATTATGATCATGATGGCGATCTGGATTGCTTTATATTAAATAACAGCAATAAATCAGTAGAAAGTTTTGGCTATTCCAGCAAGCTTCGAAATATCCGCGATCCTGAAAACGGAGACAGGTTATATAGAAATGACAATGGTCATTTTACTGATGTGAGCAAGGAAGCGGGCATTTACGGGAGCGCTATTGCATTCGGACTGGGCGTGACAGTGGGTGATTTAAATAATGATGGATGGGAGGACCTCTATGTTTCCAATGACTTTTTCGAAAGAGATTATCTGTATCTTAATCAACATGATGGTACTTTTAAAGAAGTAATCGGAGATGCTATGGGTCATATGAGCCAGGGTTCGATGGGTTCAGATATGGCGGATATAAACAATGATGGATGGCTGGATATTTTTACGACGGAAATGCTACCGGAATCAGATTTCAGGCTAAAGACAACTATAAAATTTGACGAATATGATATCGTGAACGCGAAAAACCAACTTGATTATCACCACCAGTTTACGAGCAATTGTCTTCAATTGAATAATCAGGACGGAACCTTCAGTGATATTGCCCAATTGTCAGGCGCTGACGCTACAGGCTGGAGCTGGGGTGCACTTATTTTTGATTTAAACAATGATGGATGGAAGGATCTTTTTGTTTGCAATGGAATCAGCAAAGATCTGACTGACCAGGATTTTCTGGAATTCTTCAGGAACCCGGAGACCATAAACCGTTATCGTGAAAATGGATTTGACATTACTGATATCTTAAATAAAATGCCTTCGGTTCCAATTCCTAACTATGCTTTCATAAATCAGAGAAACCTGTTTTTCAAAAATGAATCTGACAGTCTTGGATTCAGCACGCCCAGTTTTAGTAATGGTGCTGCATACGCAGATTTGGACGGTGACGGGGATCTTGACTTAGTGATTAACAATGAGAATATGGAAGCGTTCGTGTACCGGAATATGAGTACTGAAATGTTGCACAACCATTTTCTCAAAATAAACCTGGATGGGGATTCGCTAAATACATATGGACTTGGCGCGAGGCTTCAGCTTTATGCCGGAGGTACAATACAGACGCTTGAGCAAATGCCCAGCCGTGGATTCCAAAGCAGTGTTGATCCTGTATTAAATTTTGGCCTTGGCAAAACGAATCAGATTGACAGTCTTACCATACGATGGCCTGGCGGTCGTTTTGCTGTCGTTAAAAATGTGCCTGTAGATACTTCAATTACACTGCACTTTAAAGATGCAGTTAATATGATCTCATCTCATGATGAGATCACCAAACCCATGTATTACAATGTTACTTCTGGTTATATCAAGGGCATTATTCATCACACCGAAAATGAATACAGCGACTTTAACAGAGAGAAGTTAATTCCGAAAATGATCTCAACTGAGGGACCAAAAATTGCGATTGGAGATGTAAATGGTGATGGTCTCGAAGATTATTTCATGGGAAATGCGTTTGCAGATACGGCCAAGTTATTTATCCAGCAACCAGATGGACATTTTCTGCAAAAACCACAATCTGCTTTTGCGAACGACAGGTATTTCGAAAGTGTGGGCGCAGTTTTTTTAGATGTTGATGGCGATGGAGACCTGGACCTGATAGTTGGCACGGGTGGCAACCAGGCTATTCCCGGAAGCGCAAGCCTGGTTACGAGATTATACCTGAATGATGGTAAAGGTAATTTTACCCGAAGTACCAAAGGCTGGCCTTTCATATCGGTGAACGCGTCCTGTGTTAAAGCATTAGACTTTGACGGGGACGGATTAACTGATTTATTCATCGGTGCCCGTGTGATACCGGGACATTATGGTTTGAAACCTGCGAGTGTATTATTAAGAAATGAAGGTGGAGGTTTATTTAAGGACGTTACAAAATCACTGTTAAGGTCATACACGAGCGAAGCAAAAACCGGAGATAATTGCGCTTCCACTGGAAGCGCCTGCATTTTAAAATGCCCCTTCCCGTCATTCAGAAAAACGGAACTGCGAGTTTCATTTACCGTCAGAACTGTTGCCTGTTTTAGTTCTGCAGTAGTAAAGATTTCGCTGAATTGTTTTCCGGCGTAGGATTTAAACTGAAGGAATTTCTTTTTTAATTGTGGAATTTCCTTTTCCATTTCGCCCTTCATCCAATACGGGTAAG
>Ga0207113_1124_pt1 | contig 21552 bp, 26 predicted proteins | sample Alteio_BWMinHeat_69_FD_153559 | JGI IMG/M metagenome (GOLD analysis project Ga0207113, IMG submission 153559) | Enriched cells from forest soil in Barre Woods Harvard Forest LTER site, Petersham, Massachusetts, United States -... | ecosystem: Environmental > Terrestrial > Soil > Temperate forest >... | reverse complement strand
TGTTTCGGATCATGTTTTAGTTTACTGCCTCGAGCGACCCTGTTTTTTTCCGCTCAAAAATGAACCATCCCTGGTTCGGTCCCTCGCCTATCCTGGCGCTATTCGCTACAAAAGACAGGGATCACTCGAGGCATTAAACTAAAACAACTAACCTGCACATTTGCTCGCTACTTTAGTTCACATTTAACCTATTTTTATCTCAAAAGATCATGCTAGAATGTCGCCAATTTGCACGCTGATCATTCTCTAAATAATTCCAATAAGAGATTTTTATGACAAAACGTTTACACACTTTTTTTGCCATCATTTGCGGTGTTTTTTTGACAAGTTATGCAATGGCGAGCACTCATTTACCAACGCCTGCGCCATCCACCCAAAATCTCGACAGCGTTGTGGCTGTTGTCAATCAAGAGATCATTACCCAAAGCGAATTGAACAAAAGCCTTGTCAATGCCAGACAAGAATTAGCAGCTTCCGCCAATCCCAATGCCGTTAACGATGCACAATTGCAACACATGGTATTGCAACAACTGATCGATCAAAAATTACAACTGCAATTGGCAAAGCAAGCGGATATTACGGTCAGCGATGCTGAAGTCACAAAAGCGATAGAACGTATCGCTGCCAATAATCAACTCACGCTGACACAATTGAAAAATAAATTACAGCAAGAAGGCATGGATTTTAATACCTATCGAAATATGATTCACAAACAATTAATTATTCATCAAGTCGAACAAAATGCGGTTGCTAATCGCGTGCAAGTCAATGCGGATGATATTAAAAATGCGCTGACGCAATATCAATCACAAGCAGGCGAGCAACAACAATTTCACGTCATTGATATTTTAGCGAATTCAAAACAACAAGCTGAAAAATTATTGGTGCAGTTAAAAAATGGCGCTGATATGAATACGCTCGCGCCAAAAAATACCACGGATTTAGGATGGCAAACCACAAACACATTGCCACAAATATTTTTACAACAATTAAGTCATATGAAATCGGGCGATATTGCAGGGCCGATTCAAGCACCGAATGGATTTCATGTGATTAAATTGGCAGGTGTACAAGGACAATCTAACCAGCCCAATAAAATGCAATTGCAAAACATGGCCTATCAAATGAAGTTTCAACAAGCCGTTAATACATGGATGAAAAAAATAAGAAAGACAGCGTATATCAAAATTAATTAATATGACTATCGCACTGACGATTGGCGAACCCGCTGGCATCGGCCCTGATATTATTTTGCAATTATATTCGCAAAAACCCGATTTATTTTCTTCTGAAAAAATAATCATTATTGGCAATAAACAATGTCTGCGCGATCGTGCTGATATTTTAGGGATTTCTTGCAATTGGGATAGGTTAAATATTGTAGAGATAGCATTACCTGAGCCCGTTATTCCTGGAAAATTAAATAAAAATAATGCGCGTTTTGTGATTGAGATGTTAACGCTCGCAACCGAATTAGCGGTACAAAAAAAAGTATCGGGAATTGTCACAGCACCCATTCACAAAGGGATTTTGAATGATGCGGGATTTGCGTTTAAAGGGCATACGGATTTTTTTTCGCAGTATACGAAATCGAAAACGGTGATGATGCTGATGATTAATGGGTGTGAACCTGAGACGCCATCGCTGAAAGTGGCTTTATTAACGGATCATATTCCGCTGCGCGATGTGCCGAATTTTGTAACCGAAAAAAATTTAACAGATTGCTTGAATATTATTTTAAATAAATATTCTAAAATTTTAGTCTGCGGATTAAATCCGCATGCCGGTGAAAATGGGTATTTAGGATCTGAAGAAAAAAATATTATTATGCCGGTATTAGAAAAATTTCGGCGCGATGGTTATGAAATAATGGGGCCCATTGGTGCAGACGTTGCATTTACCGAAAAATATCGTCATCAAGCAGAGGTTATTTTAGCGATGTATCACGATCAAGGATTGCCGGTGATTAAATATGCGGGATTTTCTGATGCCATTAATGTCACTTTGGGTTTACCTTTTGTGCGAACATCGGTTGATCATGGAACGGCGTTGGATATTGCGGGGACAGGAAAAGCGGATATAACGAGTTTATATCATGCGATCGTGTTTGCGGACAACAGGTCGGCGTGATAGGATTGTACAATAATACTGTACAATAAAAGTAATCGGGAGATAATACATGGACATCACCTATAGCAAATTACGACAAAATTTAAGACGATCCATTGATATGGTCGCTGATAAACATCAACCATTATTCATCACATCCCATAATACGGCAAAAGCAGTGTTAATCGCTTATGAAGATTATGAAGCACTGACAGAAACCGCCTATCTTTTAAAAAGTCCAGTGATGGCGAAACGTTTATTACAGGCTATTCTTGATATCAAGGCTCGTAAAAAAATGTTGAAGCACGGAATGATTGATGATGACAAGTAACTGTTCAACGATCAAAACTCAAATAAACCTCTCAAAAAGGTAACAGATCACTCCGTAGATAGAAACGCCGATTTTGGATGCTTTTTTGCAGTAAATCTCGTTGAAATGCTCGATGTACGATCAAGTACACCTGCGCTTTCAACTCAATTTACTACAAAAAATCATCTCAAACTCGACGTTTTACTAAATCAGACAACGAGGCCTGATCTGTTACTCAAAAAGAGGTTGAACCGTTATGATGAAAAATGAATTAATTTGGCATCCATCTGCTTGGGAAGATTATCTTTATTGGTTTGAAATCGATAAAAAAATTCTCAAAAAAATAAACGAGCTCATTAAAGCAATTGATCGAGATCCGTTTGAAGGTATTGGAAAACCAGAACCATTACAATATGCATTAAAAGGATTTTGGAGTCGACGAATTACTCAGGAGCATCGAATTGTGTATTCCGTGAAAGACAAACACTTAACAATTGCCTCTTGTCGATATCATTATGAGTAACTCTCATCACCCGCGCAAACGCTTCGGTCAACATTTTTTAGCAGATCCTACTGTATTGATGGAAATCATGCGCTGTTTGAATCTGCAAAAAACGGATCGCGTGATTGAGATTGGACCCGGTCTGGGTGCACTGACTGAATGCTTATTATCGCCATTAGACCATCTTGATGCTGTTGAATTGGATCGCGATTTGGTGGCTTATTTACAGCAACAATTTGACGCTAAAAAACTGACGATTCATTCTGCGGATGCGCTTCATTTTTCATATTCGTCTTTATCGAAAAATAAAAACGATTTACGGATTGTGGGAAATTTGCCTTACAATATTTCAACGCCTTTATTATTTAAATTATTTGCCGAAATAAATACTATCCGCGATATGCATTTTATGCTGCAAAAAGAGGTTGTTTTGCGATTAACGGCTACGGTTGGATCTACCGATTACAGTCGATTAAGTGTAATGGCACAATATTTTTGTGATAATACGTATTTATTTACTGTGCCGCCGACGGCATTTGATCCGCCACCGAAAGTTGAATCTGCCGTGATTCGTTTAACGCCCAAAAAACCGGGGGAATTATCGCCCAAAGAGTTTGAGGCGTTTTCAGAAGTTGTCAAAGAAGCGTTTAATTATCGACGGAAAAAATTAGGGAATAGTTTGAAGCGATTGGTTGATACAAAAACATTAGAATCTTTGGAGATTGATGCTCATGCGAGACCGCAGGATGTTTCGATGGAAGAATATGTTCGCATTGGGAAAGTGATTTCGGTAAAATAGTGGTCAGTTATCTGTTATCAGTAATCAGTGTCAGAGGCATGATTTATATTTTACTGTCCTATACACGACAAAAAATATGAGGCAGCGAGTGATGATATGACTGTGGTGTTTTGAGTGGAGTGTGAATGTCAGGGATGACGTTCCCAAGCCTATACGGATGTATTCACGGCGTCTCCACGAGAAATACCACGGTCATATCATCCAACGAGCGATTGAATATAAAAATTGTCGTACAAAGATTTTACTGATAACTTTAAGGATGAAGTACATGAACCTATACAAACACCTGCTACTCGCCACTGATTTATCAGATAACAGCGATTATATTGCCAAACGCGCAGCAAGCATCGCAAAAATGACGCAAGCGAAACTGAGTATTGTTCATGTTATGGTACATACCCCCATCGCTTATGCCGGCGAATTTTCGGTCCCCATTGATGTTGAATTTGAAACGGCGATGCGAAAACAAGCTGCAAAACAACTTGCCAAATTGGGAAAAAAATATAATATTCCCAAAGCCAAGCAACATTTATTAGATGGCTCCGTCAAATTGGGTGTGACTGATTTGGCAAAAAAGATTCGCGCTGATTTGATTGTCGTTGGCACGCACAGCCATGAAGGATTGAATGTGTTGTTAGGCTCACAAGCCAATGCGATTTTGCATGCGGCGAAGTGTGATGTGTGGGTGGTGCATATAAAATAGCGTGAGTACCGCGAACAAATAGTCATTACAAAGGAATCAAAATGAACGACTCTCTCGACAATAAATTAATAGAATCCCTGCTCGCCGAACAAAAATCCAATCGCCGCTGGAAAAACGTGCGCTTTTTTGTGTGGATATTTTTGTTTTTAGCTGTCACAACATTTACCGTGATGCCTTTTTACATGAACGGGTCGCAAACTGATGACGGCAAATCAGATAAATCTTACGTCGCGCTCGTGCATTTAACGGGAACCATTATGCCTGATAATTCATTTTCAGCAGAAAAAGTGGTTCCCGAATTAACGCGCGCATTTAAAGATAAAGATGCTAAGGGTGTTGTGTTATTAATTAATTCGCCGGGCGGAAGTCCTGTGCAAGCGTCCATTATTCACGACAAAATTATGCAATTAAAAGAAAAATATCACAAAGAAGTGATTGTGATTGGTGAAGATACGTTGGCATCAGGCGCGTATTTGGTGGCAACCGCGGCAGATAAAATTTTTGTGAATAAAGATACGGTGACAGGATCGATTGGCGTCATTATGGAAGGATTTGGTTTTGAAGATGCGATGTCAAAGATTGGCATTACGCGTCGCGTATTTACAGCGGGCAATAACAAAGATCGTCTCGATCCATTTGAAGCGGTAAAACCCGGTGATAAAGAAAAAATTAAAGAGGTGTTGGATGCGGTGCATCAAGATTTTATTAATGATGTTGAACAAGGCCGCAAAGGAAAATTAAATGGGGATCCGAAAGAATTATTTTCCGGTGATTTTTGGACAGGTACGCAAGCGGTTAAATTGGGTTTAGCAGATGCAACCGCAACACCTTGGGAAGCAATGAAGGAAACGTTTGACACAACCCATTATCGCGATTACACACCAGAGCCTTCGTTGATGGAAAATATTATGAAGAACGTGCCATTAGGCTTGATGGAGTCGCATGTGAGGTTGCGGGAAGTGTTGTAGTTACTTTTTGCGAGGAATACATCGAGTGCTAGTGACATAGTTTAGAAGTGCTTGCGTTAGCAAGTACGAAAGAAAATATTCAGAGGGTTGGTTCTGCTTTCGCATTCGCTGACGCGAAAGCTTCTAAGGTATATCACTAGGGCATCATTAAATAAACTCTAACCCATTGATTCTTCGATAACAGAATGTTGAGTGCGATTGGAAAGTGGTCGAATTGTGCACTATGCTTTTGCGTATCAGGATTGATGATCAAGGGCATAAGGCGTTGCCAAGAAATAAAAAAGATCAGGACGTCGTGATGTGGTGAATGGAAGCTCTGTTAAATCAACCTATAGGATGAACGATATGAAAACATTTAAAAAAACGGCAGGGTTCTCGTTAATAGAACTTCTGGTCGTGATAGCGATTATCGGTATTTTGGCCGTGGCTTTGGTACCGTCTTTTTTTACTTATATAATGAGGGCTAAGTTTCAAGACGTGATAAATGTTGCACAGGGTTATAAGAATGCTGTTGCATATTGCATAATGAAGAACGGTAAACTTGCTGGTTGCAGTAGCAATAGTGCGGATGGCACAGTGCCAGATGTAAGTAAATTTGCGGCAACGGCCAATGTAGCGACCGTGACTATTGTTGATGGCGTGATCAAAGTCACGTCGACCGCTACACTTCCTGGTCCCACCACCGGCACATACTATCAGCTAACACCAAATTTTACAGACTTAAATTCACCGATTATTTGGTCGAATAGTGGAAGCGGTTGTCTCACTTCTGTTCCTCAATTGTGCGATCTAAACAATTCTTAAGAGGGTGATGTAAGGAAAACTATGAAAGAAAAGAGCCCCCTCAGGGGCTCTTTATTAAGTGAGGTGAAAACCCATGAAAACAAAACGGAAAACAACAGGATTTACCCTTATTGAAGGATTAATTGTGTTTGCTATTGTCGCTGTTTTGGTTGTTCTGCTGATTCCGGTGTTGAATATGTATATCGACAGGGCTCGAATTGCAAACCTAATCAGTCTGGCACAGAGCTATCAAGCCGCGGTTTCGGCGTGCATTATAAACAACAACGGTGATCAGACAGGATGCAATAGTGGTACTCATGGAATACCCGGTAAGCCTCCTTCTCCATAGTCGATGTACACTCACTCCCCTTTTCATTTATACTAACGCTCACAGGTTGATATTTCTTATGGTAAAAACCCATGCCTTTTACAACCGTTCAAACATTGTCTCCGTTTGCTCAGCACTTAGTCTCTGAAGGATTGCTCGTTGAAGCGCAAATAAAAGAATTGGCAGATCAAGCACGCGCTGATGATATGTCATTGGTATTTTATTTGGAAAATAAAAAATGGGTATCGTCCACAGCATTAGCAGAAGCAAGCGCTAAATTTTATGCGCTGCCGTTATACAATCTCGATGTGCATCAAACCGATAAAATGCCGATTGAATTTATGTCGCTCGATGTTGTTCAAAAAGGATTGGCCATTCCCCTGCTTCGAAAAAAAAATACGTTGATTTTCGGCGTTGCTGATCCAGAACCGATTAATACCAACGACATTGCATTTGCCACCGGCGCACAAATTAAACTGATTATTGTTGAGCTTGATAAATTACGTGCGTTAATCGGCGATGTGCGCGAAGCACAAATGGTGGCAGGACTTGAAAATATTGGCGGTAGTGCACTCGCAAGCCTTGAGGTTGCAATAACACCTTATGAAGAGCCCACTGAAACTGTATTAACGACAAACATTGAAGACAAACCGGTGGTTTCTTTTATTAATCAATTGTTGCTGGAAGCGATTAAAGTTCGCGCTTCTGATATTCACTTTGAACCCTTCGATAAATATTTTCGGATTCGTTATCGCATCGATGGTATTTTGCATGAGGCCTCACGTTCTTCCACGCAATCTGCATCACCGTTAATTGCGCGTTTAAAAGTACTGGCTAATTTGGATATTGCCGAACATCGTGTGCCGCAAGATGGCCGATTTAAAATTACGTTGGCGCAAAATAAAGCGGTTGATTTTCGAATGAGCACTTGTCCCACTATTTACGGTGAAAAAATTGTATTGCGTATTTTAGATCCGGAAAGCATACCGCTCAGTGTGGATGCTTTGGGAATGGATGCGCATCAGCAAAAAATGTATTACAAAGCGGTGAATGAACCACAAGGAATTATTTTAGTGACAGGGCCGACCGGTAGCGGAAAAACTGTCACACTTTACACCGCATTAAAATTATTAAATTCGATCGAACGCAATGTTTGCACGGTAGAAGATCCGATTGAAATTTATTTGCCCGGTGTGAATCAAGTGCATATGAATGCGAAAACGGGTTTAACTTTTGCAGCTACTCTGCGCGCTTTTTTACGACAAGATCCAGATGTGATTATGGTCGGCGAAATTCGTGATTTGGAAACCGCGGATATTGCTGTGAAAGCCGCACAAACCGGTCACTTGGTATTATCCACTTTGCATACCAACAATGCGCCGATGACGTTAGTGCGATTAGCGAATATTGGATTGGCCACTTACAATATTGCAAGCACCGTGACATTAATCGTTGCACAACGCTTGGTGCGAAAACTCTGTAAACACTGCAGAAAAATTGAAAAAATTCCGCCGGATATTTTGGCGCAACAAGGATTTTCAAAAGAAGAAATGGATGTCACGATTTACGGACCGGGTCAATGTAAAAAATGCACGAATGGTTACAAAGGCCGCGCAGGTATTTATGAAATGATGTTAATCACACCGACAATACGAGAACTTATTTTGCGCGGCATCGATACCGCTCAATTGACTGAACTTGCAAAAAAAGAAGGAATGATTACGTTGCGACAATCGGGAATTGGTAAAGTGAAAGAAGGGATAACGAGTTTGGAAGAATTGAATCGAGTGGTTTCGATGGTGGGATGATTGATGAAAAGTTTTAACATGGGTCAATACCAAGTTTACGCCTGGAAAGGCGTTAATCGTTGGGGGAAAAAAGCCAAAGGCGTCATTGTTGCCGACAGTGCTGTGAGCGCTGAAAATGAAACACGTCGACTGGGCGTTACCATCTCTTACTTCAAGCGTCGCCCCATGTGGATGCTCACCGGCGCTGTCATCAAAAAAATTAAAGTCATCGACATTGTGCTAATGATGCGTCAATTTTCTACCTTAATTAGCGCAGGCATTCCTATCTCACAAGCGATTGAGATGATGTCAAACGGTGTTGAGAAAGTAAAAATGCGCGCACTACTGCTCACTCTTCGCGATAATATTGCTGGCGGACAAACGTTGTCGGAAGCGTTCGCGATGTATCCTGCATTTTTCAGTAACTTGATTTGCGGGTTAATCAATGCGGGAGAAAAATCCGGTACGCTCGACAAAATGTTGATTGAAGTGGCCAATTATTTAGAAAGACAGGAATTTCTTAAAAACCGCATCAAAAAAGCGTTGTATTATCCTATCACCGTAACCTGCATTGCGCTGACCATTGGTATCGGATTATTGGTATTTGTGGTGCCGCAATTTGAAAAAATGTATGCGTCTTTTAATGCAAAATTGCCTACTTTTACGCAAAAAATTGTCGATCTGTCTCATACGATAGTAGATAATTGGTGGGTCATTATTATTGTCATCATGGGTATCGTTTTTGTTTTTCGACAACTCAAAAGAAAATCCACCGCGTTTCAGCGTATGTTAGATAGCTTGGCGCTGCATATGATTATATTTGGAAAGCTGGCTCACAAAGCAATTCTTGCGCGGATATGCTCAACATTAGCGATCACATTAACGGCGGGCGTGCCATTGATTGACGCGCTGCAAAGTGTTGCGAAAGTCGCGAACAATCATTGGTATCGTGATGCGATTTTGAATGTGCGCGAAGAAGTGGTGCAAGGAGAATCTATTTCGCTTGCGATGCGAAGCACGCAAATGTTTCCAGCGTTGCTTTGTCAAATGATTGAAATCGGCGAAAAATCAGGATCGCTGGATCAAATGCTGAATAAAATGGGCGTGTTTTATAGTGATGATGTCAATACAGCAGTGGAAGGACTCACGACATTGATTGAGCCTATACTTATTGTCATACTGGGCACAGTGGTCGGTGTTTTTTTGTTTGCGATGTATTTACCGCTATTCAAGTTGGGGTCGGTCATTAAGTAATAACTTCGCAAAGGAATGATAATGTTACGTGCGCAAAAAGGATTTAGTTTAATAGAGTTGATCATCACTTTAGCTATTGTGGGTATTTTGGCGGTTTTATTGATGCCCGCGTATCGCAATTATATTTCACGAGGCAATCGATCGGATGCCGTTCAAAGTATTTTAAGCGCTCAAATAGCGGAAGAAAAATATCGATTGAATCATGCAACGTATGGCACGCTTGCGCAAATTGGTGCGAGTGCAACTTCTCCTAATGGCAATTACACGATCGTCATTACAAATAATGCGGCGGCCACTTATACGATCACAGCAACAACAACGGGATCGCAAACGACTGACACGAGCTGCACAACTTTCACATTAGCCTATTCAAATGGCACGACAACCAAAACCTCTTCTCCTACCGCGACTTGTTGGACGCAATGATGGCCAATGAAATTGAATTGACTCATGAATTTACCGATTTAAATGCATTGAAAAATGCGTTTATGCCGTTTGTGCAAGATGGCGGAATATTTATTCCGACTGATAAAATATTTCATTTGAATGATAGCGTAAAAATCACCGTTATTTTGCCGCAAACCAAACAAAGTTTTAAATTTTCCGGCGAAGTGATATGGATTATGCCGAAATCTGCGCACAACATTACGCAACCAGGTATCGGCATTCAATGTCGTCATGATGAAGGCGAGGTTTTTAAAAAAGTGGTGCTGGAATTACTGGCTGCTGTGAAAGATGAGGGTGCGCAGACGGATACGATGTGAGGGTTTGTCTTCGTAGCTTTCGCACTTGCTCACGCAAGCGCTTCTAAGCTATATCACTAGCACATCATTCCTCGACGTTCATAATTCTAGCGAAACAAATGCAAATCACCGCGCTGGATTGTTGATGTTCTGTGAAGTGATTGAAGTATGTTGTGCTGGATGTATTGGTATTTTTTGAAGCGATTGAAGTATGTTGTGCTGGATGTATTGATGCACTGGTGATATAGCTTAGAAGCGCTTGCGTGAGCAAGTGCGAAAGCTACGAAGACAAAACTCTAAAACATGAAGAAACCCGATCGATCAATCTCGTCATATTCTTTTTCGTAATACAGCGCCATTTTTTCACCTTGCTCTTCAATAACGTAATGCATGGTTGGAAACAAAAATTCAGGTCGCCAAATTTCTTTTGCGCTACCACCTTCAGACCAAAAGTTTTTACGTTGTGTGAGTTCGCTATGATCTCTTTTTAAAAATTTTGTCGCATAAATTTTAATTCGTGTGCGCGTTAATTTTCCAGCCATATCAGATCGCAACACAATGTGTGCGTGGTTCGAGCGCACATGTGCTGCGTGTAAATGCCAGTGATTGTATTCGCAAGTATCGATGATGGATTCGAGAACTGTTTTTCGGTGTTTTGCATTCATAATGAATTTATCTTCAAGACACTCACTTCGCATGACTTTTTCAAGATTGGGATTTTCTTTTATACGTGGTGTGCCGTAAACATTGTGTTCTGGATCGACACTCAAACGCGTATCGCCATGTAACCATGTCGCATAGGTTCTGAAAGTCAGAAAATAAGCGCATGGAGTATCTATGTTAATTTTTTTCATTGAGAAAAAATAACAGATTTTTAGAAAAATGCTATACCGTGTTTCTTCGTAGCATTCGTTTGTCTTCGTAGCTTTCGCACTCGCTGACGCGAGCGCTTCTAAACTATTCGACTAGCGAGTGCTACAGTAAAATATATTCGTTCTCAATGGCTCGGAAGCACTTGTGTGAGCAAGTGCGCGCGTAATCATCACAGCGAAATATTCTCATTCTTCCGAGAAGAAATATCCTCGTCGTCAAAGCTCACGCTAGTGATATAGCTTAGAAGCGCTTGCGTGAGCAAGTGCGAATGAAAGTGTTCGGACTTTCGTTCTGCTTTCGCTTTCGCTAACGCAAAAGCTTCTAAGCTATGTCACCAGTGCATCAATACATCCAGTGCAACATACTTCAATCGCTTCACAGAACATCAACAATCCAGCGCAACATATTTCAGTCACTTCATAGAATATCAACACATCCAATACGGTGATCTACATTTGTTTTGCTAGAATTTTGAACGTTGGGGAATGATGCGCTAGTGATAGCTTAGAAGCGCTTGCGTGAGCAAGTGCGAATGAAAGTGTTCGGACTTTCGTTCTGCTTTCGCTTTCGCTAACGCAAAAGCTTCTAAGCTATGTCACCAGTGCATCAATACATCCAGTGCAACATACTTCAATCGCTTCACAGAACATCAACAATCCAGCGCAACATATTTCAGTCACTTCATAGAATATCAACACATCCAATACGGTGATCTACATTTGTTTCGCTAGAATTTTGAACGTTGGGGAATGATGCGCTAGTGATAGCTTAGAAGCGCTTGCGTGAGCAAGTGCGAAAGCTACGACGAAAAAACATACTGACGATATTGTTTAACAATATGAGCAGATTTGTTGTGCAGAGCAATTTTGACGAAGACAATAAAATATTTTTCTGCCGAAACATTGTCACCTATTTGATGATATATTTTCGCGGTGTCTAGCAATGCTCGCGGCATGTTGGGATTATTTTCGAGTGCTTTTTGGAAATAAGTGAGTGCTAGTTTTTTATTATCTTTATAATGCTGCATCATTAACGCACACGTTCCTGCATTTTCATAAGCGCCTGCTGCATGCAAATAAGTCCGCTCATGGGCTGCGCGTAAAAATTCAGTAATCGCCTTTTGATGCTGTCCTATTCGACATAAAAAAGTGCCGTAATTATTAATTGCTTTTCCCGAATGCGGTTCAACTGAAATCGCTTTCAAATAATACTGTTCAGCCAATTTTTTGTTACCTGTTTTTTCCAGATAGTAAGCCATGCTATACCAAACAGCCGCAATTTCAGGGTCTTCGTGAAGCGCTGTTAATAAGCGATTTTTACTCGTGGAATACATGCCTTTTTCTAAATATCCTAATCCCAATCGCGCATTGGTTTCGGCTGCAGGTTTGTTGTAGGTTGAGGCAAGAATGGTGCTGGAGATGAGCGAAAACAGTATGAAATAACAGAGTTGCTTTAGCATTTAATTCACTCCTAACTAATATCCGACGGCTTGTGAATAATATGCGGAGTTAGGAAAATTAACAACTCGGTATTTATCGTTGTTTTATCTGTGTGTTTAAACAAATTGCCCAACAGCGGTATTCTGCCCAAAAATGGAATACGTTGCACGGTGTTTCCCTTGGTACGCTTATAAACACCCCCTAACACGACGGTTTGATTGTCATTGAGTAATACACGCGATCCTTCTTCTTCGGTGTCAATCGGAACAGCGGATCCGCCGCCCGACAATGCAATGGTTGCACCTGCGCTATTATTAGTAACCACTAAATTCAAAATAATGCGATTATCCGGCGTAATTTGCGGTGTTACTTCTAATTTTAAAACCGCATTCACAAATGAAACCGCTGTTGCACCGCTGGACGTTGCACTTTGATAGGGAATTTCTTCGCCCGTTTGAATATAGGCTTTTTGTTGATTGGACGTAATTAATTGCGGCGAAGAAATAATATCTAAATCTTTTTGCTCTTCTAACGCCGATAATTCCATATCGATAAATGTAGCGCCCATTTTCGCGACCGCCAAACCGATACTGCCCGGCGTGCTGCCGCTCAACACACTGCCACCGCCCGTCGCGGGTAAATTAAAGTTTAAACGATTGGTAAACGGAGACACGCCAGCAACAACAGCAGAAGCGCCAGATGCAGTACTTCCAGCCATGGCATTCGCACCCGCTAACGTACCTGACAAATAGCCAGGCTTGCTCAACCCAAAACGCGCCCCCAATTCTCTTTCGAAGCCTTCATCAACACTAACAATGCGCGCTTCAATCATTACTTGTTCAACTGGAAAATCCAGTTGTTTGACTAATTTTGTAATGGTTTTAACATGTTCAGGTGTATCACGAATCCACACTGAATTCGTTCGCGTATCGACATTCGTCGATCCTCGCGCTGATAACAACGAATAATTTTTCGTATCCAATATTTTTTGCATCTCAGTGGCGTCAGCATAATTTAAATGAATAACGCGATCTTCTAACGGCACCAAATCACGCACGCGTTGATTGGCTTCGAGTTCCGCAATTTGTTGTTTCACCAAATCAGCAACCGGTGCAACATAAACAATTTTTCCAACACTGCGTTCACCCAAATCTTGTGATTTTAAAATCACATCTAATGCTTGCGTCCACGGCACATCATGTAAATGAATCGACATGTCGCCTTTCACACTATCGTTGATAACAAAATTTAATCGGGTGAATTGTGCGATAATTTGCAGTAATTCACGCACTTTAATCGAAGTGAAATTTAAAGAAATGGGTTCCGTTTTTTTTTGTCCTGTGCTCAAGCTCAATGGCGTATTATCAAATGTGGGCGTGCGAATATTCGCTAATTGTGGCTGCTCCGTTTTGATGGCATCAGCAGCCCAGGCACTTGTGATAACAACAATAAACAATCCTATTATAAAAAATATTTTCTTGATCATGAGCTTGGTTCCTGAATAGTCATCACCACTTCATGCTGCTTTTCGCCGATAGCAGCATTCGCATCAACCACAAATTTTACTTGTTCTTGCGTTATGTCGATTAATAATGCTTGTTGCACACCCACACGCATGCCTTCAGTCAGTTTATATAATTGTCCTTTGCTGGTTTGAAAAATTGCCCAGTGATGATCATTGTGTATTATCACCCCTGTGAATCGCAAACTATCTAAACCCACATCGCGTAAAATAGCATTCGGATATTGTTTTACATTTTTTACTGTTGCGGGTAATTCAAAAGGATCCCGCATATGTGCGCCTTCGTAATAATAACGTCGAACATTGCTTCCCGCTTCTTTTTTTTTATTGGCGAGCGACATTTCGGAAGCGGCTTTAATACGTTGTATAAATTCTTCTGCATCTTTTTTTGCAGTATTGGTTTTTTTATGGCATGACGCCAGTAACGCACCGCTGACGATCACGCAAATAATGAGGATGTATTTACCTATTTTCATCGTTTAATATCCAAGTATCCTGGTAATATGTAATACAACGTTGCGGTAAATTGTAATGTTAATAAGTTCTCATTTTCTGTTCCTGCTGGACGATCTGTTTCACTCACTGGCGTCAAAGTGAATTGATTGACATCAACCACTGATCTCGGCAAATTAGCAATGTCACTTAAAAATACCCCTATGTGATGAAAATGACCCACAACCGAAATGTCTACGGGCACAGATGCATAATATTCATTATTGATAACCGTTTGCGGTTTAAAATAAATAAATTTTAATCCATTTTGCGTACCCAATCGTGTAATGCTGGCCAACAAATTCGCGACAGCCATTTCGGTTGGAAATTGTTGGGCAGTCATTTCATATTCTTTGAGCGCTTGTGGCTTATTTTTAGATAAAAAGGTGAGCTCCCCATACGATTGCGCATTTTCCATCACTTCTTTTTCGATCACTTCTTTTCGTTGCGTGACACTTTTCATTTCGGTGGTGGCTTGTTGTTGCAGTATAAAAAAACCACCGATCACAACCACTATAAAAATAAATAAAATCAGTACTAATTTTAAAATGGGCGGCAGCAAATACAGCTTCACCAACGGAGATGTTTTTTCTACCGCAAAATTATTGGTTGTATTAGGATTGATACGCATTACTGTTTCTCGGGTGATCCTGTTTTTGATATATTTTCAATTTTTAGCTCACGCTCATCTTTTAATTTTTTAAGATGCTCAATCGGATTGTTGAAAAAGGGTTCTGTTTTATTTTTATCTGTTTTTATAGATGATTCTTGCGACGCTAACACCAAATTTAATTCAAAGTCAGTCGTCGAAAGATCTTTTTTTTCAACTTTTTCAACTTTGTTTAACGTCACTACTTTTAATTCAGAGGATTTATTCACCGCTCGCATAAACTGAGCAATTAATAAATTAGAGTTTGATACACCCGTTACATGAATCTGTCCTTCCTTTCGGGTCAAACTCGTTAAATAAATTCCTTTGGGTATGGTTTGGACGATTGCATTCAGTATGCGAATGGTTTCAAATCGACTTTTTTGCAAGTTTTGAAGCGTTGCAAAGCGTGACGTGAGTTCCTGTTCTTCTTTTTTATACGTAAAATAGCCTGTTATGCTGCTCAACAAACTAACCTTAGATGATTCTAGTGTTCGCATATAACTGTTCGTATAAATCAATTGTCCGAAAAATAAATGATACAATAAAATTAAAACAACGCCTGCTAAAACCAATGTTGATAATATTAAACGCGTAAAAACTTTTTTGTTGTAGGCAATAATTTCTGCGCGCCAGGGTAATAAGTTTATATCCACAATGGCACCCCTCGCATCGCCAAACCACAACTTAACATAAATGCAGGCGCTGATTTCATCAAATTTTCTGCAGCAGCATGATCAGTCATTTTTAACGCCGTAAAGGGATTTCCAATGATGGTTGGGATATCCAATGTTTTCTCGATATATTGCGTGAATTCAGAAAGCAGCGCACACCGTCCCGTCAGCACGACCTGCTCTATCACACGGCCCGGATGTTCAACATAAAAAGATTGAAATAATCGTCGAATGGTCATGACCGCGTGTGATTTTTGTTCTTCAGGTATTGTTAATTCAGCTTGTTTGGATTGTTCGGCTTGTACCGATTCCAAGGTAGGCAATCCGGAAGATCGCGGTGTTGGCGATGGTGCTGCTATTGTTTCCAAACCCATGACTTTTTTCACCAAAGGCACCAACAAATCGCCCGCAAAAGTTTGGCGACCAAAATAAATCGCCTTTTTTTTATGCATCACCACAAACAACAGGCGATGCGGATTAAAATCTACCATTGCTACATATTTTTCGGTGTGATCCGGTGTTAATTGTGGCGTAATTAATTGATATGCACGTTCATACGCATAATAATCGACATCCACAACCTTGGTTTCCAATCCCGCGCGTTGCAATCCTTCTACTCGCGGCTCGATATCTTCTTTTCGCGCAACCACTAATATCAGCGAATATTTTTTAATTTTTCCAACGCCGGGTTCTTCCACCTGAACAAAATCTAAAAATATACTTTTTATAATTTCGGGAAATGCTTTTCGTGCTTCCTGCCATGCGCGCACTTCGGCATCATAATCATTGAGCGGAGAATCTAGTTTAATTTGTCGAATAACGACTTTGGATCCAGGCATTGCGAATGCAGCGCGTAACGTTTGAATGCCGCCTTGTTGAATCATGGCTTTCAATGCGGTGACGAGTTCAACGCTATCAACAATGTTATCGTCAGCAACAACCCCTTTAGGTAATCCAATCATTTCTACCGCAGCGACACGCGCATTGCCACCCAGTGGATTTCGAAAAAGAACGGATAAAACAGAAGTATCATCCAAATCGACACCCAGCAATTCACCGTAAATATCTTTTGATGCGGTAAAAAGGCCTAATACTCGCTCAGAATGTTCAGAATATCGGGTGAAATAAGCGCGTATTCCTTGCATCGAAAAATTTAGCATACGTCCCTTTTGCAACAGTTCCCGCTCTGAAGGTTGATTAACTTGAATTTTTAGATTTGAGGGGAGATTGAAGGATAATTTGTTGAGGAAAGCGGAGTGTACTTGTTCGTACATGAGCATTTCCGAAATAAATTATCATTCAATATCCCCCAAAGATAAAAATTCTTTGAAAGCGGAAATCACTGTCCCTTTTGCCCGATTTTTGTGAAATATCCCATCTTAGACTATAGTAGATATGAGATGTCGTGACAACTGTATAACGACTAGGATTTCTTATGCGATCACAGAACGGAGTAACGTTGATTGAAGTCATGATTGTGCTAGTGATGTTAGGCATCTTAGCACTTCTGCTGACTCCTGCCATGCAAACTTATTTCGCACAAGGCAGATTAGAATCCGCTGCGGAAAGTTTATATGGCGACATTCATTTGGCACGTTCAACCGCCATCAAACAATCCACCGCAGTGAATCTGGTTTTTCAAACAGGAACAACGTGGTGTTATGGCATCACCACCGCTGCAAATTGTAACTGCAACACAGGCACTTGCAATTTAAATAATGTTAATAGCAATGATTTTCCCGGTACAATTTTATCAATCACCTCTGGATTTGCTGGAAATACCACACAATTTGACGCTGTGCGCGCAGCTGCATCGAATACTGGTTCAGTCACATTGACAGCAAGCACAGGCGAATCTGTTATTGTCTCCATCAATGGACTTGGCATGCCAAAAGTCTGCTCATCAACCGTGAGAGGGTATTCGGCATGTTAAAAAAACAAAGTGGGCTTACCATTGTTGAGTTGTTAATTGGACTTGCCATCGGGCTGGTTATTACTGGCGTGGTGCTTTCTGTTTTTACGACAAGTCTTATCAACAGTCAGGGCGTCATTCAAAATGGAAAACTCAATGATGATCTCAATGCCGTGATGGATATCATTGTTTCTGATGTGCAACGCGCGGGATATTCGAATGCGACTCCTTCAAAAACGGGTAACCCTTTTATGCAAGCAGGGACTGATATTTCCGTGTCAAACGGAAATTGTATTTTGTTCACCTATGATCGCAATTCCAATGGAACTGTTGAAGACAATGAAAAGTTCGGTTATCGACTCAGTGGTAATGCGATACAAGATCGTCCTGTGGGCGCTGCTTTTAATTGTGGCGCACCCATCAGCGCCTGGGAAAATTTAACAGATCCTAATGTGATTATTATCACGGCTTTTACCGTATCATTATCAAATGTGGCTATTAAGGTGGGCGCGGGAACAGACACCATCAATTATCGTACTGTGTCACTTTCCATTACTGGACATCTCACAACAGATAACACGGTTACTAAAACAATAACGCGAACGATTAAGGTATATAACAGTAGGTATGCGCCGTGAGAAACGTGAGTGTGAGTTTAAAAGGCAGTGTGATTATTGAAGTGCTCGTCGCTGCTGTTATTTTTATGGTTGCGATCATTGGACTTATCAATTTTCAAGGGAATTTAATGCGCGAACGCGCGATCATTAATCAAGAATCAAAAGCATTATCATTGGCGCAAGATAAAATGCAGTATTTTCGAAACTACACCACATTAACAACAACACCCGGTTATTTTGCGTATCAAGATATCGCCAATGGATCATCGAATATTGTTGATGCAGACACAACTTATGCGATGCAGTGGACAGTCACCAATCATACAGGAAGTGATTTACCGCTGCGAAAAGATATTGCAATAACGGTGACGTGGACTGATTCTGCGAATACTTCTCATACAGTGACTATTAACAGTATTATTGTGAGTATTGATCCAACAGGAAGTGGAAAAGTGTCGGAGATGTTACCGTAAGGAATACTAACTATGAAACTATTATCGATAATAATACTATTAAGCGCATTGCCGCTCATTGCAACAGCCGACATCTATCGCACCATTGATTCCAACGGCATTACCACTTTTTCCGATCAACCCAATGCGGCTGCTGAAGCCGTTAAACTTCCTTCGGCTAATATTGTTACCAGTCCTGTTTCTGCTGAGAAAAAAACAGGTAATGGTCATGATAAAAATGCACTGTCAAAAAAATCTGATTACACGGGATTTTCATTACTCAAGCCGAAAGATCAAGAGACGTTACCCAATCCTACTGACATGACGATGAGTGTTGCAGTCAGTCCTGAATTGCGAGAAGGTGATACTGTGCAATTCTTTTTGGATGGTCAATCAGTTGCTCCTGCCGCTGCAAATACAATCGTTGTTATACCTAAAACACGTGGCGATAATGTCATTTTGGATCGCGGCACACATACGGCTTATGCGGAATTATTGAATGCGGCGGGTAATTCGTTAGAAAAAACAGACTCTGTTACTTTTTATATTCATTATCAAAGCGCCCTATTTCCCAATCAACCAACAACCAATATCTCTAATTTGCCAAATCTATTACCCAAAAACCCGTGAGAATAACATGACTGTCATCGAACTTATGAAATACGTGGTAGAACAAAAATGTTCTGACTTACATTTATCATCAGGCGAAAAACCGATTGTACGAAGAAGCGGTGATTTATTTCGCTTAGATCATGCTGTTTTGAGCAACGATGACGTGAAAAAAATGTTACAAAGTATCACGACTGATGCACAATTTGCCGTATTAGAAAAAGAGTTCGAATTGGATTTTAGTTATGCGATTGAAAATGTTTCTCGTTTTCGTATCAATGCATTTTATCAATCACGGGGGTTAAGCGCATCCTTTCGAACATTGTCTTACAAAATCCCGTCATTAGACGAAATTCAATTAACCGATCCTATTTTTAAAACCGCCTGTGCTTATCCCAATGGATTGGTATTAATTACAGGGCCGACCGGTTCTGGAAAAAGTACCACGCTCGCTTCACTGATTGATTACATTAATCATCTCGACGATTCTCGCGAACATATTATTACGATTGAAGATCCCATCGAATATATTTTTCAAAGCAATACCTGTTTAATTCAACAACGTGAAGTAGGCAAAGATACAAAAGCATTTCAAAATGCGCTGCGCGCTGCACTGCGTGAAGATCCTGATGTGATTATGATCGGAGAAATGCGAGATTTGGAAACCATTCGATTGGCATTAACAGCGGCAGAAACAGGACATTTGGTATTTGGTACATTGCATACGAGTTCTGCATCCCATGCGATTGATCGTATTATTGATGTCTTTCCAGGTAATGAAAAAGACATGATTCGTGCGATGTTAGCAGAATCTTTGCGTGTTGTGATTGCGCAACGTTTATTAAAAACACCTGCGGGTGGCGTTATTCCTGCCCATGAAATTTTAATGTGCACGAGCGCTGTTCGAAATTTAATTCGCGAACACAAAATTGCACAAATGTATTCTGTGATGCAAACGGGCCGTCAGCATGGTATGCACACGATGGATCAACATATTGCTGAATTGCTCGAGAAAAAGAAGGTTATTGCTTCGGAGCAGGGGCAGATGGAGCATGGGGAAGAAAAATAGTGTGAGTGTGAGTTATCAGTGTGAGTGTCAGAGGTACGGTTTAACATTTTTTTATTTTTTATTATTTCTAGGCGGTTAAACAATTTTAGATATTGTTTAGAATTTTCTCACACTCACACTGATAACTCACACTCATATTGATAACTCACACCACTAAAAAGGATGTTTTATTGATGAAAAAACATGGGTCCACTTATTATCTCCCCACCCCAACCTACTGGCCCATCATCGGTTCCATCGCCTTATTTTTATTTTTTATCGGTGCGGCGAATTGGATTCATCACAACACCATTGGAATTTATTTATTTTTCACTGGCATTTTTATTTTATTTTTGATGCTGTTTGGTTGGTTTGGAACGGTAATCCGCGAAAATCGTGCAGGATTATTGAATGATCCGAAAGTCGATCGCTCTTTTCGTTTAGGAATGATTTGGTTTATTTTTACAGAAGTAATGTTTTTTGCCGCATTTTTTGCAGCGTTATTTTATGCACGGTTTTATGCTGTTCCTGTGTTGGGCGGACTGTTTGAGCCTGTTTCCACACATCACTATTTGTGGCCGCATTTTCAAGCAGCGTGGCCGCTCATTCACACACCTGATTCAACATTATTTAAAAATCCACAAGCAGCGATGGAAGCATGGGGAATTCCTGCGATCAATACGCTGATTTTATTATCGTCCGCCGTCACCATCACGATTGCGCATTGGGGAATTTTAAAAAAAAAATCGCGCACAAATGATTTTTTTTCAGATGATGACGATTATTTTAGGCATTATTTTTGTCATGATGCAGGCGCATGAATATTGGAGCGCTTATGCGATTAAATCATTGCGACTGGAATCGGGAATTTACGGCACCACTTTTTTTATGTTGACGGGATTTCATGCGTTGCATGTGAGTGTCGGCATTATCGCTTTATCCGTGATTTTATGGCGTTTGGCCAAAGGGGATTTTAATG
>Ga0207113_1123_pt1 | contig 21645 bp, 20 predicted proteins | sample Alteio_BWMinHeat_69_FD_153559 | JGI IMG/M metagenome (GOLD analysis project Ga0207113, IMG submission 153559) | Enriched cells from forest soil in Barre Woods Harvard Forest LTER site, Petersham, Massachusetts, United States -... | ecosystem: Environmental > Terrestrial > Soil > Temperate forest >... | reverse complement strand
ATTCAGGGAAAATTAGATGGCCCGGAGAAACCTGTGGAAATTGAAGGAATGAACGACCTGCGTGAGTTTAAAGATTTTGAAACCGGCGGCCTTTTCCCCATGTACATTTACTACAATTTTTCAGGTCACATATTGGATCTGAAATATTCTTTGCTTGTATACACCTTAATTATTGCGACACTAATTTTTTTGTTTTATCGAATTCCTCACTACTCAAGGGACCCGGACAGCTTGTTTTTATTTGGCTTCCTCTTATATATACTGCTCGAACTTTTTATTATTGCTCCCCGTCCCGGATATTCACTGATTCAATGGGTATTTCCTCTTTATATCATTGCGCTAAAATTCCAAAAGAACCTGACTATTATTTCACTGATGATCATTTCATTTTTATTGTTTCATGGCTTTCCCTTTTTGTTTTTATATCCTTATCAATTTCATCTTGCCGAATTTTTATTCATTGTTACTTTAATATACTCCATCTTTTATAATTCAAATAAAAATAACCCGCCGGTTCGGTGTCAACCCGGATAAACTTGCTACTTTATTATTCAGGCTGCCCCTTTCCTACATTAATAAAGTTTGCCAGGCTTTTCGTCACATGGCCATTCCATCCAGCTTCGCAATCATTATAACATTCAACGCCAGGAACTAATCCTGCATGTGTGAAGTCAATTTTACTCTTGTTTTTTTCAGATGTAATTTCAAAAACGACTTCGGTATTGTTCCATTCTTTTTTTGCCTTAATCCAATGCAGATTACAATCGGTTACTTTCCAGACAACCTTTTTATTTGGAACCAATTCACTGATAAGAAAATCAACAAATGTTTCCCCAAATCGAACTGTGAATTTTTCGTTCAGCTTCTCTGCGCTGCCGGAAAAATTCTTCGCCCACCAAAGATTTACCTGACTGATTTTATTCATTGCTTCTTTGGCTGAAGCGTTAACAGTAATTGCCCTGTGAAAATTTTTGTTTGCCATTTTAATTTGATTTAATAATTCATATCACATTACTATTTGTGACATAGTCTAATAGTCTTTCTCTTATAACCATATTCCTTGCTGTGAAATTTTGACTATTCAACATGTTTACATTTTAGTTTTTCTGTTTGTTGTCTAACAGCATTTTTAATTTCTCAAGTTTTGATTGCCAGAATTTGTCAAAGTAGTTTATCCATTCCTGCAACTTTTCAAATCCTTCCTGGTTGAGAATGCAATGTCTTTCCCTGCCGATGTCCCGGATTGAGATAAAGCCCCCGCCATGCAATATTTTTATATGCTTGGACACTGCCGGCCGGCTCATGTCAAAATGGTCGGCCAACGTATTGATTGTAAGGCTGTCTTTTAAAAGCAAGCGTAATATTTGTCTGCGGGTGGGGTCGGCGACCACTTGGAATACATCAAGACTTTGTTGTTTCACGTTTTGAGGTATTAAGAAGTACAGCGATCTTTTCAATATTTTTATACCATCCATCGTTCACCGCAGTATACATTTTGAAATGCTCTGTTTCTTTAAAGCCTGTATGCTCCAGCAAAAGCTCGGTGCCATTGTCTTTCGGCATCAATTTCCATTCTACTACTGAATCCAGCTCGATCTTCCCATTTCCCGGGCCGGTTTTCCAGGAATAGCTAAGCGTTTTATAAGGTACTATTTCCAGCACTTTACAGTAGACAATACCATCAAAATCAAGTGCCGGTACAGGCTTTATCCTGAATTGGAATTCGTGCCCGGAGATGGGCAGGAAATTATTGGGCATTAACCAAAGCTCCATCAATTCGGCCCTGGTAAGGTATTCCCAGACCATTTCGGGGCCCTGGGGAAAGAAATACTGGTGTTTAACAATTGTTGCCATAATAAGTAACTTTTAAGTTACACAAACTTAAGTGTAACTTTTGAGTTACCCAAATTTATATTCAGTTATTTCTAAAATTTTTTAGAATTATTAAATTCTTATGCCTTTTGAAATGTTTTAGAGTAGGTGCTCAACCATAAACTGGTTCCTGCCAAAATAATCCCGATGGGCACCAGATCAGCGGCCACAGGCGACGAGTCATAGGAATAAAATGTCCCCCTGCCCAACCATATCCTGCCGAAATGATTATTATGGATACAATCCGGCAGGGATTAATACTCTTATTCATAAGGATAATATTTGAACGATCACTGCAAACTTGAACCCGCGTCACCCATGCCCTGGTTATGCATATCTTTACGTTTGAATAAATTCAGATCCATTTTACCAAACCTGTAAGCAAATACAAGTCTTACCAATTGCGGATCTTTTAACCTGTTATATTCCTGTTGGAAATAATTGCTCTGACTATACTGATCTGACCATCTGGTGCGGAAAATATCTGTCATACTCAGGGTAAGGGAAGCTGCGTTGTTCTTCAGGAAAGTCTTTTTGACAGCAGCGTCTATACCCCAGAATGGTTTGATATACCCCTGAGACGCACTTTGTGTCGTCGAGCCCGGAGGTCCAAACTGATTGGAGTTCTGATTCACTGGCAGGTTTGTCTTAGACTGGTAGATAGCCGTAAGTTGCAATGTAAGTCCGCCAGGTAATTTGAAATTGCTGTTTAGTTTTCCAAACATACTCCATAAAGCTGGTTGTGAAGGCTGATTGAGATTGTCGGTATTGATTTTAGAATTATAGACATTCACATTAAATGAAATATCCCACCAATTCGTGATGTTGTCGGTGGTTGTCAGTTCCGCACCAACCGTGTATGCATCATTAGCGTTTTCATATGTGTTGATCAATATGGGTTTACCAATGGGATTTACACCACTGTCCTGAAATCTTGTTATTAAATCATCGGTATACTTATAATAAGCCGAAATCAACAATGTATTATTATGAGGGAAGGTTTTGATATATGACAATTCAAATGATTCCGTGAATTCCGGTATGAGGTTAGGATTACCACGGGTAATGTTGAGTGTATCAGAATAATCCGTATAGGGAATCAGCTGGAAGAATCCAGGACGATTTACTTTACGGGTAGCACTCAGTTGAAGTTCCTGATCATGCCCGAGTTTCTGACTCAGAAAAATAGAAGGGAATAAACTCAAAGGATAGTTATTACTGAATTTCTGACCTGTATTGAGGATGTCACCTGTGTAACCGGAACTTTCTGCACGGAGACCGAGTGCATAACTGAATTTACCAATTGAACTGGTGACATTTATATAGGCCGCATATACCCTGCTTGTACTGGAATAATCCGTTGTGCCAAGAGAATCCAGGGTGGCTTCACCATTCTTATCGATGGAATAGGTGTTATTGTTGTTGCTCAGTTTTTGAATACTGGCGCGCAGTCCTGCTTCGAGTTTGATGTTCCTGGTAAGCGGATCGGTATAATCGGTTTGTGCTGTGAAGAATTCAGGAGCGGCCGTAGCGAGTGTCTGCTGTTGTGTTATGAAATCAATGGGTGAGCCAGGCTGGGCTGTATAATAGTCCGTTGTATATAGTGCCGATGTATGCGCTTTCACACCGAAATAAGAACCATCGACCGTAAGCTGACGCCCGTCATTAGCAAATAAATGTTTCAACCCGAGCTGCGCGCCATTCACATCAAAGACCCGGTCATTGTCGGAATAACGGGTAGAGTAACTTGTTGGATTTTCAAAACCATTGAGACTGTCAGTTTGAATCTGTGAAATATCTGTTGGCTTAAATTCGCCATGCACTTTGATATAAGAACCTGAAATGGTAGTTTTGTTACTGGCAAAGTAATCGATACCGATCTGGCCAAACATAAAGTGTCCTTTATTCTGATTCTGATCCTGTTGTTGTAAGCGCGTCGTATCCGTGAGAAATGTATAGCGATCGGTTGTACCTGTTGTTTTGCTATTTATTCCGTTATACATTCCATTGGCACTGAGGTTTACTTTTCCCTGGCGGATATTAAATCCTGCGAGCGCATTGGGCGCACCATGGGAATCGATACCTCCTGATATATTTCCGTTATATCCTTTCTTGCGATTTTTTTTCAGAATAATATTCAGGATGCCAGCGCCACCACCGGATGCGTCATATTTCGCAGAAGGATTCGTCATCACTTCTACACTCTCAATCGCATCTGCAGGAATCTGATCCAATGATAATGTGGTGGGTCTGCCATCCACAAAAATTGTTGGGGTGGCGCCGCGCAATGTCACATTGCCATCAATATCCACATTGACCGAAGGAACATTACGCATAACATCCAGACCTGTTCCACCGGCGCTTACTATATTTTTCTCCACATTAAATACTTTTTTGTCAAGCTCCAGTTTCATGGTCGGTGTGCTGGATGTAACCACTACGGTTCCCAGTGTTTTTATATCGGGAGAAAGTTTAACGGTACCCAGATCCTTATCAAATGTTGGCATGCTGCCATATGGCGAACTGCTGTTTCCTGGGATAATTCTGAATGAAAGGTCCTGCGTTTTGTATCCGGAAGAAGACACACGAAGTACGAGCGGCGCACCAACGGGCAGATCCTCGAAATTAAATTCGCCGTTTGCTTTCGTGTCCATACCCTTCAGCAGTACCATTTTCTTTTTCTTAGCAACGGTATCGGTGACTACAGATTTTAAAATGATCGCAGTAATATCACCGAGCGGCTGTCCGAGCGAGTCGGTGATCTTTCCATAAACGCGGCCTATTGAAGGCGCCTGCGCATTTGTTGTGTTTGCTATTGCAAAACTTATCAGGATTAAACAGAATATCTTTCTCACGGCGTTATATTTTAGAGTGCTAAAATAATTTCACCATGATTCGCTGACTAACGAAAACCGGCCAATGCCAGCAAAAAACCGGTCAATGCAGGTTTTTTTCCGTGAAGATCTTTTTTAAAATACCCAATTGCCAAATAACGCTAAGGACGAACAGCCCAGGCCAGTCCGTCAGGGCCGCCTAAATTAATATGCCCGGAAACTTCCAGCGTTTTTAGATCGATAACTGCCACATAGTTATCGGGTGTACACCCAATAAATGCGCGCGATCCATCCGTATCCATCAATATACCCGCTGCACCATGACCTATATTTATCCGTTTCAATTCTTTATGTGATACTGCATCATATACAAAAAGATCTCCGTTTCTAAGCGTCGAAATCAAAACGCGCTTCCCATCCGGGCTAAATTCCACGCGATTGGCTCCATTAACTTTCGCATCTATTTTGTCAACCACTTTTCTGGCTGCGATATTGATCACCGCAATGGTTCCATCATCGGCAGAAGCTGTCCACAATTCCCTGCCGTCCGGCGATACATCAAAACCTTCAGAACCTCTGGAAACTGGAATAACTGATTGCATCCACTCCTCGCGTGATCTGGCTCCTGAGAAGGTTTGTCCATTGGGACCAACGGGTGGTGGAAGAATGGTGTCTACCATAATGCTTACAGTACCGGCATTCACATTTGTCGTATAAATATTTTTACCATTTGCTGTCACATAAATCATATGTGTACGGTCCTGTCCGGTACCCATGCACCAGTCCATCCCGCCCGATCCGGGATCATAACGGCCAACGGATTTGGAACCTTCTGCCGTGAACCAGAGTTTTCCATCTGCGAATGCTAATCCATGCGGACTGACAAAAGGTTTTATATCGATAGCAGGCAAGGCCTTCTGGCCAATGAGATCAATTACATCTATTTCATGAAAGGGAATGCTGTAGGCATTCGAAACGTATGCCGTTTTTCCGTCAGAAGAAGCAATCACCTCGTGCGGATCAGCGCCTACCGGAACCTGTGCAATTATCTTCAGTGTAACAGGATCTATAATTGCCAGGATATGGTCTTTTTTCGAAAGTGCCAGCAGGGATTTTGCAGGCGTTGACTGGGCTGTGCATTCAGCCGTAAAACAAACCAGTGTTACAAATAAAAAATTCAAAACAAGCAAATTGTGCAGACCTGATTTTACATTTTTCATAATTGTAAAGATTTGTTTGTATAAAGATCCTTCATCAAAATTACAGAATACAGAAATAGCCAATAGACATTTAACCGGGTAAATAAAAATGAAGGGTTGAATTAGAAAAAACAACCCTTGCTAAACCAAAAGAACAAATAAAAAAATAAACGTCATACTTCTCAGACACCTTAATAAGGCATCATGGGTGATTGACTACCAATTGCTAAAGTATTAATCCTGCATTTAAAAATTCGTGCTATGCGACCAATAAGAAGAATGTTGCGACGAACTGAATGTCTGTTATGCCCTGTATACCTGAAACCTGTTCCTGTATTCCAATGGGGAGAGTCCGGTTATTTTTTTGAATGAAGTCCTGAATGCTTTGGTATCATTATATCCGACGGCATGCATTACCTCGCTAACATTATAACGTGAACCTTCGAGCTGACGGCGTGCCGCTTCAATTTTAAGATACTGGATATATTCTGCAGGTGAATATTGTGTCGCTTTTCTGAATCGCCTCTCGAAATTGCGGCGGCTGAGCAGGAAACGGTTAGCAAGATCGTCGACACTAATGCGCTCAGCATAATTTTTCTCAATATATTGCTGCGCTTTCATTACTGCATCATCCTCATGCATTTTAAAACCGTTAAAAATTGAAAAGGGTGCCTGGCTGAAACGGTTGATATCTATTTCAAAAATTTTGGAACATTGTACTGCCATTTCATGGCTTACATATTTTTCAACAAGATGCAAAATCAAATTCAGAAATGAATATGCGCCGCCACTACTGCAAATTCCACGTTCTTCATGAACAATAGATTTCACCAGTTCTACTTCCGGATACATTTTTTGGAACGCATCAAATGCGAGCCAGTGTGTTGCGCATTTTTTTCCATTGACCAAACCTGTGGCAGCGAGCAGAAAGGCACCCGTACATAGACTTGCAATCTCAGCACCTTGTTTATATTGTTGAATTATCCAGGGCAGAACCGCTTCATTGCGTTTTACCTCAGCCGCATAATCTCCATTAAGCGCCGGAATAATAACAATATCAGTTTTATTTATTTTGTTGATGGTTGTATGTGGACAAATATTGAATGCTCCTCCATAAAGATTCGTTTGAGCAGATAAGCCGACCAACTGTACCATAAATGGTTGAACCATTCCAGGGTTCTGAGTCTTTATCAATGCGTTGACCGTATTTAATATTTTATAAGAACCAATGACGCTGCTCAGAATGCAATCACCCGCCGGTACAAAAATCGATACATGTCTGCCTGTGATTTTCGAAGTTCTTTTTCCCGGCTTTTTATTTTTCATATGCTTAGGTTTAGACAAATCTAGGCTTTTTGAATGCCGCAAACAACCCCTAAGATTGCCGTATGCACACACCTTGTTCCATTAAATATGCCATTATATTTGGTAAAAAAAATGTCGTCCATACAACCAGTTACAAAACAATTTATCCTTCAGTCAAGACTTTTTAATAATGTACTTGAAGGTATTGAGGATCGAAAGGGTTCTGACAGACTGAGTGATTATGTCAATCACCTGCAGTGGATCGCTGGTCATCTTACGAATTCCCGTTACCATCTGGGGTCGGCAATTGGGCTGAATGCTCATTTCCCTTATGCCGAGGCTTATACTGATTTATCTCAGCCACCACCCCATAACCGGGCCATTGACCCTTCGGTAAAATATCCATCTCTGACAGAAATAAAAAAAAGCTGGAATGAATTTGCTGCAGGATTTGCTGAAAAAATATCCGCATTGAGCAGTGAGCATCTGGAATCTGAAACACCTGTCAGGGTGCCTACAGGAAAAACCCTGTCAGACCTGCTCACTTTTATAGCCAGTCACGAATCCTACCATATCGGGCAGATGAGTATTATCCGGAAATCTCTGGGTCTGCCCGCAATGTCTTATAAATAATTTTTTTATTATCAGTTACAATTAATCATTAAACCTGTTAGTATGACAACACAACAAGTAGCTAATCGCCTGGTAGAACTAAGCAGACTGGGTAAAATTCAGGACGTGCAAAAAGAATTATTTGCCGAAAACGCCGTAAGCATTGAACCCAATGATTCGATGGGTCCTAAAGAGGTGAACGGGCTGACCGCTATTATCGAAAAAAATAAAAAGTTTGATTCCGTGGTGGAGGCATTTCATGGTTCAAAAATCTCTGAACCTTTATTAGCGGGGAATTATTTTACCATCTCCTGGTGGATTGATACAACCATGAAAGGGCGGGGCCGTATGCAAATGGAAGAAATCTGCATATACAAAGTGGAAAATGGTAAGATCGTTTCAGAACAGTTTTTCTTTTAGATTGCCATACCTGGTTCTGAATTCAGGATTGTTATTCGACGATTGCAATTGCCATCCCATCATATTCTTTTACTCCGATGGTCTGTAAAATAGTTGCACTAACATTCCTGTTTGCAGCCAGCGCTTTATTAAATCTTTGTGCTCCTTGCACCATCGGATCCTCCTGGTTTTGATCGAGTACTTTTCCGTCACGGATAACATTGTCGGCGATAATAAGCGTTCCTGAATTTGAAAGTTTTAATGACCATTCAAAATATTCGGTATAAGGGGGTTTGTCAGCATCAATAAAGATCATATCGAATGGTCCGGCTTTTTCATCAACCAGCTCAGGTAATAAGTCAATCGCTTTCCCCACCCTAATTTCAACCTTTGAAGAGAGGCCTGCCCGATCAATATTTTTTCGGGCTACCTCTGCATGGTGTGGATCTATTTCCAGCGAAACGAGCCTGCCATCTTCCGGCAGTGCTTTAGCCATCCAGATAGTACTATAGCCCGCCAAAGTTCCCACTTCAAGTATTTTTTTAGCTTTTGAAAGTCTTGCAAACAAATACAATAATTTCCCGAGGTTGGGTGATACATTGATTTGCGGAATATTTTCCAGGCTGTGAGACTGCTCCGCTGCGGCTAAAGATTCATCTGGGGGAATAAACAAATCACTGATGTATCTATCAACAGCTTCAAATATTTTCTGGTCCATATTGATTTTCATTAATAGCTATATAACTTCTTTACTAAGTGTTAACAAATGTTAAAACGAATTTTGTTAAAGATAAACTTCTGTGAATTATTGGGAACAGCCAGCAATACGTTAAGAAAAAAAATAATTTCATCCCGGATTACGCAGAACCAAAACATATTATGAAGAAGATTTCTTTCTCTGCCTGTTCTTTATTCATTCTATTCACTTTATCATCCTGCCACAAAAGTACTGTTCCCTATACCCAAAGCGGTAACTGGGTCCCTGAGGCCCAGCTGAACGGACCTGCCCGAAGCCAGGCCGTATCTTTTGTGATTAACAATTTCGCATATGTTGGAACCGGCTGGGACGGTCTTGTTACACGGTTCAATGATTTCTGGCAATATGACCCGGTGAATAATGTATGGACGCAGGTAAACAGCATGCCTGTCAATACCGGGAGAAGTTCCGCGATAGGTTTTGCATGCAACGGGAAGGGTTTTGTCGGTACCGGTTATGACGGGAATAATTACCTGAGTGATTTTTATCAGTTCGACCCTGTAGCAAATGTTTGGGCACAGAAGGCAAATTTTGGAGGCGGTAGTCGTTATGAAGCTGTCGCTTTTAGCGTGGGAAATTTGGGTTATGTGGGAACCGGCTTTGACGGCACTTATGCGCTAAAAGATTTCTATATATACGATCCGGTGGCAGACAGCTGGACTTATCTGGGCTTTAGTGGAAATAAAAGGTATGCTGCTGTTGCATTCGTTTATAATAATGCGGGTTATGTGGTGACAGGTATCAACGCTGGTATGATGGTAGGGGATTTTTGGAGATTTGGTCCCGATAGTGCAAAATGGACGGAACTCCGGCAAATCTATAATTATAGCACCGATTCTTATGATGACCAATATACCAACATTGAACGATGGGATGGCTGCGGATTCATTGCTAATAATCATGCATATCTCAGCACAGGTCAAAATAACGGCTATAATACAAATACATGGGAGTATGATTTCACAACTGATTTGTGGGTACTAAAAACGCCTTTCCAGGGACCTCCAACAACTGGCGCAGTTTCATTCAGTCTTACACCTGATACAGCGAATACAGGAGGTGGAGGATATATAGCAACAGGGAGTTTTTCTACAGGGCAGGCTGGTTCTTCAGATTATTTGTGGCAATTTTTTCCATTACAGGTACAAAATCCAAACAATTAAACTGGTACCTGATCCTAAGGAAAACTCAGTTTTTATTCGCACCGGTTTTTTTAAAATCGGAGAGCAGATAATCCAACGACAATGTACCCGATCCTTCTATTATAAAAAGTAATATCAAGGCCAGAACCAAGATAGAGAGCCAGAGTTCAGAATTGAAGTAAGGATCTAAAACATTAACGAAGAAAACCGCCCCAATAATAACGGGTAAAACGCATATGGATGCGATTCGAGTAGAAAGTCCCAGGAAAATCATTGCCCCGCCTACTAACTGAATATAGGTTGTATAATATATAATCGCCAAAATTACCTCAGGTGACTGTCTGATCAATTTGTATTGAATAATGTCTTCCCGGATATAACCTGCATTATTAAAATACACATAACCTTTAATGATTAATAAAACTCCCACCAGCATCCGGATAACATCTATGATTTTAGGATGATGCCTGTCACCCCACCTGTTTAATTTTTGAATACTATTCATAATATATAATTGAATTATTTTAAAATAAGCACGGGTTTAAGTGCGTTCCGATAAAGAGATTCCGAAATACTTTTATGTGTTAACGAATACAGGAAGCTGTGTTTTCCCGGCAAGGCAACAATCAGGTCTGTCTCATGTTCTTTTAAAAACTTAACAATCCCAGTGATAATATTTTTATCATTTGAATAAAAGATTTCATGTTTAAAATTTTTAAGATATTCATGCAGTAAGGTTTCAGATTCATTTCCCGTGGAATCTTTTTGTAAATGTTTATCCTTCTGGTCCACATTCAACACCATCAACTCCATTTTATTCCGCTTTGGTAGATTTTCTTTATACCTGGCAAGTCTTTCCAGGGATTGAAGTGCATTGAAATCACAGGGAACCAATACTTGTTCAATTTTATTAAATGCAGAAATGGATGGCACAATTAATACGCGGACCGGACTTGCTTTCGCAATATTGATGACATGAGTCGAAATAAAGCCATTATTTGATGATTGAAGATGATCGCTGCCCACAATAATTAATTCCACATTTTCACTTCGCAAAACATTCATAATAGAACGAAGCATCGGTAACTCGCTAACAATCAGGGATACTTTTATGCCAGGTTTTAACCGGGCATTCAGGTTCTCTTTCAGCTCATGAAGTTTTTCCATTTCTTCCTTCCGGTAGGCCGGAAAATAATCCTCATTAATATTCGCATACTCATTAGATGGTATCAAATTATCAAAAACCGAATTATAAAATGTTTTATGCAAAATAATATGGTCATAGTCAAATTCGCTGCACCATTCAGCAGCATAGTTAATGGCGTTTTCCGAAGTTTCGGTAAAATCTACCGGAATCAGCATCGTTTTCATCTTCATTGTTTTTTAGTCGCCAGGTTATTACTAATTTTTCAGATTTTCTGTCATTCTCCTGATAAGTTTGATGGATTTATTAATATCAGACATCCTGGAACCAATAGCTGCCTTATCATACATCTCTAATATCCATGGATGTAATTTTTTTTGTAAAAGCCTGCCTTCTTTTGTAAGACAGATTAAATTATTGCGCCTGTCATCCGTATCCATTTCCCTGCTGACCATATTTCTCTTCACCAGATTGTCAACCAGATAAGTCATACTTGATTTATCCTTTATAGTGATATCAGCTAATTCCTGCTGGTTAATTCCATCCTTATTCCACAGGCAGGCCATGATCTCAAGCATCTCAAACGTTATATCGATCCTATGCTCTTTTATTTTTGCCTGGATATGCTGACGAAGAAAATTTTTCATCTCTGTCATACACCTTCCCAATTCAAGTGCCATTTCAGCGGTATTTCTTTTATCCATGGTAGCAAATCAACATTTTAAAATACCTATACGTATACAAAGTTAATATATTGATAGTTTGATATCAAACTATTTTATCATTATACACCTAACCCCTGGGGCCTTTATCCGGCCAAATCAGTCTGTGAACATAGATTCCTACATTTGCAGTTATAAGAGCCTGATTTTTAGCCTTTTTTTGGAAAACCAATAATTTAATATGCAAAATCAGATTTTGGGTCTTCACCATGTAACGGCCATCGCCGACAATGCACAACGCAACTACAATTTTTATACGCAGGTACTCGGCCAGAGAATGGTGAAGAAGACTGTCAATTTTGATGATCCCGGTACATACCATTTTTATTATGGTAATGAAAAAGGCGAGCCGGGTACCATCCTCACCTTTTTTCCTTGGGAAGGAGTCGGAAGGGGAATTGCAGGAACCGGAATGGCTACTGAGATAAGTTATGCAATTAATCCCGATTCACTGGATTTCTGGACAGACAGATTTAAAAATCTAAAAGTTACATCGGGAGAAAGAATTGAACGATTCGGCGAAACCTACCTGCCCTTTTCAGACCACGACGGTCTGCAGCTTTCGCTAGTAAGCATTAAAGAAACAGATAGCCGAAAAGGATGGGAAACAACAGATATAAATGGCAAAGATGCAACAAAAGGCTTTTATAATGTTACGCTGACCCTGCAAATAATGGATGAAACAGCAGAATTGCTTACTGATATTTTTGGTTATAAACAAATTTCACAGGAAGGCAGCAGGTTCCGGTTTAAAACTGAATCCATCCCCACCGCATCAATCATAGATATTCTGGAACTGCCCAATGGGAAAAGAGGACGAAACAGTGCAGGAACGAATCACCATATTGCTTTCAGGGTTCCTGATGAAGAAACCCAGATGGCTTTCAGGGAAAAGTTACTTGAAAGAGGTCTGAATGTAACTCACCAGATCGACAGGGATTATTTTTTTTCAGTATACTTCCGTGAACCTGGCGGTGTGCTTTTCGAAATTGCGACCGACAACCCCGGATTTACCGTGGACGAACCCCTTGGTCAACTCGGCACCCATCTTAAACTGCCCAAACAATACGAACCCATGCGTGGTAAAATTGAAGCATCTTTACCTGCCCTGAAATAACCGCCATGCACGAAGAACTGATAATATACGCAGGTAATAAAATCAATGCAAAGAAGGCGTTGATCATGCTGCACGGCAGGGGTGCTGACGCAGAAGATATACTTGCACTTGCAGAAAATTTGAATGTTACCGATTACCTTTTAGCAGCTCCGCAGGCAAGCGGGAACAGTTGGTATCCGAATTCTTTTCTAGCAAATCCAAAGAATAATGAACCCTGGCTTTCTTCAGCGTTGGATTTAATTCATATTATTGAAGCCGGTCTTATTAAACGAGGTATCAAAAAAGAAAAGATTTATTTTTTAGGATTTTCCCAGGGCGCATGCCTGACACTCGAATACACAGCAAGAAATGCAGATCAATATGGAGGTATTGTGGCTTTTACAGGTGGACTTATAGGAGATAAAATATATACTGAAAATTATAAGGGGAACTTTAATAATATACCCGTATTTATCGGGACGGCTAATCCCGATCTCCATGTCCCTGTTGAAAGGGTCAAAGCGACTGCAATTATCCTGAGAGATATGGGAGCCGATGTGACAGAAAAAATTTATCCTAATATGGGCCACACAATAAATCAGGACGAAATCAATCATGTCAACAGGCTGATATTTAAATCATAATTTAATGAAGACTTTAATTTTCCCCTCGAATGAAAGAGGAACAAAAAATATAGGATGGCTTAAAAGCAATTTTTTATTCAGCTTCAGTGATTATTATCATCCGTTAAAAAGCGCATTCGGTACCCTGTTTGCCTTTAATGATGATTATATGGAAATCGGTAAAGGATTCGGAATACATCCCCATATAAATATGGAAATCATTTCTGTGCTGGTACAGGGGAAAATGAATCATATAGATTCCATGGGCTATAGTACAACAGTCGAACCGGACGGTGTTCAGATCATGAGCGCAGGAAGCGGATTAAGGCATGAGGAATATAATATTGGAGAAAATGAAGTGAATTTCCTTCAGATCTGGATTCAGCCTAAACTTCAGAATATAATTCCGCGCTATCAGCTAAGACATTTTCCCAAAGAAAAAAGAAAAAATAAATTAACAACCATTGTTTCCGGAGAAGAAGGTCCGGAACACTGTTGGATCAATCAGAATGCCAAACTGTCTTTGGGTTATTACGACAAGGATCAGCAGATCAATTACAGTTTTAACCCGACCAATATGTGCATTTTCATTTTTCTGATCAAAGGATCTATTAGTGTGAATAAAACGGACTTAAAAGAAAAAGACGCATTTGGAATCTGGGACACGGACAATTTCTCAGTCAATTGTCTGGAACTTTCTGAATTCCTCATCATTGAAACGCCGGTTAACCAAAAATAATTTTCTTTTCTTCCAAAACCACCACGCGAAAAAGAAAAACAATATTGCCATTACCGGAATCAACCAGGTCCTCAGAGAAAGACCCTGATGAAAATCGATAACCTCCGTTTTGCCAACAAGTATGGCAGCAGCCCAATAGTATGGCAATGTTTGTTGTTTGTCGGATGTGCGGATAAATTCCAGTTTCGCACATTGCAAAGCCTTGTCAGTGGTCATGCCATCAGATAGATATTTATAGAAAAGTTCCGTAAGCCGGTATGTAGATACACTATTTACAGACCACAGGTTGATGATGGAAGCCGGAATACCTATGGATGCAAATGCCCTGTTAAAACTAAAGATTCCTTCGCCCTGATAAAATTTACCATTGCCTGTATTGCATGCGGAAAGAACCATCAATTGAGTGGATGGTTTATTCTCCTGGAAAAGTTCAGACAAATAAAGACTGGAATCTGAGAAATAGATGACGGGTTCATTTCGGTCGCTGCTGTCGGAAGCGTGTGTATATAACTGGATAACACTGTAGTTTGAATACTGTTGTAAAAAATTATTTCTGGAAGCTTTTTCACCGATAAGCGAATGCATACCTTTGAAACTGGATTCTATCTTGTCTAAAGATTCATCACTTCCGACAAGGTTATTCAGATTCTTATTATAATTATATTGAATGGGCGCCATACCCAAAACACTACCATTCAGTTTATTTTCTTCTTTAGGGAAATTATTCATTAAATAGCGTGCAGAATAGGTATAGCTGACAGCATGATCCTGCAAAAAGTAAACCGGGGATTCCGGTATTGAGCTGTTGGTTACCAAAGACTCAAACGGAAAATAAGTACCATCGGGTGAAACGATAATCCTGCCCTGGGGAACAATACTCTTATCAAAGATCATTTCGTACAAATGATGAGCTGTCTTTGAGAACGACTCAACATTTCTGTTTAATAGTTCAGCATTGGAAAGAAACAAATTATAATTTCTGGCAGAAGTGTTGAAGTCATTTTTATCGATCTTATTTAAATAAATATGCTGACCTGTAATAAACAGAGAGTAAACAGCGCTTTCTCCTTCAAAAAGTTCAAGCAGAGCCTGATGATCATTCAATATTTTTTTATCAACTTCCTCCAGGCTGGCATGAACCGGATCCAGAAAATTCTGATAAAACAGGGGGTTCTTTCTTTTTATTGTCTCTTGTAAATGATCAAGTTGATATCTCTTCTCTAGAAGTTTTTTCTGTAATTCGGAAGCGGATCCATTAGAACTGTCTTTAGTTTGAATTTCTCCTTCAAGCAACAATACAGTCTTTCTGGCCTGGGATAAATCCGCAATATCTTTTTCAGTTTCCCGGTTCTGTTCTGTCAGAAGATCATTTAAAATTACGGCCCGGGACTTCTCAAAAAAATAAAAAGCGTCTTCCTCGTCCCGGCCCATATAACAGGCATTGATAGCATGCTCATACATTTTGCGGGAATTCTTTCTCCAAAAAAGCTTAGACTCTACTTCAATCTGTTCTGTCTTGATCCTGTCTAGTAATGAATCTGTCACTTTATAAACCTGTATGGACTTCCTGAGATCTCTAATATTTCTCGTTTTCAGATATGCCTGTAGATAGGCGTCGCCCTTCCCAATCATTAAATTGGTCAGGTAATGGATTTTATTTATTTCAACCAATTTTTCCGGTGGAAAATGTAAAATATCTTCTTCATTAACCCCGGATTTGATCTGATCGAATGCCAACTGGAAATACTCAAATGCCGAATCATAGAGTCCTTTCTGAACATAAACATTTGCGATATCAGCCATTATATCCAGCGACTCTAAGGCATCTTCGTTTTTTTCAGATTTATCCATTCCGGTATAACCAAGTGCTTTTCTATAATATACCAGGGCCTCGTCTCCATCATGTAAATGCCCATCGTATATTTCATTACCTATATCCTTAAGGGTCTGCTTGCAATTAAAATAACTTCCTGCTTCCAGATTAGAAGCAAATGATTTATTCAGAAAAAGAAGGGCATCCTGATAATTACCCTTATGTATTTCCAGGTCAGCTTTTTGCCCGTATATTAACCCAAAATAATTTGTGCGTCCGGCCTTTTGGTATTCTTCTAATTTATTAGTAAGGAGATGCTCTGCCGCTTCATAATCTTTTAATTCCAGTAATGCTTTTACATGCCATCCTAAACTATACGAAACCATTAGTGATCCAAATTCCTGGTGTTCTCTTATTGCACTATTGGCGAATTCAGCTGACAATTTTTCGCAAATGATGGCATCTTCAACGCAGCGATGATAATCTCCAATATCAAAATAGTATTGAACAATATTTGAAAAGTTGTGAATAAATGCGTAATTCGAATAGCACTTTAATCTCATGCCAATACTAAAGCAACTATCGATGGCATCCCGTTTTTCTCTGTCAGCATTCAAATAATTATAAAATATGGACAGGAAATAATAGATGGTTACAAGGTCTTCCGGAATGATGGATGGTTTGCCAATATTGGCATTCATGATTCCAAGTGCTTCATGTTCATATGTCAAAGCCTTTATATTATCTCCCATACGCGAATACTCCCGGGCAATTCTGCGAAGCAAATAAATATGGGTGGAATCGTTTTTATAAGGACAATCATTTAAATTGGCCAGGTATGACCCTAATTCCCCAAGTATTTTTTTTGATGGAAGGTTTGGGTTATTGTTGTAATAAATAATTCGGTTGCGCAAATCTTTCTCAGGAAGGCATTGCGCCTTAATGGATGAAGGGGAAAGCCAGAAGTAACCAATTAATAGAATTAATTTTCTTGGCATTGCGGATAAATTTAAAATACTTCGCATTCTCAATATCGGGTCAGCTCATTTGAAAAGATATTTTTTTATAATTACTCTTCCAAATTGCTTAATCAGCTTCTTTTAAAACGGGGCCAACCAAATGAATATAGTCAATAATTTTTTTAAGGTCGGGCATAGCGCCCAGTTGGTCAATTGAACGACCATTAGCAGAAGAAGTACCTAATAAATCATTGCCCAGAATCCCACGCATCTGTTTAGGACTCAGTCTGAAATGATAATTTGACTCTGTAATGCTTTGAACAACGATGGCGACTCCGGCGATGATAGCCGATGCACTTGAAGTACCGTTAATTTTTTTTCTATATGAATCGATGGCCATCTCCGATGAATCGTAGTGAAAACCTGTTGTTGAAACGCGCTCGCCCCATCCATAACAATTTATGCGTCTGCCAAAATTTGAATGCATGATCCTGGTATGGGGCGCTGCATCAGAAGCAGCAGCAACCATAATGGCTCCTGAATCCTTAAAATGGGGATTTGATGGATTGAGTGAATTTTTTTCAAAGATGTCAGAATAAATGTCCAGATCATTTCCCTTGCCAAAAGATTTCTTTCCGTTTCCAGCCGCCTCAATCACAGTAATTCCCAGGGCCGAAGCCAAACGGATAACATCGAAAACTGCATCCTGAATCTCCACAGGCCATAAGCTTTCACTGCCCGGAGAATCATAAATTTGCGCTTCCAGTAAAATAATATCTCCGTAGTCAAGTTGGGAAATTGCTGCCATGATTGCGTCGGCTGTATTGAATGATCCATCAGGTCTCCATTGGGAAATAAGATAACCATTCGCTTTGGGTGCAATTCCTTTACCGGAAATATAATTGTGTTGAGTAAGTATTATTCCCAATACCGCTTCTCCGTGGTTTTTGAATGCAGGAAAGCTCAATCCGGTGCAAGGCAATGTTTCAACAGCGAACTTCTCAGGATCAAGGTTCCAACCCTGCTCAATATCAATAAATTTTATTCCCGTCCCATCACCACCTTTCTTACTCCATGCGTACTCCGCATCAATCCCTTCAGGCGCAGGTTTTAAATAACCCTGGTAAACCGCAGAAGGAGTTTTAACTTCTGTTATGGATGGCGGCAGGATCGCACCTGCTTCTAAATATGCCAATTCAACGTTGACATTTCTTTGTAAAATCTGCAAAATCTCATTTGAAAATTCAACATAAGGGCAATTAATAAAATAATAATTCAGAAAATTCGGAGCCAGATATTCACGATCCATTATGCCTGCACGGCTTGTAAACTCTGTAATGAGTTCAGGCTTAAGCGAAGTGAATAATTTACCAATTCTTATACCGGGGAAATTTTTCAGCAGAAATTTAAAAGGGGATGAATCGTCTTGAAAAAAATAGCGATTGATTTCATTTGCCCCATTGAAGGGCAGTTTCAAATAGTTTTTAAATTTGACCACCATGCGTAAAAATGGCCGGCTATAATTCATTTAATATTATTTTCACAAATATTTTTGACTCTAATTGTTCTAACCGATTAAGAAAGGGTACGGATTCAAATCAAACAGGTGATTAACAATATGGTGGCGGAGTCGGAGGTTTTGGTGGATCCTGCGATCCGGGAGGATTTGTTATGTTTACATTAACGTTTATATTCAATCGTTTGTCCGGGGGCATTAATTGTAATATGTAAACAGTCACGGATTTCCTTCCATGATTCCATTCAAAATAAACAGCATGATCAGAATACCCATTCAGCACTTCTGAATCGTAAAAATGGAGCCAGCTACCAATATAAATTTCATATGGATGAGGCTCAACATCTAGATCTCTTTTATATTTTTCATCGAAGTATGCCTCAGGTAAACATTTGTGAGTAACCCATTTATGGAAACGATGATCATTTAATTCACCCTCCTTATAAAAATAATCTTTCATAAATACTTCATAAGACTCATAAATCTTAAAACAGGCTTCCTTAATTTCTATTTTCTCCAAAAGACTGTAATAGCGCGGAGTTTCATGAGCTTCTGACAGACGAGAAAGTTTGCCTGAAGGTGTAAAGTCTTTTTTAAATTTTACCCATTTCATAATTAGAGATTTAAAGGTGATATAATAGAATTCATAACTAATTGATACATTTAAAATCTGTGCATCACAAAGCATGTCGTGCCCGCAAAATTCAAAAGCTTGGAAAGTCTTGATAGAGTAAGTAAGAAACAGTGAATCCAACTGCAACCTCCGAAGGTTTCCAATTGTCGGAAATAATCTAATCCTTTATCGTAGTATTGAAGGGGTAGGGAAACAACACATGCGACTTTTCCTTGTTTCCAAAGGTGCAGTATCTAAATTTATCGCTTTTCAAGGCAGTTTCAAAGCCTAAATGTGTATTTGGTAAGAATATAACGATAACGTGTAGGCAATTAAAGATATTAAGTAAGTTCCTTTGCCCTAACTATTCCTGTGCCGCAACCAGAACACCCATATTTTTCAGCTGATCAAACAGCCTTGACGCTCCAACCGGATTTATTTTTTCAGACCATCGCCGGATCCATTCAGATAGTTCAAATCGTCCCTCCAGAGTTCCAAGAATAGAGGCGATTTCCCTGTTTTCCCAAAAGACAATGGGCCTTTTCAGCAGAGGATGTGTGAGTCCTGGCCTGCTGGAAACCTGGTTCGCAATAATACAACCAGTTGGCATCAATCCTGCATCAGGTGAAAATTCAATTCTTTGTGAAGGAGTCCAGTATTCAGGTGTAGGCATTGATTCTGACCTGCGGGTCTTCATGATTCTTTTTGCCCAGAATGGATTATCCTTCGCCGGACAAGCAGCATCATAAACCGCAGAAATTTTTTCTTCATGTAGCCTGATCAGTTCCAGTTGGCGTTCCTGGTAAAAGTCTGTGGCGAGTGATACATGATCAGGATCCGTAAGAGTAGTATTGATGACAATCGCAGCCTGGATGGCACCTGCCATCGAACACTGGACACCCTGGGAAGAAACAGGATCAAGCCCCACACTTGATTCACCCACTTTAATATAATTGTGACTTGCAGGTTTTTTATAATAAAATGGAGTGACATCATTTGCAATGAGATTCCCCCGAAGTCTTCCAGTAAGACATGTTTTAAAAAGCTCTGTTTTCTCCAAATAAGATGTATAAAGGCGTGTAAGTCCAACGCGACCGGGAATCCTTGTGATTTCAGGGTCCAGGAACAATGTTGCATGAAAGATTCCGTTCGAAAGCATCGCGCCCCAAAACCAATTGTTAGTCCCGGATTCCAGTATTGTTTCATTTTTTTTGAATCCTGTATTTTCCCAGGATCCACTAACCGCAAGAGTTGACGCGGCCACCCGCTTTTTAATACCACGTATAGCAGATTTCTTTCCACTCGCATCTACCAGAAAACCCGCTTTACATATTTGATATTTTTCATCCTGGCGAAAGCAAATCTCCCATCCTTTATTTGTTTCTTCCAGGCTGATCACTTTCGAATCCGGCAGAAAACGGATTCCCCGTTTTATTGCAATTTCCCGAAGCAAAGAATCAAATTGACCGCGGTCAGTGAGAAATCCAGGAGGATTGACCGTTTCAATCATTTCATCATTCCAAAACTTAAAACTTCGCGCAATGGGGCTGCAGGTTTTGTGAAATTCATCCAGATCAATTCCTACGGTTTCGAGTAATGTAAAAACACCCGGACTCAGGGATTCTACCATGACAACGCCAGCATTTTTTTTTGCAATCCAATACCAACGGACCATACCCCAGCTCTTTTAATTTTAGCGCAGTTACGATACCTGCCGGACCGGCGCCCAGAATGCAAATACTTTTTTCATTCATGAAAATATATTTCACTGCCTATTGTTCCGGATAAAAGAAATCCGGTCGCCGATCAAGAATCCGTGTATATGCCTGTAACACATAATGCAACCAGCCCCTGATATAATCGCAGGCAGGCCTTCCCCTGTTAATCACTTCGTGGTGGCAACCACCTCCGCATAGGTAACGAGCCCAGCAACTTTTGCAGGGTTCCTGTCGGTGTACATGTCTTTCGGTTAACCATGCCTGTTGGATATTCCGGTCAATTCCTTCCGTCAGATTTCCAAAATATCCTTCCCTGTTTTCAACGAAACGGTGGCAAGCAGCCAGTTCACCACTCGCAGAAACGCCAAGATATCCTGCTCCCGCACCACATGGGTATGGCCGGTGTGTGCCCCGGTGAATTTCTTTCAGGGCAGTCGACATATTCGAAAAAGGATATCTTTTCCCTGCAACCAGATTCTTTTCGAATTCCTGTCCGCAGTTAATCATATTTTCAAGCATCTTTTCCAGGGAAACCGAATCCATCTCATCATTACCTCCCGGAGAACTGAGCATTGGAGAAAA
>Ga0207113_1122_pt1 | contig 21700 bp, 20 predicted proteins | sample Alteio_BWMinHeat_69_FD_153559 | JGI IMG/M metagenome (GOLD analysis project Ga0207113, IMG submission 153559) | Enriched cells from forest soil in Barre Woods Harvard Forest LTER site, Petersham, Massachusetts, United States -... | ecosystem: Environmental > Terrestrial > Soil > Temperate forest >... | reverse complement strand
CTGCTACGCCTACAGCTGCACCCACCGATTTACTCACCGGTAATAATGGCGATGCCGGTGATCCTAACGACAATTCAATTACGGATGCAACGGAAACAACTACGCCAACTCAAACAGTATCCGCTTCAGAAAAAATTGCGAGCTCGCCCAATGCATTTGGCAGCACTCATGCAGGTCGTACGGCTTTCACACAAATGATTCGCAATATTATGCCGCTGTCTCCCGCACAAATCGTCACGTTGCGCGATATGTTTGATCAAAGTCAGCGTGCGGTCACTCAATATCCAGGCACGCCGCCGAAACCGACATCGAGTTCAATGTTAGTGAATATGTCGCCTGGTGCTGCACCGCCTGTCATTCGTTTGCGTGCAGGTTATGTGACATCGATGGTTTTCTTAGATTCAACCGGCGAACCTTGGCCGGTAGTGGGATATGATTTGGGAAATCCAAAAGCATTCAGCATTGAACCCAGTGCGCCCGATGGAAAAAGCAATACGCTTATCATTCAAGCATTGGAACGTTATCAACAAGGCAATTTGGCGGTGATGTTAAAAGATGAAAATACTCCCGTCATGTTGACATTAATGCCGGGTCAACGCGCGGTCGATTATCGGGTTGATCTACGCATTCCAGGTTTAGGGCCGAATGCAGCTGTATCTATGATGGGATTACCTCAAGCGGCCAATCCCGTTTTGTTAAACTTTTTAGATGGTGTTGCACCGGAAGGCGCAAAAGAGTTACAGGTTATCGGCGCGCCAGCACAATGTTGGGTTTTTGAAGGCCACCTTTTTTTACGCACCCGTGTTACGATTTTATCACCAGGATGGATCGCTAGCATGGGCAGCCCTGATGGTACGCACGTGTATGAGCTTGCGAAAACGCCTGTCATTTTGGCTTCGCAGCGTGGTTCTATGCTACAGATGACGATTAAAGGATTATGATCCTATGAATGACACACCAAAGAAAAACATAACAATGGGGTTTCTTCAAAATGCTAAAGCGCGTGTATTTTTGGCGTTAGCGTTATTGGTGGTATTCGCTGCAGCAGTGGGTTTTGTGATTCATTGGCGATCGCGTGTTGCTGCAGAACAAACATCTGCTTCTGTTTCCGGTGGTCCGTCTATTAGTTCAATACCGGGTGCTGGCAATCCGTCAGCAGCTTATGTAAAAGCGCAGACACAAGCGAATGTCGCAGGAGCAAATGCCGCGCGTGCGGCCGCTACTGCTTTTGTTCCAACCATTGTGCGTCCTAATTTTGTCGGCAATCCTGATCAATTTGGACAAACGTCAGCTTCTTCTGGCAATGCACCTGCGGCCTGCGCCATTAAAAAAGTCGTTGTCACGTATCAACCGAATCCCGCGAGTTGCACGGCCGCGAATTTAAAATTAGCGAGACAAACCGGTGTCACAGCAGAAGAATTATTGTGTCAAGGGTGTTCTTGTCCCGCATTAAAATTAGTGGGATATACTATCGGGGATTTAAAAAAAATTGGTTTGTCTGCTGAACAATTACATAACTGCGGATTTAATTTACAAGAATTAATAAGCGCTGGATTTAGCGCAGCTGATTTAAAAGACGCTGGATTTAGCGCACAAGAATTAAAAAATGCGGGATTTACTGCGGGTGAATTAAACACCGCTGGTTTTTCAGCAGCTGATTTAAAAGCCGCTGGGTTTTCTGCGTCACAATTAAAAAATGCGGGTTATAGTGCCGCAGAATTAAAAAATGGCGGTTTTTCCGCACAAGATTTAAAAAATGCTGGATTTAATACGGCTGAATTAAAAGACGCGGGTTACAGTGCGGCTGCATTAAAAAATGCCGGTTTTAGCGCATCACAATTAAAAAACGCAGGTTATAGTGCGGCTGATTTAAAAGCCGGTGGATTTAGCAATGCCGATTTAAGTGCGGCAGGATTTTCACCCGCTGAAATTAAAGCCGCTGATTTGGCAACAACCGCATGCAATCTTAATAAATTAACGCAAGAACGTGCAGCCGGTATTTCTGTGGCTGATTTGAAAGCACAGGGGTGTGGTGCAGCCGCATTAAAAGCAGCGGGATTTACCGCACAACAATTAAAAGAAGCTGGATTTAGCGCGGGTGAATTAAAAGACGCAGGATTCAGTGCGGATGATTTAAAAAATGCTGGATTTTCCGCAGCGCAATTGAAAAATGCGGGTTTCAATATTCAACAATTAAAAGACGCGGGATTTAGTGCCGGTGATTTAAAAGATGCCGGTTACAGCGCTGCGGATTTGAAAGAAACAGGCTTTAGCAATGGTGAATTAAGTGCCGCAGGATTTTCACCGGCCGACATTGCAGCCGCTGATCGCATTGCCAAATTGTGTAATATCGATAAATTAAAACAAGAACGCGCATCTGGTGTTTCTGCTGCTGATTTAAAAGCGGAAGGATGTGGTTTAACAGCGCTCAGAGCAGCAGGATTTACCGCACAACAATTAAAGGACGCGGGATTCAGTGCGAGTGATTTAAAAAACGCAGGATTTTCTGTGGGTGAATTAAAAGCCGCTGGTTTTTCAGCAGGCGATTTAAAAACCGCTGGTTTTTCTGCATCACAATTAAAAAATGCCGGTTACAATGCTGCTGATTTAAAAGAAGCGGGATTTAGTAACGGTGATTTAAGTGCAGCAGGATTTTCACCGGCAGAAATTAAAGCCGCTGATTTAACAGCAACAGAATGTAATCTCAATAAATTAAAACAAGAACGCGCATCCGGTGTTTCCGCAACAGCCTTGCGAGAAAAAGGCTGTAGTTTAGCCGCATTAAAAGCAGCCGGATTTTCGGCAGCGGCATTGCGTGAAGCGGGTTACACTGTGGCGCAATTGAAAGCCGCAGGGTTTAGCGCACAAGATTTAAAAGATGCGGGTTTTTCCGCCGCAGATTTAAAAAATGCGGGATACACAGCCGCAGAATTAAAAAATGCGGGATTTAGCGCGGCGGATTTAAAAGCGGCGGGATTTACTGCGGGTGAGTTAAAAAATGCGGGATTTAGTGCGAGTGATTTAAAAAATGCAGGTTTTAGTGCCGCTCAATTAAAAGACGCTGGTTTTTCAGCAGCCGATTTAAAAGCCGCAGGATTTTCAGCATCTGATTTAAAAAATGCCGGTTTTTCAGCGGGACAATTAGTATCCGCCGGATTTAGTCCTACCTCATTGCGCGATGCGGGATTTACTGCAGAGCAATTACATCATGCCGGTGTGAGTGCAACTGCATTACGTCAAGCGGGATTTGGCATTAATGCCTTAAAAGCCGCTGGTTTTACCAAAGGTGATTTGTTACGTGCTGGTTTTTCACCTGCAGAAGCAGGGTATGCGGCAGGACAGTCTGGTGCTGAAACGCCAGAAGAAGCAGAAGTGGCAACATCTCCCGCAGAAGAAACCGAACCGGGTGGCGCGAAATTACCGTCGATTACTGGCAATTCACCCCAGGCACGTTTAGCGGCATTCGAAAAACGCCAACAAGCCGATATGTCACGGCAGCAACGCATGGATCATATTCAACAATTGCAATCTCAAATGAATGGTATGGCGAATCGCTTGTTGACAGGATGGAGCAATGTATCTTCGCAACAATTACAAAAAGCACCCGAAGAATCAAAATCAAGTTCGAGCGAATCTTCTGCTAAAGGTGAAAAAGGCCGCGCTGAAGAATTAGCTGCTGGTGGTGGCATTCCAACGCTCAAGGCAGGTTCTGTTTTATTTGCCGTGATTGATACGTCAATTAATAGTGATGAAAAAACACCTATTATGGCGCGCATTGTCTCTGGCGAATTAAATGGCAGTCGGTTATTGGGAACCTTTGTGCGTCAACATAAAGAATTATTAATTTCATTTAATGTGTTGAGTGATCCACGTTATCCCAGAAGTATTTCGCTGAGTGCGGTTGCGATTGATCCTAATACCGCAAGAACTGCTATTGCTGGACGCGTCAACAGTCATTATTTATTGCGGTATGGTTCCTTGTTTGCTTCTTCATTCTTGCAAGGGGTTGCTGGAGGTATTGCGAATACGGGCATCACGTCTAGCTGCTTGGTTCCCGGTATTGGTTGTACGTTGCAACAAACGCCATTGACCAGTAAGCAACAAATTTTAGTAGGGTTGGGTAAAGTCGGAGAAGCCTATGCGCAGCACATGGGTGATAGTTTTAATCGTGCTCCGACTATTCGGATTGCTGCAGGAACGGGTGTTGGTGTGTTACTGATGAGTGATTTGACTTTGCCGGCGAATCCTTTGCCGAAAAGTGAACAGTTGAAGTGATCTGCTGTGAATGAAGTCAGTAGTTCCCGCTCAGCAGGTTGATTAACTTAAATTTTTAGATTTGAGGGGAGATTGAAGGATAATTTGTTGAGAAAACCGGAGTGTACTTGTTCGTACATGAGGATTTTCAAAACAAATTATCACTCAATATCCCCCAAAGATAAAAATTCATTGTTCAGCGGAAGTGACTGGAATGAGGTGTGGTTATGACAGATGAGAAAAAAAATACATCGCCTGATGATGAGTATCAATTTCCTCAGGATGAATATAGTGCTGCAGGCAGTGAACATGTCGCGCCTGCTGATACGACGACGCAAGCAGATACTGGTAGCGCAAAAAAATCTTTTGCTCAATATTTACCGCAACTTCGAAATAAACGCATTCTTCTGGTTATTGCGCTCGTTATCCTTTTGATTGTTGTGTTTCGAATTGTGAATACAGAAAAAGCACCAGCTCTGAAGCCAGTGCAAACACAACCCGTTGCGGAAGAAGCGCCACCACCGTCGAATGATAATGATATGCTGGGTTCATTAAATTCATTAAGAGCACATACCTCTCGTACCGAATCACAAATTAAAGATTTGCAGGGACAAGTGGCCGATATGCAAAGCAGTCTTAATCAATCACAAGAAGCGAATCAAGCATTACAAAAATCGGTTGCAGATTTAACCTCGCAGATGCAAGGATTGTCGACAGAATTAAATAATGCTTTGGAAAAATTGAAACCGGCGGCGAAAACGCCTCGCATCGTTTTTCATTTAAGAGCAGTGATACCCGATCGTGCATGGATTATTGCCAATACAGGTGAAACCGAAAGCGTGACGGTTGGCGATCATATAAAACAATATGGCACCGTGCGTTCCATTGATGCGCAAAGTGGATTAATCGAAACGAGTAGTGGTCGAAAGATTGGGTATGGGACTAATGATTATTAGCGGGAGTGTGTGTGAGTTATCGGTGTGAGTGTCGGAGGTACTGTGTAGTTTATTTATATTTTCTCACACTGATAACTCACACTCACACTTTTCCAAGCAAGTTTCCATAAAATATGAAGTAAAATACTAAGTATCAATCGGAGCCATAGAGTGAGCGAAGCGTCAATACTAACACAAAATTTTGGCATCATCGGAACGATCTTGCAGGATATGGCGATATTTTTAGGTGTTGGGATGACGTTGGCCGCTCTTTTTCAATTTAAAAAATATGGTGAGCAACGCACGATGATGTCGAGTCAACATTCAATCGCCGGGCCTCTAGCGATGTTAATTGCAGGCGCATCGTTGCTTGTTTTGCCGACGTTTATTGATACCGCGTTATATGCATTCTGGAAAAACAGCAATCCGCTCACCTACAGCGGTGACACCTCAGGTTGGGGATCATTAGTTCCCCCTATTTTAATGTTGGTGCGTTTGGTTGGTGTTGGTTCCTTTATTCGCGGTATTGTGATGATATCGCGTTGTGGTGCGCAACAGAGTCAACCCGGTCAATTGGGAAAAGCGATGATGCATATTTTCGCGGGTATTTTATGCGTGCATATTTTAGGAACACTCCATTTGTTGAAGAATATACTGGGATTCACTACCGGTAAAAATTAATTTCTGAAAATGAAATGTATGTGTATGATAAGAGAGTTATCCGTTTACTGATAACAGATAACAGATAACAGATCACTGAACCTTGGGAGAAGTTGTTATGCTAAAAAGGAAATATGGCCTATTTCATCGCGGAATAGCTTTACGATTGTTAATTATTGTGGTCGGCATGCTGTTCGCTACTGAAGCGTTGGCTGCATCGGATTTAACACTGGCGTCTATTCAGACACATGTAAGTACTGGTATTCGCAGTGTCGTGGCTATTATGCAAGATATTGCCTTGGTTGCCGGCATTGGATTTATCTTTGCATCCTTTTTTAAATTCCATCAACACAAATTAAATCCACAACAAATTCCGCTCAGTCAAGGAGTGACGTTATTGGTAATCGGTGCTGGATTGGCTGTTTTCCCGCATTTGCTGAATACAACCACGCAAGGGGTGTTCGGGCAGAGTACGACACAGTTAGGTGGTAAAGGAATTGAAAGCGTAGTCGGCGGCAAGCCTTCATAAACATGAGCGAACGAATGTAAAGAATTCAGCGAAGTCAATTCGCATTGATACGATTGATAAACGAGGAGAAGTTGTTATGTGGGAAATAAAAAACTGGGGAATAGCGTTACGACTATTAATGATCGTAGTCGGTATACTTTGTGCTACTCAAGTGATGGCAGCCACAGACCTGACATTGTCCGCCATTCAGAAAAACGTCAGTACTGGCATTTCCAGTGTCGTGGCTATTATGCAAGACATTGCCTTGGTTGCCGGCATTGGATTTATCTTTGCATCCTTTTTTAAATTCCATCAACACAAATTAAATCCACAACAAATTCCGCTCAGTCAAGGAGTGACGTTATTGGTAATTGGTGCTGGATTGGCTGTTTTCCCGCATTTGCTGAGTACAACCACGGAAGGGGTGTTCGGTCAAGACGTGACAAAACTGGGCGGTTCAGCCATTAAAACCGTGGTGGGTGGATCATAATCAATCATGACCACGGGACGTCATATTGAGCTGACTGCAACTGCCAATAACTGGCGGTTGTTTATGCTTCGAAGAGCAGATCCCGCTTTTCTTGCGTTTCAAATGAAGATTCACGCACGTGATCGATACACGTGCCAGTTTTGTGGACTTCAAGCGAAAGAAAATTTAGAGACGATTAATCTCAACGGTAATTATTTAGAAAATAAAAAAGATAATTTAACCACGGCGTGTGGTTTGTGCGCGCAATGTTTTTTTCTAGAAGCGGTTGGGAAAAGTGATTTTGGGGGCGGCGTATTAATTTATTTGCCCGAAATGACTCAACAGGAATTAAATGCGTTGTGCCACGTTATTTTTGCTGCGATGGTGTATCGATTAGAAAATGCTACAATCGCAAAAAATATTTATCGCAGCTTAAAATTGCGCGCCCAATTGATTGAAGAAAAAGTGGGTGAAGGATTGAGTAACCCCGCTAATTTTGGACAGATGTTAATTGATGCGGCCACTGAACATAAAAAACCAGCGATTCAAGAAACGATTTCAAAAGCCTTTCGTTTATTGCCGAATATGGCGCGGTTTTCGATGGAAATTGTGACGTGGGCGAGTGCTGGATTACAGATAACGGACAACTAACCACATGAGCCTATTCACCGGCGCAACCGATTTTCTAAACTCATTCCTTTCCTGGATGAGCACTTCGCTGCGTCAAACAACTGCTTCGTATTCTGATTTGCAAACGGCCGATAGTCCCAACGTTTTAGTCAATCATGATGGTTCTTTGCTTTCATTAATTCGTGTTGATGGCGTGAAATCATTAATCGGTCGCGAAGAATTCGATCAAATTCAATTGGGTTTTCAACAAACATTGCAAACAACGATGTCTCAAGCGGGACACACTATTCAAGTTTATTTTAATTACAACAAAGATGAAGTGAAGGGTGAAATCACTGATATTTTATCGACAGCGCAAGCAACTGCAGAACGTTTATCATTACGATTGGAAGATTTATTTGCAGAACGTATTCGTCATTTATCGCGTTATTGCGCGCATGAAGAAACGTATATTGTATTGTGCACGGGATTAAAATCGTTAACCGGCGAACAATTAAAACGCGCCAATAAAGAAAAACAACAGGTCATTAAAGATAAAAAAGTGCCACCTTTTCGAACCACGCAAAATATTTTAGCCGCTGTGCCTGATTTACGAGAAACCCATGATTCGTTTGTGCGTTCAGTCGTCAATGATTTTCAGCAATATGGATTAATTGTTGCGTTATTGGAAGTGCACGATGCCGTGCATGCCATTCGTCGCAGCGTTGATTCTGATTTTACAGCGCCAGATTGGAAGCCTGTTTTACCGGGCGATAAAATTACAATAAAAGATTTGAAAAGTGCCACTGGAGAAATTTCTGATGTATTGTGGCCATCGTTGGCAAAACAAATTATTCCCAGAGACGCAGAAAATATTGATTTACGCACGGTGCGCATCGGTGATTTAGATTATACAACCGTTTTTATCGATTTATTTCCCAAAGAAATACAAACTTTTGTGCGATTATTTTCGCGTACGCTGCAAACACAAATTCCCTGGCGTATTTCATTTTCCATTGAAAGTGATGGATTGGGCTATTCGCAAGTGCGAAGCACCATGGCATCTGTTTTAAGTGTGACGTCAGCGCAAAATAGATTAATCACAGATTCATTAAAATTATTGCAATATATTAATCTCAATACCGATGACGCAGTGGTGCGTTTGCGTGTTGCCGCTTCTACGTGGGCGCCAACAGGTGATGAACGATTATTGCGTGCGCGTGCATCGATGTTAACCAAAGCAATTCAAGGATGGGGTTCATGTGATACTTCTGAAATTTCGGGAGATGCATTTGAAGGTGCTGTCTCTACGATGTTAGCCGTTTCACAAAATAACGTTGCAAATCCCAGTATCGCACCCTTATCCGACGTGCTTTATATGCTGCCGTTATTTCGCCCGGCATCACCATGGCAACACGGTGCAATTTTATTTCGTTCACCCGATGGAAAACCATGGCCGTATCATCCGGGTTCTAGTCAACAAACGACTTGGATTGATTTGTTTTATGCACGTCCGGGTTCCGGTAAATCTGTTTTATCGAATGCGATTAATTTAGCGGTGTGTTTATCGCCGGGTATTATGCGATTGCCGCGTATATCGATTATCGATATTGGCCCATCGAGCAGCGGATTAATTACGTTATTAAAAGACGCATTACCACTCAATCAAAAACATTTAGTGGCGCATCATCGTTTACGTATGCGTGCAGAATATGCGATTAATCCTTTCGATACACAATTAGGATGTCGTTATCCAGCGCCACCGGAGCGCAGTTTTTTAGTGAATTTCTTATCATTATTGGTAACACCGATTGGCAGTGATAAAGCGTACGACGGTGTTTCTGATATGGCGGGTTTGGTGATCGATGAATTATATAAAGCCTTTGCTGATGATGGAAAACCGAATGTTTACGCGCTAGGCATGTCTGAAGTGACCGACGGTATTTTGGAAGAAATTGGTTTTGTGCGTGATGCGCAAACGACGTGGTGGGAAGTCACCGATGCCTTATTTAATGCCGGTTTTCCGCATGAAGCTGCATTAGCGCAACGATTTGCAATGCCCGTATTAGCCGACGTTGCTGCGATTTGTCGCATACCAGCGATTCAAGATTTATATGGAAAGATTTCAACACCGACGAATGAAGATTTAATTCATGCATTTGCGCGCATGATTTCAAGCGCTGTGCGTGAATATCCGATTATTGCGCAAACAACCCGATTCGATTTGGGTGAAGCCAAAGTCGTGGCGCTCGATTTAGATGAAGTAGCACGTAGCGGCGGTGATGCGGCGAATCGACAAACAGCCGTTATGTATATGCTTGCGAGATATGTTATGGCTCGCCATTATTTCCTCATTGAAGATAATGTCGCTGATATGCCAGAAGCGTATCGCAGTTACCATCAAGCGCGTATTGCCGAAATTCGTGAAGATCCTAAACGCATTGTGCTAGACGAATTTCATCGAACCTCCAAAGCGCAAGCGGTGCGTGATCAAGTCGTTCAAGACATGCGTGAAGGTCGCAAATGGAAAGTGCAAATTGCGCTATTGTCGCAATCGTTAGAAGATTTTGACGAAGTAATGGTGGAATTTGCGACATCTATTTTTATTATGGAAGCGGGCCCTGAACAAGCTGTGCAAAAAACCGCAAAAGTATTTGGTTTAACGAATACCGCGCGTCAAGCATTGAAATCGAGGGTTCATGGACCTGGCGAAGGGGGTGCGACATTCTTGGCGCAATTTGCGACGAAAGGTGGCATGAATACACAATTACTCACTTCAACACTTGGCCCTATCGAATTGTGGGCGTTAAATACGTCTGCAGAAGATGTCAATATTCGAAATGCGCTCTATCAAAAAATTGGGCCTCGTCAAGCGCGAAAGTTACTGGCACAACAATTTCCGGGGGGCTCTGCTACCAAAACACTCGAAGATATGTATGCTGATTTTAAAGAAGACGCTGGATTTTTGGATGATACCGGCAAAGACAGTGTCGTTAAGAAATTAATCGATGATTTGTTGAAGCAGTTTTATAGTGCAGAGGGGAATAAACAGACATAAACAACCAGTTACAACGTACATTTCAACCAGTTTATAATCCGATCGCTTTACTTTTAAACAAAGTTCATTTTATGAACAATATAAAATATCATTATAAATCAATAAAATAAAATATTTTTTTGCAGTAATTTCTACTAGCATGTATAATTTATATACAATAGTACGGGTGTGGGTGTGTGGAACACACCGATACCCTGTTTTTTTAGGAGCATGATTTTATGACACACATTGATCCGAGAACATTTGAACAGATTTTAATAGATCCGTCAGTGAATTATGCATTTCCTGAGGATGTGTTGCATGACAATCGGTTGACGCGTGACGAGAAAATTCTGGTTTTAAAACAATGGGCTTTCGATGAGCGTGAAATCGAAGTCGCTGAAGAAGAAAATATGCGGGGTGGCGCGGGTCCTATTATGCTTGATGAGGTGATGTTGGCGTTGAGACAGATTCAAGGTGGGAAATAGTGTGAGTGTGAGTGGTCGGGTCAATTACATTTCTCTGTACACGACAAAAATATGAAGTAGCGAGTGATGATATGGCTGCTAAATAAAAACTTGCTTGCGAGTGGGAAATTGGGCGTGCCTGTTTTTGTGGCGTGTTCACGACGCGTACCCTTGAGGGTAAAAAGAGGCATGCCCAAGTCACCAACGAGCAGGAAGAAATTTCAGCAGTCATATCATCCGAGCGGTTGAATATAAAAATTGTCGTGTACAGAGATTACATTTATATTTACTCACACTGATTCCTCACACCCACGCTATTTATTCATATCCAATACTTCAAATACAACGCCAATCTCCCCAAAATCCGCTTATGCAATGGACGAACACTTTTCCATTGATTGAGCGTCAATTGTTTGGATTGTGTGAGATCTTTTAAAAACAATTGTTCCAGTGATTTTTTTGCGGTATCGGTAAACAACGTAATATCTGCTTCAAGATCATGTAATAAACTCCGATGATTTAAATTGCTCGATCCAATTAACATCCAATCATCGAGTATCAATGATTTTGCATGTAACATACCGGGCGAATATTCATAAATTTTAATACCCGCTTTCAATAAATTGTAATAAAAAGTCGACGATGCCCATTGCACAATCGTCACATTCGATTTTTTTGGCAATAAAATACGAACATCAACGCCATTCGCAGCCGCATTTTTTAGGTGTTTTAATAAAAAATTATCGGGAATAAAATAAGCATTCGTAATCCAAATACGTCGTTGAGATAATCGCACCCGACGCAATAAATTTTTATATAAAATGCGGCGACGATGACGCGTGTAATTTAATCGCATCCGTGGTTCACGACGAATATGCTGAAACGTATCACGCAAACGCTCTTTAATGGTGCGATGCGTCCACGCTATTTCAAATGCTTTTAATAATTCGGATAAATTGATACCCGTCAAACGCACTGCAGTATCACGCCAATTTTTTCCGCCTTCTGCTACTGTTAAATGGCATTGCGTGATATTAATACTGCCCACATAAGCAATTTTTCCATCCATTAAACATATTTTGCGATGATTGCGCGAATTGGCTGTGAAAAATAAATAAATTACTTTTAACAACAGATTGGTTTTTGCATTGGCACGACCCCAATTCCATAATTGCCACGGAAAGGGATGAAATATTTTTGTTTTAACGCCGGCTTTTTCTAAGCTTCTTGCAAACGTGGCACTCCAAAATGGACTGCCCCAAGCGTCTACCATCACGCGCACAGAAACACCCCGTTTTGCTGCATCACATAATGCATTGGCAACACGTTTTCCCACTGAATCGCGGCTAAAAATAAAAGTTTCTAAATCGATTGAATGCGTTGCTTGTTTAATATCATGCAACAGCGCGTGAAAATAATCAGTTCCGTTTTCCAGAATACATTCTTCAAGTTGCGTATTAAGTATTGCCGTCATTCCACTGACAGAACTACTCATCCTCTTCACCGCAAATCTTTAATTGATTTTTTTGTGCGAATTCTAAAATGGATTGATATAAATCAGGATTGGATTCTTTTAATTTAGGATCGAGCAAAACACATTTTCGACCGTCTTTTACGGAGGGTTGCAACAACGGTGAATAATGAATACGACGTTTGTGAAACGTGGATAATTGACCGCTCATGCGTTCCGCCCAATCGCTCGGACGAAACGTTTCACCGCTTTTGGTGACACCTTCGATAATGATTTTTTTAGATTCGTCGCTCATGTAGGCATTATAGCTTAAATATCCATGCTTTTCTGACGTAAATTCGGTTAAAATAGTCGGCATTATACGCAATTAATCGGGAGACTACCAAACATGAATGAAGAAAAACAGGCGCAGGGCATTCGTCGGGGTATTTATCTTCTACCCAATTTATTAACCGTTGGTGCTTTATTTGCAGGGTTTTATGCCATTGTTGCGTCTACGCACGGCGATTTTGATACCGCTGCCATCGCCATTTTTATCGCCATGTTATTAGATGGCTTAGATGGACGGGTTGCGCGATTAACGCAAACGCAAAGCGAATTCGGCGCACAAATGGATAATATGTCTGACATGGTTTGTTTCGGCGTCACACCCGCGTTGGTGTTATACGAATGGTCGTTATCCGGTGTTGGCAAAATCGGTTGGTTGGTTGCATTTGTTTATACGGTTTGCACGGCGTTACGTTTAGCGCGATTTATTAGTATGGATGATCCCGATGATAAACATTATTCGCGTGGATTAACGACAACGATGGCAGCGGGATTTATCGCGAGTTTTTTATGGTTTTGCACAAAACATCATATCACCGGCGATAGCATTAAAAGTGTGGTGTTGGGAATTACGTTATTGGTGGCGCTATTGAAAGTGAGCACCATTCCTTTTCGTAGTTTTAAAGATTTTGATGCGCGCGATAAAATTCCTTTTCTGGCTGTTGTCGGTATTGTTTTAGCGCTTGCCTTTGTAGCCCTCGATCCACCCGATGTTTTTTTAGCGGTATTTGGTTTGTATGTTTTGTCGGGACCGGTGATGTATTTTGTGCGCAAGCGCAACCGGGACTCGCACACGTAAAACACGTTTCTTCACAAACACACACCAATTTTCTGTGTTACACAGAATATTTGTGAATCACTATAATTTAATGTATACTTGTGTAATACAGTTCACCAATAGGAATAAACTATGCAATGGGACTCATTAGGATTCAAAGAGAATCCATTTAGCACAGACCCCATTGATCTTGAGACGTTATCCCTGTACACGGGTCACGCCAAGGAAATGAATCGTTGCCAGGATGTGGTATGTCAAAAAGATTTTTTGATGGTGGTAGAAGGTTCGCGTGGCGTTGGAACAACCTCATTTTCTAATTTTTTGCGATTTGGAGCACAAAAAAATAAATATTATTTAACGCCACATAATGAAATCAGGGTTATTCCTAATTGGAGTATTGAAACATTATTGGCTTCTGTGATCTCTAATATCATTCGTGAAATTGAATTTTTTCAACCCGAAGCATTATCTCGTGACAAACGTTTCCAAAATGCAAAATCATTGTCGACACGTATCGCCGAAACTTATCGTTCTTTTGGTGTTGATGCTTTTGGTGTTGGTGTTAACTATGGTAAAAATGCAGGTATTACTTCTCAGCCAATCATTGTACCGGCATCTGTTTTAGGACATCATCTTGAGGATTTGTCTGCTCTGGTTAAATCATCTGGCTATAAACACGGTATTTTATTACAACTCAACAATCTTGATGTTGGCGCTATTCATGAAGAAAAATATTTAGGATATTTATTTAATGCATTGCGTGATTATATTCAAACCCATGGTATTAGCTGGATATTGGTGGGTGATATTGGGTTGCGGCAATTTATAGCGCACCAGGTAGATCGCTTGGATGATATTGTTACCTATGAAACCGACATAAAACCGATTTCCAAAATAGAATTTAATGAGTTAATTAATAAACGTATTGCTTATTTTCGATCAAACTCAAAAGTGACTACACCGATAGATCATAACGTTTTTACTTATTTATATGATGTAACCAAGGGTCGATTGCGATATATATTTGAATTGTTAAATCGTTTAATTACCCGTTTACATGTTGGTGAATTAACGGATAAATTGACACTGGATATTGCAAAACCCATGGTGATTCAGCTTTCAAAAGAGCGTTTATCAAAACACAAACTTTCACCGACTGATGAACAGTTGTTGCGATTATTGGTTAATCTAAATAAAGCCACCATCCCCGAATTAGTGAAAAAAACTAAAAAATCAGCCAATCACGTTTCTAATATTTTATCTAAACTATTAAAATTAAAATTAGTCACCTTTCACAAAAAGGGAAACATACGTGAATATTTTCCTGAATTAGACGCAACCATTGCCCATTCCGATTGATTGTTTTAACACTCAATCACATTCACCGCGAATCGGATACAACAGTCAGGGGAATTTTATCAAAAAATTTGTTATGTCGGCGTTAGAATAAACAAAATTCAAGTTAACTCAGTGTGCCACCTATAATAAAATTATAAACGGAACACTAAAACAGCGGACTCTAAAATGAAAAATATCATTATTGGCAGAAACAAGGAACTCAAAATACTTGACGCTATTTTAGCTTCAAAAAAATCAGAATTTCTGGCTATATAGTAGATAACCTAGCTTAGGTTACAAATCATTGATATTTATAATTTATTCCTGTATTATTTCTTCATGGATGGAAGAACAATATCACATGAAGTATTAGAACATTTTAGATTTTCGGCAATAAATTTGCATCGAAAAAATATTCCTGTTAATGATATAGCGGATTCTTTTGGCGTAACTCGACAAGCTGTGTATCGATGGATAAATAAAGAAAAGGATGATGGAAAGCGCAGTTTAAAATCAATTAAATCACCAGGCCCAGATTTTTATTTAACAGAAAAACAAATTGCAAAATTGTTATTAATGATTAGGAAGCCAGCATCTGAATTGGGATACTCAACTGATTTATGGTCTGGTCCGCGTATTCGTCATTTAATAAAACATGAATTTAAAATTAAATATCATCCAAAGCATATGCCTCGGTTGATGAAAAATTTAGGGCTTGAATTAAAATTTCCAGAACGTAGAGCAATTGAGCAAGATCCAAAAGCATTGCGCGAATGGAAAAATAAAAGATTTCCGGAAATTCTAAAAACTGCTAAAAAGAAGCATGCTTTATTGTTTTATGCCGACGAAGCAATTATTTCACTTATACCGTATGTTGGAAAAAAGTGGGCGTTTCCAGATAAGAAACCCATTGTTCGAGTATCTGGAAAAAGAGGACAAAATATTGGAATCACTGCTGCTGTTAATCAGCAAGGTAGAATGTGTTTTGAATTAACAAAAGAAAAAGAAAGATTTACAGCGAAAATATTTATTAGATTTATTAAAAAAATGAGGAAAGAATTTCCAAAAAGAAATATTATTTTAATTGTCGATGGAGCGCCAACACATACTGCAGGTGCAGTAGAAATATTTGAAGAAGAAAATAAATCATGGCTTCAGATAGAAATTTTACCAGCGTATTCTCCGGAATTAAATCCAACGGAAAAGTCATGGCGTTTTTTGAAAACAAAAAAATTAGACGGATCAATGGCAATAAATAAAGATGAACTTCGTGACAAAACGAAAAAACATATCAGAGAAATTAAAAAAGATAAAACTAGAATTGCATCATTCTTTGAGGATTTGTAACCTAAACTAGGTTACCTACTATACTTTAGGAAATTTTATTATTGTGACATTTAATTGCGATGCGTCGATTGGTGTCATTTCATGTGTTTCACGATACTTTTGCCAAGAATGAGATTGTAATAAGATTGACAGAATTTGATTCATTAAATCACCAACATAATCACGTTCGTTATTGACATAATCTCCAGCAACATAAATTACTGTGTTGTATGATGGAATATATGCATACACCGATGTCGTACCAAATGTTTGTCCTTCGTATAGCCATACTTTTCCAATATTATTGTTTGTGTCGTATTTCTCATACAGGCCAAGTCCGTAACCATCATTGTTAACAGGCTGACCCAATTTACAACCAAGAACTGGTGTTTCATCAGTACATACCAATGATTCCATTTCATTTAATTGTTGCGGTTTCAAAACAGGTCCAGAAAATAACGCTCGCACCCATCTTGTCATATCGCTGCCGGTTGACAACATACTTCCAGCTGCATTTGCCCAAGACAATCCTTTTGATGAGACATCTTGTATTTTCCCATTTATATTTAAGTATGACCCCACTGCGCGTGCATTAATATTTTCCGAATAATCCTGGCTACCTTCGTAATAAGTATTGTCTAAATTATATTGTGTTGATCCCAATAATTTTTGATACATCAATTGTGTGACCGTTTTTCCAGTAAGATTTTGAATAATTTTTCCAACTAATATGTAATCTGTATTCGAATAATTCCAGCTTGTTCCTGGTGAAAAATCATCTGGATGTGATGCAGCTATATTAACTAATTGAGTTGCAGTGAAATGTATGTTTGGATTGTTAATGACTTCGTTTGAAAAATTCTGATCATCGGTATAACTGAAGATGCCACTTGTCATGTTTAACAGCTGTTTGATCGTGATATTTTTCCATTTCGATGGCCAAGTTGGATGTTTTGAAAAATCAATATATTTATCGATAGGGTCATCGATACTCAATTTACCTTGCGCTTCCAATTGTAAAATAATTACAGAAACAAACGCTTTTGTGTTGCTTCCAATTTGGAATAAGCTATCTGTTGTTATATTCGTTTTCCCATTCATTTCTGTTGTACCAGACACAAAATTACGTGATGCATATTCACCTGGTAAGCTCACGCTGACTTGCATTGCTGGCGCATTATTTTGAATACGAATTTTATCAAGAGTTGCTTGTATTTTTTCGTTAGTGCTTGAAGATGAATTATCGAGCGCGAAGGTTGAAAATGAAGCCATTGTTAAAAAAATAAATAATAGTTTTTTCATTGTTTTGAATCTCGTGATTTTTTATATTGGTCATAATAATGTTTATTTCATTCTCAACCCATTTTCACCTGGAAATTTCAACGATGATTGTAGTTGTTGCAGTTGTGTTGCATCAAGCACCGGCATTCCATGAGCGTTACGGTAATTTTGTAATGCTTGCGAATTGTATAAAATAGTAAAAATTTCACCCGCTAAATTAGCAATAGGATCATCCTCAATATTTCCATTAGAAAAATCATTGTTAATAGTGATGATGATGTCATAAGATGGAATCCAAAGATAAAGAAAAGTTTGTCCGGTAGTACCCCCTTCATACATCCACATTGGAAGATTTGGCAAGTTTGGTAATATGCCACCACTATTGTCTAAATTAATAAAAAATCCCTTACTGTGGTTCGTCCTGAATAAACATGCGCGCATTGTGTAGAAATAAATCAGTTGATGCAATACGGTAGAACTACCCTATTGAATTAACTCATTGAAATGTCAATAAAAACCTTAAATAAACGTTAAAAAAATGGCGTTGTTGAATAATTCGCGTCTAACTCGATGATTTTTTGCAGGTCAAAGCGGCAATCTTGATGCAACATTCACAGAAAAGTAACTTTTCGTGTCAATAATCTCAAAATCTTCCACTAAGCGTATTTCATCTGGAAACAGTAATTTCTTTTTTTCAATCATCGATAAAATAATTTGAGTAAAACCGTCTTGTGATTCTTTATCCTCAACGCACGTTGCAAAAAAAAGATTAAGTTCGTTATTGAGTGAATCTTCATCCGTTGCAAGCACTTCAATATTCCACGCAACACAAGCAGCCGTAATTGCTGTTTTTCGCTCAGATTTATTTTTTGCAGAATCGAGCATGTCTTTTGCTAATTGAATAATGGCATCTGATATTTTTAGCATTGAATCGGATGCTTGATGCAAAATAATATTTTCATTTTGCATTTTATTTAAAAGGAGTTTTCGTCCTTTTAAATTAATGGCTCGCTCTTCGGCTGTTTCTTCATTGATAATTTTTGAATCTATCAAGCAGCATTTTTTGTACTTCTTTCCGCTGTCGCATGGGCATAATTCGTTACGTTTTAGTTTTACTGAATCAAATGACACTTTATAATCTCCGTCCTTAATCGAACGGACAGGAGTCTATCATGGGATCATCACGATTTAAAATGCAAAATTGGACGCAGTACAGCAAGGCATTGGTAAACCGAGGTAGTCTGACCATTTGGTTTGATAAAGAGAGTATCGCAAACTGGTACAGTGAAAATAACACTGTAAAACGCGGTCGTCCGTGCTTATATTCTGATCTTGCTATCGAGTGTTGTTTAACGCTTCGAGCAATTTTTAAATTACCATTGCGCGCAACGCAGGGATTCGTTGCATCACTGTTGCAGATAATGCAATTGCCATTATTAGCACCTGATTATTCGCTGCTTTGTAAACGCCAAAAAAGTTTAAAAATTAAATTACCAAAGCGAAATAAAAATAATTCAATTCACATTGTCGCTGATTCAACAGGTTTAAAGGTATACGGTGAAGGTGAGTGGAAAGTGCGTCAGCATGGCAAATCAAAACGCAGAACATGGGTGAAGCTACATCTTTCAATTGATCAAGGCACGCATGATATCGAGGCATTGGTGCTTACACAAAATAATGTTCACGATTGTGAAATACTTCCGCAAATGCTTGATCAAATTGAAACACCCATTGATCAAGTGACTGGCGATGGTGCTTACGACACGCACGATAATTATGCTGCAGCCATTGAAAAAAATGCGATACCTTGTTTCCCACCACGAAAAAATGCCAAACGACACAAAGCAACCGATGAAGCGTGGCGATTACGAAATCACGCTGTTTCACAGGTGCATTATAAGGGTGCAAAAGAATGGAAGCAGAAAACAAATTATCACAGGCGCAGTCTTGCTGAAACTGCCATGTATCGATTTAAACAACTTTTTGGAGGGTCTGTTGTCTCGCGAAAAATGAGCAATCAGTGCATTGAAACTGCTATAAAATGCAGTGTTTTGAATAGATTTAATGCACTGGGAATGCCGGCGTATTGAAATTTAAAAAAATCTCACCTTGTGGGCAATGTTGGGTGGAAATTGAATTATTCAACAAGGCCTAAAAAAATTAATACTTTGTTAATATTCGCTCTGTAAAATAGTGTCTATAAATTCAATAATCTTGCAAGCCTGCGTCAAATTGACGATAGAATTGCGACACTTAATTGAAAATCACAGATAGAGACACTTATGCTTGACACACAACTGACACCAGCCTTCAAACCCAATTTGTATAGCACAGATAAAAACCACGCCATTATGGGATGCAATGAACGCCAAGCAACCTATCTGGATTTGTCTTGCGAGCAAGAAGCGATTGGAAAATACGTCTACGATTTTTCTGAAAAATTTGATACAGATATTTTTATTGCGAGTAATGAAGAAATTCTAAAAACCGGTATCGGAAAAACATTTATTGAACCAACCACATATACAGATACTGGAAAAATCATTACCTATTTATCGTATAAATACCCATTAACAAATGCAAAAGGAAAAATCATTGGCGTGATGGGTATGTCCGTTGCCATTGATCAAGCACCGTCAAATAAACCTAATTTATCACCGCAACAAGAAAAATGTTTTCAACTTTTATTGCAAGGTTTACGCTCGAGAGAAATCGCAGAGCAGATGCAATTATCGTGTCGCACGATTGAGCACTATATTTCGACTATTAAAGTGAAATTGAAGTGTAAAGATCTTCGAGAATTAATTTTGAAGTATGCGAATTAATTTTTTCGTGTCTTTTTATTTTTTTCATTTTCGATCTGCTGAACTACTTTCATCGCTTCAAAAAAATGTTGCTCAACCAGCGACGGCTCGTTAATTTGAAGCGCATGAAATTTATCGTATTCCGCATGCGCTTTATCCATCGCTTTTTGATGTGAGATTTTTCCAGCGTGATTTAATAATTCGCGATCATTTAAACGTATAAAATCATCGAGCTTTTCGATCCAATCATTCATCACCATCGGCTTGCGATTTTTTGCTTGTAATTCAGCAAAATCAAGATACATCGACACCAAGCGATTCAAAGTATCTAATTCATCATCAGTTAAATAATTTTTTGCAATCTCAATATCGGAACGCGCAGGTTTACTTCCAGTCCATGATGTTAAACCAATATTCGGTTTTTTTGCATCGACACGTGAAACGATAATTTCTGCAGCAGTTTTTCCATGCGCTGCCCAATGCATTTTATTTTGCACGGTTTTAAAAAATTGCAGTGATGCTTTTGTGTTTGGTTCATAATCCATACTGGTTGCGTAAATATCCAAAACTTTACGCCAAAACACTTTTTCGGATGATCTAATATCGCGAATACGTGCCAACAGTTCATCAAAGTAATTATTGTTTCCGGACTTTTTCATGCGCTCATCATCCAGCACAAAACCCTTAATCAAAAATTCTCGCAATTGTTTGGTTGCCCATATGCGGAATTGTGTGCCGCGCAGGGATTTGACGCGGTAACCAACAGAGATGATGACGTCGAGGTTGTATTGTGAAATCGAACGAGAAACCTGACGATTACCTTCTTTTTGAACTGTCAAGGAATCTTTGACAGTTGAATCCGGCAGCAATTCTCCCTCCTCGAATACATTATTGATATGTAAGCTAATGTTTTGCTTTGATGTTTGAAACAGTTCCGCCATCTGCATCTGAGTCAACCACACAGTCTCATTTTGAAGCTGCACATCAACACGTGTCGACCCATCCTCTGTTTGATACAACAAAATTTCACCGGTTTGATTTTTGTCTGGAGATGTCATGGCGTTCTCACTTAAAAATATGGATTACGTACACTATGCCAAAACAATATTCAGCGCAATACAGGGTTTTAGAATAGGGTAGTTTTACCGTATTGCACTGATCCCGCCACACTTTGACGGACACCCTGTTAAGAGATAAATTCTCAAAACAGAGGTGTGAAATGAACGAAGAAAAAACAAATCAAAAACAAGTTCGTAGAAAATTTAGTCCTGAATTCAAAGATCAGGTGTTGCTTCGCGCTGAAAAGGACGGTGTAGCAACAGTTTCTGCTGATCTTGGTGTCAAAGAATCTATGATTTATTCATGGCGAGCCAAACGAAAATCAGGTGGCACAACACTTGAAAATCAAAAAATTCAGCAAGCGGAAATGAATCGAT